>Ga0207641_10002688_pt1 | contig 16222 bp, 15 predicted proteins | sample KBSSwiS62_FD_184306 | JGI IMG/M metagenome (GOLD analysis project Ga0207641, IMG submission 184306) | Switchgrass rhizosphere microbial communities from Kellogg Biological Station, Michigan, USA - KBS Switchgrass S6-2 (SPAdes) (version 2) | ecosystem: Host-associated > Plants > Roots >... | reverse complement strand
CAGGACATCGCGACGAGGACGCGCACCGTCGTCGTCGAGGGGCACCGGGAGTTCAACCCCGGCTGGCATCTCGCTCTGGACCTGCGGAACATGCTGTTGGTCTCGCTGTGCGTGGGCAAGGCGGCCCTGGAGCGGCAGGAGAGCCGCGGCGGGCACACCCGGGACGACTTCCCGGTGATGGACGCGGACTGGCGGCACGTCCTGCTGGTGTGCTCGGCGCTGGGCGAGGACAACGTGGAGCTGACCCGCAAGGAGCAGGTCCCGATGCGGTCGGAGCTGTTCGACCTCTTCGAGCTGGACGAGCTGAAGAAGTACTACACCGGCGAGGAGCTGGGGGGACACCGGGCATGAGCCACTGGCATCACTTCAAGGTCTGGCGCGGCGACTCCTCCGGCGGCGGTCTGGAGGACTACCCGGTCGAGGTGAACGAGGGCGAGGTCGTCCTCGACATCATCCACCGCCTCCAGCAGACCGAGGCCGGTGACCTCGCCTGCCGCTGGAACTGCAAGGCGGGCAAGTGCGGCAGCTGCTCGGTGGAGATCAACGGCAAGCCGCGGCTGGCGTGCATGACCCGGATGTCGACGTTCGCCGACGACGAGGTCGTCACCGTGACCCCGTTGCGCACGTTCCCGGTCATCCGGGACCTCGTGACGGACGTCGAGTTCAACTACGTCAAGGCCCGCGAGGTCCCCTCCTTCGCTCCGCCGCCCGGGGTCGCGCCGGGGGAGTACCGGATGCAGCAGGTCGACGTGGAGCGGAGCCAGGAGTTCCGCAAGTGCATCGAGTGCTACCTGTGCCAGAACACCTGTCACGCGGTGCGGGACCACGAGGAGAACAAGGAGGCCTTCTCCGGCCCCCGCTACCTGATGCGGATCGCCGAGCTGGACATGCACCCGCTCGACGCCGCGGACCGCAAGGACATCGCCCAGGACGAGCACGGCCTCGGCTACTGCAACATCACCAAGTGCTGCACGGAGGTCTGCCCGGAGCACATCAAGATCACCGACAACGCGCTGATCCCGCTGAAGGAGCGCGTGGTGGACCGGAAGTACGACCCGATCGTCTGGCTGGGCAACAAGCTCTTCCGCCGCTGACCCCGCCTCACACTGCCGAGCTCCCGCCTTCCACCGGTGATCATGGGCTGATCGGGGTCAGTGGATCTTCACGAGCCCCGGTCAGCCCTTGATCACGGCGAGGTGGTCGACGACCTCGTCCAGCTTCGCGAGACCGGGGGCCGCGGCCATGCGCGCGGCCATCCCGGTCGCGGCGGTGCGGTAGCGCGGGTCGTCGAGGACGGCGCGCACCGCCCGCCGGACCTGGGCCGGGGTCGGGGTGTCGGTGCGGATGCGTCGTCCCACCCCGGACCACTTCACCCGCGCGGCGACCTCGGGCTTGTCCTCCTGCCCGCCGGTCACCACGATCGGGACGCCGTACCGGAGCGCGTAGTTGACGCCGCCGTACCCGCCGTTGGTGACGTAGACGGCGGTGCGAGGGAGCAGGTCGTCGTAGGGGAGGTACTCCGCGGCGCGGGCGTTGGCGGGCAAGGGTGGGAGGGTCTCGAGGGGGCGGCCGCCGGTGGCGACGGCGACGAGCACGTCCTCGTCGGCGAGCGCCGCCAGCGTCGGCCCGACGAGCTGCCCGAAGTCCTTGTTGCCGATCGTCCCCTGCGTGACGTGGACGACGGGGCGGGAGCCGTCGAGCTCGCCCCACCAGTCCGGTTTCGGCGCCGCGGAGCCGGTCGCGCTGACGGGGCCCGCGAAGTGCAGGATCGGCGGCGCATCGGAGCGGGGGTACTCGAACTCCCGCACCGTGAACTGGACGTAGGCGTCGACCCTGCGCATGAAGTCGAGCGTGGGGAACGGGATCTGGCGGCCGTGCAGCTCGCGGAAGATCTCGGCGGTGAGCCGGTTGACCGGGGCGAAGACGGTGCGGTCCACCAGGGTGGTGATCGCGGCGTTCCGGAGCCTGCCGAGCGGGCCGCGCATCGGGAGCAGTCCCATCCCGGCCGGGCCGACGTCGCGGCTGGACATCAACAGCGGGAGCACGCCCGCGATGACCAGGGCGGGCCGCTGGGCCGGGGGGAGGCCCAGCAGGAACAGCGTGCCCCAGAACGCCGGGTCTCCGACCAGGACGTCGACGGGTTCGGCGGCGTGCGCGGCCCGCACCGCCGCGTACTGGTACCGCCCGGGTTCGGTGAACAGGTGCACGACGTCGAACGACGCCGACTTGGTCCCCCTGAGCCCCTTGCGTTCCGGGAAGGTCTCGTTGAAGTCCTGGCGGTCGTCGAAGTCCGCCTCGGCGGGCAGCGGCAGGAACTCCGCGCCCGTCTTCGCGACGGACTCGGCGAATCGCGAGCCGGTGAGGAACCGCACCCGGTCCCCGCGCTCGACGAAGTGCCGCGCCACGCCCAGCAGCGGCGAGACGTGCCCGTGCACCGGTATGGACCCGATCAACAGCGAGCGCATGCCCGCAGCGTGGCCGGTGCGCGGATCGTCCGGAATGGGGAGAACTACGTACTGGGGACGACCGGACCTAGGACAGCCCCATCTGCCTGCGGATCTCCGCGAGCTTGTCCTTGCCCTTCCGCTCCCGCTCCGCGTACTCCTGCTCGGCCTTCTCGACCTCCTCGGTGCGGAGCTCCTCCCAGCCCATCGCCGTCGCGGACCGACCCTCGATCTTGTCGCGGACGTAGTACAGGGTGGGCACGCCCTGGTCGGTGTAGTCCGTCGCGACGGTCGGCGGCACCCAGGTCTGCTCGGCGGGCGGCGCGGGATCCGGGACGATCTCGGCGTCGACGATCCCGTCCGCGTCCGGCTCGGCGTTCTGGTTCTCGGGCATGGCGCACCTCCCTCGGGTCGAGAACCACGCTACCGACTCCCGAGCCTCCCCGTGTCCACACCCGGCTCCCATTACGGTTCCATAATGGGTTTGCGGGCGGGTCAGGGACCCGAAAATGGTTCCATAATGGGTTCGCGCCCCGGCCCCTAGCCCGAAATGGTTCCATAACGGGGGCGGGACTCGGGTGGTCGGGTGGGGGGTTTCGATGCGGGTGCGGGAGGTCGTCGTCGTGTTCGACGCCGGGTGCCCCCGCTGCTCCCGGATCGCCCGCGAGCTCCCCGGGTGTCTGACGGTGCCGGTGCGGGCGCGCAGCTGCGCCGAGCGTCGTCTCGACGAGATCTACCCCAACCTGCCCGACGCCGTCGGGTCCTGCGCGCGGCCCGCGGTCGGCATCCTGCGGACCGACGGGCAGGTGCGCTGGTGGGTGGGCCGGACCGGCGCCGTCGGGCTCCTCCCGGTGCTCCGGCCGAACCGCTTCCCGACGGCCGTGCGCCTGCTCCGCGACGCCGCCCGCCGTCGATGATCCAGCGCCATGATCACCGAAAGTGTGCTCTCAGTGTGGCCGGCGCCCCGCTCACGGCACGCAGATCGTGATCAAGCCACGCTGGGGGCACGAAACGTGCCACCAGCGTGGTCCAGAACCACCCCCGCAGGCACTACCGTGATCGCGTGAACGTCCGTGTGCTGCCCTTCGGCTCCTGGCCGACCCCGATCACGTCCGAGCTGGTGGTCGCCGCCGCGGTCCGCATCTCCGGGGCCCGCACCGACGGGGACGCGGTGTACTGGGCGGAGGGGCGGCCGAGCGAGGGCGGGCGCACCCAGATCGTGCGCCGCGACGCCGACGGCACCACCACCGACCTGCTCCCCGACGGGTTCGACGCCCGCACCGGCGTCCACGAGTACGGCGGCGGCGCCTGGTGGGTTCGCGACGGGACCGTCTGGTTCGCGAACTGGGCCGACCAGCGCCTCTACCGGCTCGCGCCGGGCGGGGAACCGGAGCCGATCACGCCGGAGCCCGCCACCCCCCGTGCGGACCGCTACGCCGACGGCTCGTTCAGCGGGGACGACCTGCTGCTGATCCGCGAGCACCACGACGGACCCAAGGCCACCGACGTGCGCAACGAGATCGTCCGGCTCAGCCCGGACGGCACGCAGGAGGTCCTGGTCACCGGGCCGGACTTCGTCACGAGCCCGCGGATGTCACCGGACGGGAAGCGGCTGGTCTGGGTCCAGTGGGACCACCCGTCGATGCCCTGGGACGACACCGTCCTCATGGCCCGCAACCTCGAGACCGGCGACGAGGCCTACATCGCGGGCGGCCCGGGCGAGTCGGTCTCCGAGCCGCGCTGGCAGCCGGACGGCAGCCTGTGGTTCCTCTCCGACCGCACCGGCTGGTGGAACCTCTACCGCTGGGAGCCCGGCCACGACATCGCCCCGGTCGTCGTGCTGGACGCCGAGATCGGCGTTCCCGGCTGGCAGCTCGGCACCTCGCGTTACGCCGTGCTCCCCGGCGGCCGGGTCGTGTTCGCGCGCTGGTCCTCGGGCTACGACGGGCTCGCCGTCCGCGAGCCGAACGGTGAGTTCACCGAGCTCGACCTGCCGTTCTCGGCGGTCGGCTCGATCGCGCCGTACGGGATCGGGAGCGTCGTCGTCGTGGCGGGGACCCCGACCGAGGAACCCGGCGTGCACGTCGTGAGCGTGGACGGGGACGTCGAGACCCTGCAGCCCCCGCGCGATCTCGGGATCGACGACGGCTACCTCTCCGTCCCCGAGGCGATCTCCTTCCCGTCGGTGGACGCCGCCGGCGAGACCCGCACCGCCCACGGGTTGTTCTACCCGCCCGCCAACCCCGCGGCCGAGGGACCGGAGGGCGGGCTGCCGCCGCTGCTCGTCGTGATCCACGGCGGGCCCACGGCGGCCGCGCTGCCCGTGCTGTCGGTCGGTGTGCAGTACTGGACCAGCCGCGGTTTCGGCGTCGTCGACGTCAACTACGGCGGCTCGACGGGCTTCGGGCGGGAGTACCGCGAGCAGCTGAAGGGTGCCTGGGGGATCGTCGACGTGGCGGACTGCCTCGCCGCCGCCCGCCACCTCGCGGCGATCGGCCGGGTGGACGGCGAGCGCCTCGCCATCCGCGGCGGTTCCGCGGGCGGGTTCACCACGCTCGCGGCTCTGGCGCGGGCGGACACCCCCTTCTCCGCCGGCGCGGACCACTTCGGTGTCGCGGACCTGGAGGCCCTCGCCGCGGACACCCACAAGTTCGAGAGCCGCTACCTCGACGGCCTGGTGGGCCCGTACCCCGAGGCCCGGGACCTCTACGTCGAGCGCAGCCCGATCCACCACGTCGAGGACTTCCGGGTGCCGTTGATCGTGCTGCAGGGGGCGGAGGACGCGATCGTGCCGCCGAACCAGTCCGAGGCGATCGTGGAGGCGTTGCGGCAGCGCCGGGTCCCGGTCGCCTACCTGCTGTTCGAGGGGGAGCAGCACGGCTTCCGCCGCGCCGAGAACATCACCCGCGCCCTGGACGCGGAGCTGTCCTTCTACTCCCAGGTCTTCGGCTTCCCGACCGACGTCGAGCCGGTCACCGTCGAGAACCTCACGAGATGAACCTCAGCCACGGTCTCGACCCTCAAGACCGTGGCTGAGGTCTATCTCGGCGGTCAGATTGCGGGGGCGCCGCCGCCCTGAGCGTGGGCGATGAGGACCGCGTTGGCCCCGTCCGCCATGGCCTGAGGGTCGGTCGGGCCGGAGCGGGGGCTGCGGGACAACCTGCGCTCGAGGAGCTTCGACAAGCCGCTCAGGATCAGGCACATCGCGATGTAGATGACCGCGATGACCATCGCGACCTGCAGGATCGGCGCTCCGAGCTGCCCCTGGCTGCCCAGGAACCGCGCCTGGTAGAGCAGCTCCGGGTACAGGATGATGAAGCCCAGCGCGGTGTCCTTGAGGACGACCACGAGCTGGCTCAGGATCGTCGGGAGCATGTTGCGCAGTGCCTGCGGGAGCAGGACGTTGGTCATCACCTGGGTCTTGCGCAGGCCCAGCGCGTAGGCCGCCTCGGACTGGCCCGTGGGCAGCGCGTTGACCCCCGCGCGGAACACCTCGGCCAGCACCGAGCCGTTGTAGAGCATGAGGCCGATGACCACGGACCAGTAGGCCGTGATGTTCAGCCCCAGGCCGCGGGAGACGCCGAAGAACAGGATGAAGATCAGGACCAGCAGGGGGATCGCCCGGAAGAACTCGACGATCGTCGTCGAGATCCCGCGCAGCCAGGCCCGGTCCGACAGCCTGCCCGCGGCGAACACCGCGCCGAACGCCAGCGACAGCACGGCCGCCACGGCGAACGCAAGCAGGGTGTTCCCCAGGGCACCCAACAGGATGTACTGGATGTTGACGTAGGTGATCCAGGTCCACAGCCGGGCGTCGAACTGGCCGGTGACCGCGAAGCGGTACAGCACGAACGCGATGATCCCGAGGACGACCACGCTGCCGACCACGCCGATCGCGCCGTTGCGGACGCGGGCGCGCGGGCCGGGGATGTCGTAGAGCACGGCGGTCATCGCGCGGTCCTCCAGCGCCGGTCCAGGTTGCGCTGCAGCAGGGTCAGCGGCACGACCAGGATGATGAAGCCCAGGGCGACCCACATCAGGCCGACGAAGACGTTGTAGCCGCGCTCGGACAGGGCCGCGTAGATGCCGCCCGACTCGACCACGGAGAAGCCCGCCGCGATCGTCGTGTTCTTGAGCAGGGCGATCTGCATGTTCGTCAGCGGCGGGACGACGGAGCGGATGGCCTGCGGGAACACGACCTGCGACATGGTGAGGCCGAAGGTGAAGCCCAACGCGCGGGAGGCCTCGGCCTGGCCCACCGGCACGGTGTTGATGCCCGAGCGCACGACCTCGCAGATGAAGGCCGAGGTGTAGAGGACCAGGCCGATCGACGCGCGCCAGAAGAACGAGATGTCCGCGATCTCCAGGCGGGGGTAGGCGAACGCCATGAAGAAGAGCACCAGCGTCAGCGGGGTGTTGCGGAAGATGTTGACGTACACCGTGCCGAACGTGCGCAGGACCGGGACCGGGCTGACCCGGAAGCCTGCCAGGATCGTGCCCAGCACCAGCGACCCGATCGCGGCCACCACGAACAGCTCGATCGTGCCGAGGAACCCGCGGGCGTAGAGGTCGATGTTGTCCAGCAGGACGTTCACGTCTGCGTCCTCTCAGGCGGACGGGGCGGGCCCACCGTCGTGGGCCCGCCCCGGGTCAGCGGGTCAGTAGCGCTGCAGCGCCGGCGGGGAGGCCGGCGAGCCCGACTTGCCGAGGGTGTTGTCGTAGATCTTCTGCCAGGTCCCGTCGTTGTACGCGGCCTGCAGAATGTCGTTGATCTTGCCGCGCAGGGCCGAGTCGTCGTGGTTCAGGCCGATGCCGTAGGGCTCGGAGGAGAACGGCTGGCCGACGACCTTGAGCTTGTCAGGCTGCTGGGCGGCGTAGCCCTTGAGGATCGCGTCGTCGGTGGTGACGGCGTCCACCTGGCCGGAGAGCAGCTGGTCGACGCACTGGGTGTAGGTCTGGAACTCGACGATCTGGTCGGTCAGACCCTGGTCGCGCACCCGCTGGATCGGGGTCGAGCCGGTCACCGAGCAGACCTTCTTGCCCTTGAGCGTGTCCTTGCCGGTGATGTCGGTGTTCGACGACTTGACGAGCAGGCTCTGGCCGGCCACGAAGTACGGACCGGCGAACGACACGCGCTGCTTGCGGTTGTCGTTGATGGTGTAGGTGCCGACGTAGTAGTCGACCTCGCCGCGGGAGATGGTGTCCTCGCGGGCGGCGGACGGCACCGTCTTGTAGGTGATCTTGTCCTTGCCGTAGCCGAGCTTCGCGGCGACCAGGCGCGCGATCTCGATGTCGAACCCGGAGTACTCGCCGGTGGTGGCGTCCTTGAACCCGAGACCGGGCTGGTCGTCCTTGACGCCGATGATGACGTTGCCGCGAGCCTTGATCGCGTCGAACGTCTTCGAGCCGGGGACGGTGACGTCGGCCGCGGGGGCCTCGGACACCACGGGGCCTGCGGAGCCGGGGCTGCCCGACTGACCACAGGCGGTCAGGGTGAGGGCGGCCGCGGCCAGCCCTACCACGAGGGCGCGGAACTTCATCGGATCTCCTTGTGGGAACTATCAGTGGGTCAGGATCTTGCCGAGGAAGTCCTTGGCTCGGTCGCTTCGCGGGTTGGTGAAGAAGTCGTCCGGCGTGGCGTCCTCGACGATCTCGCCGTCCGCCATGAACACGACCCGGTGCGCGGCGCGGCGGGCGAACCCCATCTCGTGGGTGACCACGAGCATGGTCATCCCCTCCTTGGCCAACGTCGTCATCACGTCGAGGACCTCTTGGACCATCTCCGGGTCCAGGGCCGAGGTGGGCTCGTCGAACAGCATGACCTTGGGGTTCATCGCGAGCGCGCGGGCGATCGCGACGCGCTGCTGCTGGCCGCCGGAGAGCTGCGCGGGGTACTTGTCCTTCTGGTTCGCGATGCCCACGCGCTCCAGCAGCCGCAGCGCGTTCTGCTCCGCCTCGGCCTTGCTCTGCTTGCGCACCTTCAGCGGGGCGAGCATCACGTTCTCGAGGATCGTCTTGTGCGCGAACAGGTTGAAGCTCTGGAACACCATCCCGACGTCCGCCCGCAGCCCGGCGAGCGCCTTGCCCTCGGCGGGCAGGGCCCTGCCGTCCACCTCGATCTCGCCGCTGTCGATCGGTTCGAGCCGGTTGATGGTCCGGCACAGGGTGGACTTCCCGGATCCCGAGGGACCCAGCACGACCACGACCTGACCGGCGTCGACCTCGAGGTTGATGTCCTTGAGCACGTGCAGGTCGCCGAAGTGCTTGTCCACGGCGGCCATGCGGATCATGGGTGTTGTCATGGGCGGCCTCCAGCGTTCAGGGTCGACTTCGCAAGCTGCGCCACCGGCATGGCGGGACGCTAGGGCGAATCGGACAGCCGAGTCCATCACCTTGGGCAACCTTTAGGGTTTCTTCTCGATAACACTCGTGGAGCGGAGGCGGCGTGCACATCCTGCTGGTGGAGGACGACGACCGGGTGGCGGCCGCGCTGCGCCCGGCCCTGCACCGGCACGGGATGACCACGACCCGCCTCGCGCACGGCCGGGCGGCGGTGGAGCACCTGGCGGGGGTGGACGTCGTGCTGCTGGACCTGGGCCTGCCCGATGTGGACGGAGTGGACGTCTGTCGGGCGATCCGGGAGACCAGCGACGTCCCCGTGATCGTGGTGACCGCGCGCGGGGAGGTCGAGGACCGGATCGTCGGGCTGCACTCCGGGGCCGACGACTACCTGATCAAGCCCTACGACGTCGGGGAGCTCGTCGCGCGGATCCACGCCGTCCAGCGGCGGCGGGGGCACGAGAAGGTCGAGCCGGTGGACCGGGTGGTCACCGCGGACGGGGTCGCGATCGACCTCGGGCGGCATACCGTGACCGTCGACGGGGCCGAGGTCACGTTGACGCGCAAGGAGTTCCAGGTACTCGCCCTGCTCGCGTCGGCGGGCGGGACGGTGTGCACCCGCACCCGGATCGTCGCCGAGGTGTGGGGGCGCAGCTGGCCGGGCGCAAACCGCACGCTCGACGTCCACGTGGCCACCCTGCGCACCAAGCTCGGCCGCCCGCATCTGGTGCAGACCGTGCGTGGGGTGGGGTACCGGTTGGGGGCCGGTTGAGATCTCGGCTCCTGGTCATCGTCTGCGTGCTCGTGGGCCTGCTGGCCCTCGGGCTGGGGGTGCCGCTCGCCCTGTCGAACTCCCGTGCGGCACAACAGGACCTGTTCATCGACCGGCTCACGGACACGATCTACTTCGCCTCCCGGGCACAGCGGCCGATCACCGAGGCGGTGGACGATCCCGGTGGCGCGCCCGGGCTCGCCGAGGAGCTGGCCCGCTACGACGAGGTCTACGGCGTCTCGGTGACCGTCGTGGACCGGGCGGGGACGGTCGTCGCGAAGTCCCGGCCGGACCCGCCTGCGCTGGACGAGGACGGACGGGAGCGGCTGCAGGTCGCGCTGGCGAGCCGACGGTCCGCCGCGCCGCCGCTGATCTGGCCGTGGGACACCCGCCCGCTCGTGCTCGCCGAGCCCGTGCTGGTGGACGGCGAGGTGCGCGGGGCCGCGATCACGGTGTCGCCCACCACCGCGCTGCGCGCCGCGGAGATCCGGACGTGGTCGGCGGTCGCGTTTCTCGTGCTGCTGTCGCTGGGGCTCGGGGTGCTGGTCGCGGTGCCGGTGACCGGGTGGATCCTGCGGCCGGTGCGGCGGCTCGACGAGGGCACCGGGCGCGTGACGTCCGCGGTGCTCGCGGGGCGGCCCGCCGAACCGGTGGCCGACGGGTTCGGTCCGCCCGAGCTGCGTCGGCTCACCGCCTCCTTCGACCGGATGGCGGAGTCGGTGACCCAGGCGCTGTCCACGCAGCGGGCCTTCGTCGCCGACGCGTCACACCAGCTGCGGAACCCGTTGACGGCCTTGCGGTTGCGACTGTCCAACTTGGACGGCCACGTGGCGCCGGAGGCCGTGGAGGAGCAGGCGGCGGCGCTGGAGGAGGCCGAGCGGCTCTCCGGTGTCCTGGACGGGCTGCTCGCCCTGGCCCGCGCCGAACGGGACGCCGGGGTGGACCGGGAGGCGGACGTCGCCGTCGACCTCGTGGTGGACGATCGGCTGGACGCGTGGCGCCCGCTCGCCGAGCACACCGGGCTGCGGCTGCTGCGCGGCGGGGTGCGCGGGCTGCGGGTGCGGATCGCGCCCGGCGGCATCGAGACGGTGCTGGACGCCCTGCTGGACAACGCCGTCAAGTTCACCCCCGCGGGCGGCTCGGTCACCGTGACGGTCCGCCCGGTGCGCGGGGTGGAGCCGCGGCAGGTGGAGATCGCGGTGCTGGACACGGGGCCGGGGATGGCACCGGAGGACCTGGAACGGGCCACGGACCGGTTCTGGCGGGCCCCGGACCAGTCCAATGTCGACGGTTCCGGGCTGGGTCTGGCGATCGCCGCCCGGACCGTCGAGCTGGCCGGGGGGACGATGCGCCTCGAGCGGGCGGCGGGCGGCGGGCTCAAGGTCACCGTCCGCCTCCCTCGCATCCCCGCCACCACCGCCGACCCGCGTGCGAAGGCGTAGGACTCACGGACGGTGGTGTGGGACTCGCGGACGGTGGTGTGGGACTCGCGCGAGTTCCACGGATCGGAGGTCGGGTCAGGCGATCTTGCCCTCGCGGTAGAACGCCTCGGCACCGGGGTGCAGCGGGACCGGCTGGGTGCCGATCGCGGAGCGGGCGTCGATGGTGAGGGCGGCCGGGCTCGCGGCGGCCAGCCGGGCCTGCGCCGCGAACATCGACCGCACGAGCGCTCCGGCGAGGTCCGGCTCCAGCGCGGCGGGCACCAGCAGGACGTTGCGCACGAACACCGTCGCCACGGGCGCGCCGATGTCGTAGGCGGACGCCGGGACGGTGCCGGGGGAGTACACGGGATAGCGCCGTCGGACCTCCGCGAGCACGTCGGTGAGGTCCAGCAGCCGGATCGGGGTCCGCGCGGCGAGCTCGGTGATGCCGTCGGTGGGCAGGCCGCCGGACCAGAAGAAGGCGTCGACGGTGCCGGCGCGCAGGGCGTCGATCGCGCCGGACAGCCCGAGCTGGCGGGGGACGATCCCCTGGTCCGGGTCGATCCGGGCGGTCTCCAACAACCGTCGGGCGATCACGTAGTAGCCGGAGATGGGTGTGCCGAGGGCGACCGTGGCGCCGCGCAGGTCCGCGAGCCGCCGCGCCGCCGACTCCCGGCGGACGACGACGTGCACGGCGTCGTCGTAGATCCGGGCCAGGGCGCGGGGGGCGCGCGGGTCGGTCGGGGCGGTGAGCCGCTCGGCGGCCGTGTCCACCTGGCTGAACGCGACGTCCGCCGTGCCCGCGGCGAGCCGGTCGAGGTTGTCCACCGATCCCGCCGTCGTCAGGACCTCGGGGGCGGCGCCGAGGTCCTCGGACCACACCGCGGCCAGCGTGCCGCCCAGCCGGTAGTAGACCCCCGCGCCGACGCCCGCGGCGATCGCGAGCCTGCGCCCGCCGTAGGGCGCCCCGCAGCCCGCCAGCGGGGCGAGCACCGCCGCGGCGGCCAGCGCGCGCAGGACCGCGCGGCGGTCGAGGAGGTCCATCGCGGCATCCTCCCGGACCGGGCACGCCGTTGTCTCCTGCGGGTCTTACCCTCGTACCCGTGACCCGCACCTACAGCATCCGGACCTACGGATGCCAGATGAACGTGCACGACTCCGAGCGGATGGCCGGCCTGCTCGAGTCGGCGGGCTACGCACGCGCGCAGGACCCGGGGGCGGCGGACGTCGTCGTGTTCAACACCTGCGCGGTCCGGGAGAACGCGGACAACAAGCTCTACGGCAACCTCGGCCACCTGCGCCCGGCCAAGACGGCGAACCCGGACATGCAGATCGCCGTCGGCGGGTGTCTGGCGCAGAAGGACCGCGAGACGATCACCGAGCGGGCCCCGTGGGTGGACGTGGTGTTCGGCACGCACAACGTCGGGTCGCTGCCCACCCTGCTGGAGCGCGCTCGACACAACGCCTCCGCCGAGGTGGAGATCCTGGAGTCGCTGGACGTCTTCCCCTCCACGCTGCCCGCCCGCCGCGAGTCCGCCTACGCGGGCTGGGTCTCGATCTCGGTGGGCTGCAACAACACCTGCACGTTCTGCATCGTGCCGTCGTTGCGCGGCAGGGAGCGGGACCGGCGGCCGGGGGACGTCCTGGCCGAGGTCGGGGCGCTCGCCGCGGACGGTGTGCTCGAGGTGACCCTGCTGGGGCAGAACGTGAACGCGTACGGCTCGGAGTTCGGCGACCGGCAGGCGTTCGCCAAGCTGCTGCGCGCGTGCGGGGACGTCGAGGGGCTCGAGCGGGTCCGGTTCACCTCGCCGCACCCGCGGGACTTCACCTCGGACGTCATCGCGGCCATGGCCGAGACGCCGAACGTGTGCCCCCAGCTGCACATGCCGCTGCAGTCCGGGTCGGACCGGGTGCTGAAGGCGATGCGGCGCAGCTACCGGTCCTCGCGGTTCCTGGACATCCTCGACGAGGTGCGCGCGTCGATCCCGCACGCTGCGGTGTCCACGGACATCATCGTCGGGTTCCCGGGGGAGACCGAGGAGGACTTCGAGGCCACCCTGGACGTCGTGCGCCGCGCCCGGTTCGCCCAGGCCTTCACCTTCCAGTACTCCCAGCGCCCCGGCACGCCCGCGGCGGACCTGCCGGACCAGCTGCCCAAGGCCGTCGTTCAGGAGCGGTACGAGCGGCTCGTCGCGCTGCAGGAGGAGATCTCCTGGGCGGAGAACCGGCGCGTCGAGGGGCGCACGGTGGAGGTGCTGGTCTCCACCGGCGAGGGCCGCAAGGACGGCGCCACGCACCGGATGAGCGGGCGTGCGCGGGACGGGCGACTGGTGCACTTCGCGCCCGGGCGGGAAGGTGTCCGGCCCGGGGACGTCGTCACGGTGGAGATCGACTACGGTGCGCCGCACCACCTGGTGTCCGACGGCGGGATCCGCACCCACCGCCGCACGCGGGCCGGGGACGCGCACGAGGCCGGGCGACGCCCGGGTGGTGCCCCGACGGGCCTCGGCCTGCCGGGCTTCGGCAGGCCGGCCGCGCAGCCGGCCACGGCGGGATGTGGAGCGGAATGAACGAGAAGGCGCCCTGGGAGCGCGGCGAGGACCTGTCCGCGCTGGAGACCGAGCTCGCGGGCGTCGCCCGGCGGGTGGAGCGGAAGATAGACCCCGGCGTCGCGGCCCTGGTCGCGGCGATCGGCGTGCTCGCCGTCGTCGGGGGGTTGCTGCTGCCGTGGGTCGGCAGCGCGACGGGCTGGCAGCTGCTGGTCGGCGTGCAGAACGTGGGCCCGCTGCCGCGGCTGTTCACGATCACCGCGACGCTGTTCGGGCTGGTCACGTCGGTGCTCGCGCTGACCACGCGGCTCTGGGCGCTGGCGTGGGTCTCCGCCGTCGGCTGTGGGATCGCCGCGGTCAACGGCGTCTGGGCGATCTGGACGCGCCAGTCCGGCGCCCTGGAGGGGATCCAGGGCCCCGGCCCGGGGCTGGTCCTCGCCGTCGTCGCGATGGTGCTGCTGACCTTCACGTGGGCGAAGATCTCGCTCCACCGGGGCTAGGAGGGTGCTGAAAGGCTCCGGCCGTAGCGAGCGGCGCACAGTAGGCCGAAGCTCTTCAGCGCGCTCCTAGCGCTGCTGGACCGACTGCTCGGCGGCGTGGAGCCACTCGCGCCACTGGGCGGCCTGGTCCTCGGCCTGCCGCGCCTTGCGGGTGTCCCCGGCCGCGCGGGCCTTCTCGGCCTGGTCCTCGAACTGCTCGACCCGGTCCCGGAACTGCGCCACGCGGGCCTCGGCCTCGGGGTCGGTGCGCCGCCACTCGCGGTCCGCGGCCTGCTTGACCGCGTCCTCCACGGCGCGCAGCCGCTGCTCCAGCGGGCGTATGTCCTCCCGCGGGACCTTCCCGATCTGCTCCCACCGCTCCTGGACGCCGCGCAGGGCGGCCCGGGCGTGGTCCGCGTCCGAGGTGTCGATCTTCTCGGCCTCGTCCAGCAGCCTCCGCTTCGCCTCCGCGTTCGCCGCGAACTCCTCGTCCCGCTCCGCGAAGACCGACGACCGGCGCTGGAAGAACGCGTCTTGGGCGCCGCGGAAGCGGTGCCAGAGCTGGTCGTCCGCGTCCTTCTGGGCCCGGCCGGCGGCCTTCCACTCGGTCATCAGGTCCCGGAAGCGTGCGGCCGTCGGGCCCCAGTCGTCCGACGACGACAGCGCCTCGGCCTCGGCGACCAGCTCCTCCTTGCGCTGCTTGGCCGCGCCGCGCTGCCGGTCGAGGTCGGCGAAGTGCGAGCCGCGGCGGCGGTTGAACGCCTCGCGGGCGCGGGAGAACCGCTTCCACAGGGCCTCGTCCGTCTTGCGGTCGATGCCCTTGATCGTGCGCCACTCGTCGAGGATCGCCTTGTAGCGGTCCCCGGCCTGCTTCCACTGGGTGGACTCGGCCGCCAGCGTCTCGGCCTCGGCGGCGAGCTCCTCCTTGCGCGCGACGGCCGCCTGTCGCTGGTGGTCTCGGGCGTCCCGGGCGGCGTGCACGGCCTCCTCGGCGAGCCCGACGAGCTCGTCGAGCCGCTTGAGCAGTCCGTCGACGTCCCCCACCACGGCCGCGGTGTCCAGGCCCTCGCGCAGGGTGCGGGCGCCGCTGAGCGAGTGCTTCGGGTCGCCGCCGCCCCCGGCGAGGCGGGTGACCAGCAGCTCGGTCTCGGCGAGCAGGTCGTCGAACCGGCGGGCGAAGTGGGCCAGGCCCTCGGCGGGGGCGCCCGCCTGCCAGGATCCGATCGCGCGCTCGCCCTCGGCGGTGCGCAGGTAGACCACGCCCTCGGCGTCCACCCGACCCCAGCGGGACGGGTCCTCGGAGGCCGACGCCACCGGCGAGGGCTCGACGGGCGGGGTCACCGGGACCGGCGCGGCGGCGGGGGGACGGTGCCCGCCCGCCGGGGGGCCGGGACGCGGGCCCGGACGGGCGCCGGGGGGCGGACCCGGCTTGGGCGGGGCGGGCTTCGGTGCGGCGGAGCGGGGTGTCGCCGGGCCGTGCGTCGCGGTGCCGGGCGTGGCCGGGTCGGGCGATGCGGTGCCAGACGTCGACGGTGTGGGCGCCGCGGGCTCGGACGGTGCCGGTGTGGGCGCCGCGGGCTCGGACGGTGCCGGTGCGGGGGCCGCGGGGGCGGACGCTGCCGGTGCGGGCGCCGATGGGGCGGCGGGGGCCGAGGCCTCGCTCGGCGTCGGCGCCTCGCCCGGCGAGCCCGCGGTCTCCTCCGATGCCTCGGCACCGCCGTCCGTGCCGCCCGACGCGGCGCCGGCGGGTCCGGTGCCGTCGGGCACCGCGGGGGTCCCGTCCCCGAGCTGCGTGCGCTCCTCCGGTCCGGTCTGCTCGTCCGACACCGTCGTCCTCCCTCGTTCGAGCCCGTCGCGTGACGGGCGCCCCGCCCGGTGGGGCGGAGCCGTGCACGGACCCGGCGCGGCCGCAGCGCGACCGCCGGTCGGCGGAATTCAAACAGGTCAGCCGGGCAGGGGGAACCGCAGCGCCCCGGATGAGGCCGCGAGAGGGCGCCTGAGCGCGACGAGCCGCGCTGTTCGCGACGTTCCGGGGCAGCTCGGGCACGCAGTGTGAGCGGCCGCGGACCGTGATCACGGTTTGCGTGCACTGAGCGTGGACGGACCACCCTGACCGCACGCAATCGGTGATCTCGCCACGGTGAGAGCACGAAACGTGCGATCTCGGTGGCGGTGGCGGGAGCACGAAACGTGCGATCTCGGTGGCGGTGGCGGTGGC
>Ga0207641_10002685_pt1 | contig 16230 bp, 16 predicted proteins | sample KBSSwiS62_FD_184306 | JGI IMG/M metagenome (GOLD analysis project Ga0207641, IMG submission 184306) | Switchgrass rhizosphere microbial communities from Kellogg Biological Station, Michigan, USA - KBS Switchgrass S6-2 (SPAdes) (version 2) | ecosystem: Host-associated > Plants > Roots >... | reverse complement strand
TACCAGGTTGCCGATATTCTCAGCAAAGATTTTCATATTGATTTTCGCCAAAAGGAAGATGACTTCGACAGTATCGACTGGGCTTTCAATTTTCATGGCAACTCTCTTACATTGCATTACAACATTTACACCGGCGTTTCTCTTTATCCAACACATACAAAGAATGCAAGGAAAAACGAGAACAAAGCTGTTGTAGAGCTTGCTAATGTAATAGAAGGGAAACTGATCAATATTGATCTGAAGAGACGCACTGCCTGAGAATCACATCCAACAATTTGAATAATTACTGACCTTGTGCCAGTGAGTAAGCTTTTTTATCACCCCACATATTCAGGAGTTCGAAAGAACATATTTTAAAATTCCCGCTAAGACTAACATAGAGTCCAATAATATCTTGTTGAAAAAGCGGTTCCCCATCAAGCGATTCAAAACGGGCATTATATTGATTGACAAGATTTGTAAATACTGAACCGGTAGGCCATACTTGTGTGCCACGATTACTGATACTTACCAATTTGAATTTTACGCCTGCATGACGTTCACATTTTTTTGCGATCACCAATGGTTGTTCTTCGCTTTCTATAAACATATCAACACCGATAATTTTTTCTTGGCTCATTTCTTCTGAAACAAGCATTGGGTTTTTTTCCAGTTTAAAATGCGTAGGTGTGGCAGGCATATTTGGTAACATTGGCTTTGCACCTACTGTTGGTTCTTTTCCAAAATTTTTAATGATAGCATCGGCAAATTGAGTGGTATTTACAGAAGGAATTGATTTATCACCAAAATCACCGGTGTGTATTCCATTTTCTAAAGTATACAACAATGCATTTTCAATAATAGCTGCATTCTCCATCATACCAAGATGACGAAGCATTGTAATACCGCTGAGTAAAAGTGCAGTTGGATTGGCAATATTTTTCCCTGCAATATCCGGGGCTGTACCATGCACTGCTTCGAAAATACATATATGATCTCCAATATTTGCCGAAGGTGCAAAACCTAATCCACCAACAAGACCGGCACAAAGATCTGAAACGATGTCGCCCTGCAGATTCGTGAGCACAACCACATCAAATGTATCAGGTCTTGTTACCAATTTCATACAAAGATCATCCACTATTACATCGTCAGCTTTTAACTGGGGATATTCTTTGGCTACTTCATAAAAACATTCAAGAAAAAGACCATCAGTAATTTTCATGATGTTGGCCTTGTGACTGCATGTTATTCGTCTTGCATTTTTCTTTTTTGCCATTTCAAAAGCATAGCGAATAACCTGTAAGCTTCCTGGTCTTGTGATAAAGCGACGACTCAACGCTACATCATGTGTAAGCATATGTTCTACTCCGCCATAAGTATCTTCTATATTTTCTCTTACAACAGTAATGTCAATCGGTATTCCTGCTTTGCTAAAAACTGTATCAACTCCATACAGAGTTTGAAAAACTCTTTTATTAGCGTATGTGTTCCATGTTTTGCGTGCAGTTACATTTACGCTTTTTACTCCTTTACCCTTTGGTGTTTCCATGGGGCCTTTAAATAAGATGCCGAAATTTTCTATTGTTAGTTTAGCCTCAGGCGTCATACCGTTTGAAAAACCTTTATCAAAGACCCATTTGCCCATATCTACATATTCGTATTCAAGTGGAACTTTATTTGCATTAAAGATCTTCAGCACTGCTTCCATTATTTCGGGTCCGATCCCATCGCCTTTTGCTACAGCTATTTTCATATTCTATCAGTATTTTTTAAATGTCACATTTGTGGCGCAAAATTAGGATAACTACTATATCCACTGTGAATTAAATCATCGATAGCGGAAGATTATTTTTAATTACTTTTACCAAAAATGAACCTGATGGTAAGCTTGATCTCAGAGGGTGTGGAAGTGAGTGTAGAAACATTCTACCAGCAGGACTACAGCAACCCGATGCAATCGGAATATATGTTTGCTTATCGCATTGCTATCGAAAATCACAACTCATTCCCGGTAAAACTTCATCGCAGGCATTGGTACATATTTGACAGCACTGGCTCCACCCGAGAAGTGGAAGGTGAAGGTGTTGTAGGTGTACAACCGGTTCTATCTCCCGGTGAAAAATACCAATATGTAAGTGGTTGCAATCTGCGAACAGAAATGGGAAGAATGCATGGCACTTATCAAATGGAAAATCTCAATAACAAAAAATTCTTTGATGTAAATATCCCTGCTTTCGAGATGTTTGTGCCATTTAAGAACAACTAATTATTTAGGTTTATACTTCGCCTCTTCCAAAATTTTTCTTGCATCTGTTTTCAAAACATCAGTAACACTCATTGATGAATTTTTATTGGCAAACTTTTTTACTATCTGCCAGCCTATCCATTGACCGATATTACCAGGAGAAGATGGACCTAATGATTGAGTAAAGGGAGCTTCACCAATATAATTTTGTATCGCCATCGGGTCTTTTGTATAAAGATCTTTTTGAGTAACAATAACATCATTCCAAATTAACCCTTCATTTGCTTCACACCACTCTAATTGCTGTTTTGTAAAGCCAGCCTTAAGCGAATCAGGAGTTGCTGGTAAAAATTTGTCCAATAACCACCATTGCTTTCCTTTTTCGATCATCTGTTCTACTAATCCTTTTGCTCCGCTCCTATCGAGATAAATATCTTCAATAACTGCCTTCATACAATTAACAACTATGTATTGCGGTTCGAATCTTCTTGAGATGTAGGCGGGAAAAAGTTGCTGCGCTTCCATACTTTGGTACGCAGAAAAATCTTTCCCTCCAAATTGATGCAAGCCAACTGCAATACCTGATCCGGTTAGCGCTACTCCAGGTGCATCAAGTGGCCCGACGAATAAAATTATTTTAGACGTCTTATAATCGGGAAAATAATATTTCACATATTGAAAAGCCTTTTGAATATCTTTTTGTAACCAGCTCACATCGCTGTACTGCTTGCTTAAACTTTGATAAATTGATGAATATCCACGAATAAAAATTTTAGAAACGTCCAGCGTAACTTTATTTGTATCCGAACCGGAGACTCCAAGAATTTGTTGCATGAAATCTGAATAGAAATCTGGGTGCTCCTTCATTAGTTCGTTCAGGCTAGCAGCAGTATTGCTTGTATCAATGCTAAAAAAATCTTTATCGAATCTTTCAATTGGAATGTCAACTTTTATATTTGACACATTCGGACCTTTGCTGTCAGTGCAGCGAATGAAAAAAACAAAGCATAAAAAAAATAAAGTGTTTATTTTCATAGAAATGATTAACGATAGTAGTTATTGTATGTTGTGCACGAAGATAATGGAAAGAAAAATTTAACCCTTTAAATGCAAGGGTTGTAAATTTGCACTATGAAGATCGCCTTAGCGCAACAGAACTATCATATTGGCAATTTTGAAGATAACACCCGCAAGATCATTGAAGGAATAAACGAGGCCAAAGAACAAGGCGCTGACCTTGTTGTGTTTTCAGAGCTATGTGTGTGCGGCTATGCTCCCGGGGATTTCCTGGAATTTCCTGATTTCATTAATAAATGTTACGAAGCGATCGACCGGATAAAACATCATGCCGATACAATTGGCGTATTAATCGGTTCACCTGCACGTAATCAGCAAAAAGAAGGAAAAGATCTTTTCAACGCCGTTTTTCTTCTCCATGAAAAAGAAATAAAAGGAGAGATCCATAAAACGCTTTTACCAAACTATGATGTGTTTGATGAATACCGTTATTTTGAACCGGCTTATGATTGGAAAGCTCTTGAGTTCAAGGGAAAAAAATTAGCTGTAACAATTTGTGAAGACATCTGGAATATGGGTGATAACCCTTTGTATCGCATCACTCCAATGGAACAATTGATCCCTTACAAACCTGATGTAATGATCAATCTTTCCGCTTCTCCTTACAATTATGCGCAGGATATTGTTCGCAACAGTATTATTAAGGCACATACATTAAAATACAAACTTCCGATGCTTTACTGTAACGCCATCGGCTCTCATACTGAACTTATTTTCGATGGCGGCAGTCTAGTTTATGATATTAATGGCAGGCAGGTAAAAGAGATGAAATATTTTGAAGAGGATTTTCAACTCTTTGAATTGGATCAGCTATTAAAGAAAGATGATTCTATAAAACAACCTTCTGGAGAAAAATACTTTTATTCCGCCAAAGAAGTAGGTACTGGTGAGGATATTCTTGCCTATTTGACCAATGATAAAAATATTGACGAGATCTATCATGCGCTAATTCTTGGAATAAGAGATTATTTCAAAAAGATGGGTTTTAGCAAAGCTATACTTGGAGCCAGTGGTGGAATTGACAGTGCTGTAACACAAGTGTTGGCAGCTCATGCATTAGGTAAAGAAAATGTAAGTGTTCTTTTAATGCCTTCACAATTTTCGTCATCTCATTCGGTAGAAGATGCAGAACAGCTAAGTAAGAATCTCGGAAGTCATCATAATATTATACCGATCAAAGATATTTTTGAAAGTTTCCTTACTGAATTAAAACCTGTCTATAAAGACCTGCCCTTTGGACTTGCGGAAGAAAATATTCAGGCAAGAACAAGAGGAAACTTGTTGATGGCAGTTGCCAATAAATTTGGATATATTTTATTGAATACATCTAATAAAAGTGAATTAGCAACAGGTTACGGCACCTTATACGGTGATATGGCTGGTGGTCTTAGTGTATTAGGTGATGTTTATAAAATGCAGGTGTATGCTTTGGCAAAATATATCAATCGTGAAAAAGAAATTATCCCCGTAAATATTATCAACAAAGCTCCTTCAGCTGAATTAAGACCCGATCAAAAAGACAGTGACAGTCTTCCTGAATATGACACTCTTGACAGAGTATTATATGAATATATTGAACTACGTAACGGCCCGAAAGAGATAAAAGCAAAAGGATATGATTTCGCCCTTGTCGACAGAATTTTGAAATTGGTTAATACCAATGAATATAAACGAAAGCAGTTTTGCCCGATCCTTCGTATCAGTTGCAAGGCATTTGGTGTGGGAAGAAGACTTCCTGTTGTTGGTAAATATCTTTCCTAATCTTTTAATGTATAAATGTAAGCTCTACCGTAGTTGGTGGATATGGTGCAATGGTCATGTTTTGAGAAACCACAAGATTCACATCATTTAATAATACAATTGTAAATACCCCCGAACCACCACTAACAAGCGGAGTGTTCATGTTTAGTTCAGTACCATTATTTTGAAATACCCATGTAAAGTTAGCTGGCGAAGCCGGTGAACATACATTAGCTCCTTCGGTTATTGTTCCACTACCATTAGCAACAAAAAGAATTGTATTGTCCTTGAAACATGCAGGAACCTGTGCGGTAACGTCTACACCACCTGCTTTGGCGCTGCTAAATTTCCAGGATGATTTTGTAATGTAATCTGTGTTTGAAGGCGGGGGGTTATCGTTTTTATTGCAATTAGTAAAAAACAATGTTGTAAAACAAAGTACTGTAGCGAGGATTAGTTTATTCATAGTGCTGAATTTAGTTTTAAAAATAGTCAAAGTTTTTGGGCTTTAAAAGCCTCTTAAATACTACAAGTAAATAACGCTTTCAAGTCTTATAAATTTTATGCAACTATCAATTTGTTACTATCTTTCCCCTGAATCCCTGCCCTCCCTGGTAGGCTTTAACCCACCAGTTTAACCTGGTTCGTTTTATGAAGGCACTTGTTTACAAATCCACTGGAAGCTGGTACACGGTCAAAAATCAGGCCGGGAGAATATATAATGCCCGTATAAAAGGGATCTTCAAAATCGATGGGATCACTTCTACCAACCCGGTAGCCGTTGGCGATGTAGTGGATATTGAACTTGAAAGTGAAATAGAGAACACGGCTATCATTAATGAGATCCTCCCCCGCAGGAATTATGTTAACAGGCAATCACCAAGACAGAAATACCAACATCATATTATTGCTGCCAACCTTGATCAATCTGTTTTGTTTGCTACTCTAAAAGAGCCAAGAACTTCCCAGGGATTTATTGACCGATTTCTTGTTGCCTGTGAAATGTATCATGTACCGGCAGCAATTGTTTTTAATAAAGCCGACCTGCATAGGAAAAAAGAAGATGAAAAATTTTTTGAATGGAAACAGATGTATGAAGAAATAGGTTACAAAACTTTTCTTGCAAGCATTGAAAAAGGAATGGGGATTGAAACAGTTCAAGATCTTTTAAAAAATAAAATATCGTTGTTGAGTGGGCATAGTGGCGTGGGTAAGTCTTCGTTTATAAATATCATTTGTCCGCGATTGGAACTAAAAACACAGGATGTAAGCGGATGGAGTGGCAAAGGTTTGCACACAACAACTTTTGCAGAAATGTTTGACCTTCCTTTTGGTGGAAAAGTAATTGATACGCCAGGGATGAGAGAATTTGGTTTAGTTGATATTTTAAAACCAGAACTATCTCATTATTTTCCAGAGATGAGAAGCCGGCTTAACGATTGTCAGTTCAACAATTGCCAGCATATAAACGAACCGAACTGTGCGATAAAAAAAGCTGTAGAAGAAGAAAAAATAAATGTTGATCGCTACATTAGCTATTGTACCATTCTTGATTCGATAGAAGAAAGAAAGTATTAATTTTAATTATGATGGCGCCAAAAAGTTTTAAATATTCTAATGGCGAAGTCACCATCGTATGGCGACCGGAGCTTTGTATTCATTCCGGCAGGTGTGTCCGGGGCTTGCCTGAAGTTTTTAAACCTAAAGAAAAGCCATGGATAACTCCGGAAGGATCAACTACAGAAAAAATTGTTGCACAAGTAAAAAGATGCCCTAGCGGTGCGCTGAGTTTTTTTATGAATGATGATGAACCATCTACACAATAAAAATTCTCAAATTTTCCTTACATTTTTATATCCGTACTTCGCAAACCATTGCATAACTTTTTCTCTTTGGTCTCCCTGTATAATTATTTCACCATCCTTTGCAGAACCGCCGGTACCGCAAAATGATTTTATTTTTTTTCCCAGATCATCAAGATCTTCTTCTTTGCCGATAAACCCTTCCACCAGCGTCACAGCTTTCCCTGCTCTGTGTTTTGTATCTAATCTCACTTTTAGTTTTTGTTGAGCTGGTAATAATGTTTCATCTGATTGATGTTCCTCTTCGAATTTAAAATTGGGGTCTGTGCTAAATACAAATCCACGACTATCTGGTTTATTTTTTTTACTCATTGTTTAAATTATTACTGCTTTTAAACTAAGATCCAGGCTCTTTGCCTGGTGTATCAAAGCACCTACACTTACATAATCAACTCCAGACTCCGCATAATCTTCAATATTATCAAGGTTAATACCTCCACTTGCTTCCGTTTCAAAATCTTCGCCAATCAACTTCAATGCTTCTGTAATTTGTTGCGGTGTAAAATTATCCAGCATGATCCGTAACACTTTTCCCTTTCCTACTGCAATCACATTTTGAACATCTTCAAGATTTCTGGTTTCTATTTCAATTTTAAGATCCAGCTTTTTTTTCTGCAAATATTTCCAGGCTTCATTGATCGCATTTTCAATTCCTCCACAATAAGCAATATGATTATCCTTCAGCATGATCATATCATACAATCCGAAGCGATGATTTATCCCACCTCCAATTTTTACAGCTTCCTTTTCTAACAGTCGAAAGTTTGGAGTTGTTTTTCTTGTATCTAGCAATTTTGTTTTATGCCCATATAACCGGTCAACATACTGCCGGGTCAATGTTGCGATCCCACTCATTCGTTGCATGCAATTCAACACAAGTCTTTCACATTGCAGTATGGTATGAACAGATGCCTCGATCTCAAAAGCCATTTCCCCGGCCTTCATCATTTCTCCATCCTTCTTTAATATTGTAAAGATTGTACTCTGATCTTTGTATAGAAAAATTTTTTCTGCTACTTCAACTCCGGCAAGTATACCATCCTGTTTTATTTTTAGAATAGCCTTCCCTCTCGCACTCTTCGGTATACAACTTAAAGTTGAGTGATCTCCTTCGCCAATATCTTCTAAAAAGGCTTCGTCGATCAAATGATAAAATTGTTTGTTGAATTCCATCGTCCAAAACTAAAAAAGCCCCGCCACAAAATGGGCAGGGCCTTAAAAATTTACTCAAGGTTTTATAATTGCTGGATTCGAATATCCTGTATTACTTGCTTGTTACCCTTTAACCGCATATATACTGTAGTTCGGTAACTTCCATTTTTAGTTTGAAGTGTACCAATGCAATAATCTCCATTATCATTATTGCCTTTATGTTTTAAATCAAAGTCTTTTACCACGCTATTGGTAAAAAAATCTTTAATAATTAGTTCGCCCTGGCTCTTGCTATAGTTACTGCTTTTATCAGGCATTGTAATGTCAACGTAGCTATCAAAATACTTCGTAACACCTGAAGCATTCCCGCTTTTCATAGCAGAAATCACGTCATCTATTCCTGCCTGGGCGAAGGAAGAAATAGCGATAAAAAAAACAGGTAATAAGAGTAAGCTTCTTTTCATTTTATTTAGTTTTCATAGTAGTTAATCGAAAAACATGCCACAGTCATCACATTATCTTCAAAAGCTAAGTTACTACTTGTCAATGGGATTATGGAGCGATTACGTTAAAACACTTAGCTTTGTTGCCATTTTTACCTTGAAAATGAACGCATTTATCACTGTTAAATTTCTATAATGGTTGCAAAGAAAGTAATTCTAATTATAATGGACGGATGGGGTCTCGGAAAGGTGGCATCGGCCGATGCAATTCAAAATGCGAAAACGCCATTTGTTTCGTCACTTTATTCAAAGTACCCAAATACTACACTAATAACCTGCGGAGAGGCAGTAGGCCTGCCTGACGGTCAAATGGGTAATTCAGAAGTTGGTCATTTAAACCTTGGCGCCGGTCGTATTGTTTACCAGGAGTTGCAGCGCATAAATGTAGCCGTCCGCGACGGCTCTTTTGCAAAAAATGAAATATTGCTAAATGCTATTCGTTTCGCAAAAAAGAATAATAAACCACTTCATCTTTTAGGATTAGTAAGCAATGGTGGTGTGCATTCGCATATCGAACATTTGAAAGCAATGGTTGATGTTTGCAAAAAAGAAAATTTAAGCGAAGTCTTTATACATGCTTTTACTGATGGCCGTGACTGTGATCCGAAAAGTGGCTTAGGTTTTATTAAAGAATTGCAGGAACATTTAAATGGTTCTGTTGGAAAAATTGCTTCGGTTAGTGGCCGTTATTATGCAATGGACCGGGATAAAAGATGGGAAAGGATTAAACTTGCTTATGATGCTTTAATTAATGGCGTTGGTGAAAAGGCAACGGACGCAATTGATGCTGTTGAAAATTCCTATAGTAAAAACGTAACTGATGAATTCATAAAACCAACTGTAATTGTTGCAGAGGACCAGCAACCGCTTGCTAAAATAAAAGATGGCGATGTAGCTATCTGTTTTAATTTCCGTACTGACCGTTGTCGCGAAATAACACAGGTGCTTACTCAAATGGATCTGCCCGATCATGGTATGAAAAAGCTTTCACTGAACTATACTACAATGACGGAGTACGATAAAACTTATAAAGATGTCAATGTAATTTTCGAAACCGATAATTTGAATAATACACTTGGTGAAATTTTGGAACAGTATGGGTTGAAACAAATTCGTATTGCAGAAACGGAAAAATATCCGCATGTAAGTTTTTTCTTTAGCGGTGGAAGAGAAAAACCTTTTGATGGTGAAAAAAGAATTATGATCGCATCACCAAAAGTTGCCACTTATGATCTGAAACCAGAGATGAGTGCATTTGAAGTAACCGAAGCATTATTACCTGAAATAAAAAATAAGGCCGCAGATTTTATTTGTCTGAACTATGCAAATGCCGATATGGTTGGTCATACCGGTGTATGGGAAGCCGCCATCAAAGCCGTAGAAACGGTTGATAAATGCGTATCTCAAGTGGTCACTACAGGATTAGAAAACGGTTATACTACTTTTCTTACTGCCGATCATGGTAATTCCGATTATATGATCAATGAAGATGGATCCCCAAATACGGCTCATACAATGAACCTTGTACCATTTTTTATAATTGATAAAGTGTGGAAAGGAAAAATTAAACCGGGAAAGCTAGGTGACATTGCCCCAACAATACTTACTATGATGCAATTACCGATCCCTAAGGAAATGACGGGAGAAATATTAATTTCGCTTCCATAAAAAAACCGCATGAAAAAAGTTCTTAAAACAATCGGCTGGCTGCTCTTGATCGCTTTAGTAGCAATTCAATTTTTTCATCCAAAGAAAAACATACATGAAGGTGATCAGCCAAATGCTATTTCCAAAAAATTCCTAGTATCTGCAGATGTAAGAATAATTCTTGACAAAGCTTGTATGGACTGTCATAGCAACAATACCCGCTATCCCTGGTATAACAATATACAACCTGTAGCCTGGTGGTTGAATAATCATGTACTTGATGGAAAAAAAGAGTTGAACTTTGACGAATATATCAATAAGCGCCCCCGCTTACAATATCGCAGAATGGAGCAAACCATTGATTTGGTAAAAAAAGGCGAAATGCCTCTTGATTCATATACATGGATACATAAGGATGCTATATTATCTGAGGAAGAAAAAACAAAACTCTTTGACTGGGCACAATCAGTAATGGATACATTAAAAACGCAATACCCTATTGATAGCCTTAAGAGACAGGGCCCTCCACCGCCACAGAAATAATTTCGTCCTGAAAGTCTCTGTACTTGTAATTCCGACTCCAATTATTCAAAATTTTATCCCCACTCCTCCTTTTCTTGTTGAGAAAGGCATGTTAGGAGTTTTGCATTCTGAAAAATTACATTTCTGTGCAGCTTTTGAATCCGAAAATTGTCTAATTTACAGGCAACCAAAGGAAACTATGACCGAGGAAGCCATTTTACAAGGCTGTTTGAAAAACGAAGCTTCTGCTCAGCGGGAACTGTACAACAAATACAGTCCTAAAATGCTAGCTGTCTGTTATCGTTTCGCCCATAACCGGGAAGACGCCGAGGATATGCTGCAGGAAGGCTTCATTAAGGTTTTTTTACAAATGCATACGTTTGAAAACCGTGGAGCTTTTGAAGGCTGGGTCAGAAGAATAATCGTTCACACCTGTATCAATATCCTAAAGAGAAATAAAAAGTTCAATGACAGTGTTGATATAATTCATGCAACGGGTGTCCAGGTAAGAGAAGAAAGTGTGCCTTCGATCATACAGGCGAAACAAATAGTGGAGTGTATTAGGGTATTGCCAATGGGTTATCGAACAGTTCTTAATTTATATGCAGTGGAGGGATACAGTCATCGTGAAATTGCAAAAATGCTGGATATAGAAGAAAGCACAAGCCGCAGCCAGTATACAAGGGCAAAGGCAATGCTTGAAGACATTTTAGTAAGAAAAAAGATTTTGCAAAAACCAAGGCAACAGACAGAATGGATTGCTTTGGCCGGCAGCAGATAAAACTTAATCCGTTCCTAAATTACTGACTGGTTTATGGAGAGACAATTCAATAATGGGGATTTTGAGAAGCTGTTGAGAGATAATGCCAACCAATACCGGATGTACCCTTCGGAAAAGGTTTGGAAAGGTATTCACTCCTCTTTACACACTCGTCGCAGATGGTATGGCCTTACTGCAGCTATTATGTTTTTGGTTACTGGCTCTATTGTTTCTATTATCATTTATAGCGACAAACCAGGAGAAAACAATTTAACTGATCAGAAAAATATTTCAATTAAAAATAGCGGTCAAAAACAAAGCCTTCCGACTCTTTCGAACGAAACAAGAGCATTTACACCTGCAATAAATGAAATAAAACCAACTGACCATCGGACAACTAATCTTACAGAATTATATTCAAATGGTCCTGTTTTTAAAATTCCAACAGGTGATGATAAGCAATCAAATGTGATTTTAAGTAATAACTTAAGCAATAAAATTGGAAGGGATGCTTTTGAGTCAAATAGCTCCAATAAAAATGAAACACCCGATGAAACGCCGTTTTCAAATGATCTGAATCTTTTAAAACAAAACAATTTTCTTAATACCGAAGATGCATTTATTGGTGATATAGCTAGCAATGAAAAAAATATAACAGATCAGAGCACAGTGAGTGAGAATACAGAAAAAGAGATCAATGATGCCATTTCAGCACTTGCTTCGCAAAACATTTTATTGGTAAAACCAAAGAAGCAATCAAAAGTTACTGCCCAGGTATTTTTTACACCAACTGTCAGTTATAGAAAATTAAAAGAAAATAAAAACGTATATGCAGGCAGCGGGTTTTATGTACCAACGATCGATCTGAACAATATAGTAGATCATAAGCCAGCTATGGGTCTTGAATTCGGAATTGAAGGAAAATACCTGATGAATAAGAAATTTTCTTTAACAACTGGCTTACAGTTCAATATTAATCGTTATGATATTAGGGCCTACTCGCATCCCACTGAAATTGCAACCGTTGCCTTAACCAGTAGTTATGGAAGAGTGGATTCTTTAGCCAGCTTAAGTAATTATAGAAATAGTGGAACTTCACCGAATTGGTTGGAGAATTTTTATTTCCAAGTAGCTTTCCCGGTTGGAGTAGAAGTAATTCTAACTGAGAATAAAAATTTTAGATGGGGAATTAGCGGTAACATACAACCAACTTATGTTATTGGGGACCGGGCTTATGTAATTTCCAGTGATTATAAAAATTATGCAAAGTTTCCTGATCTTATGCGCCGCTGGAATATAAGTACGGGTGTTGAGACATTTGTAGCATATTCTACCGGCAGGATCAATTGGCAGGTTGGGCCGCATCTCCGTTACCAGCACTTATCCAGTTTCGTGAGTGCTTTATCTGTAAAAGAAAAATTATATGCTATAGGATTGAAAGTGGGAGCTACTCTCAACAATAAAAGGTAAACAATACTAACTGCGCATTTTCGCTAAAATATCCCGGTCCCGCATAAGGTGGGATCGGGATATTTGTTTTCAGCACACTATTTCCCTTTAAATTTATGCCATGAAAAACTATTTAATCGTTCTGACTCATATAGCAATTTTATTTTCGGCCTGTAAAGAAAAAAAAGAAGCAAAACAAGAACCGCCCATTTCTGTTCTGTCAATCATAAAAGGACAGCTTAACCATCTTGATACGTCACTTTATGGGATAACTAAATATGAAACCGCCGGCAATATTACCGACACGACCTACCTAACACGAGACGAGGTCAGGGAGTTTGCCGCTCCATTTCTTTCATTACCCGAAATTGCTGACAAAAATTATTATAAAAATTATACAGAAGAAAGATTGATAGATGCCCAACAAGAAACACTTAACATTACCACCACTGCAAAAAATGAAAATGCGGAAATACAAAAACAAATTATTGTTATTGCCATGGCTGATATTTCCAGCGGCAAAGTGCAAAGTATCTTTATAGACAGGTATCTACCATCAAAAGATAGCACAATTGAACAAAAGCTTTTTTGGGAAATAGACAATTATTTTTCAATCGGCAGCATTATAGAAAAAGAGAACCAACCTGAAAAAACTCATTTTACAAAAGTGGCATGGCAATGATCTTGCTTGCTGACCTGTTTTAATATTGGGATCGATGACTAATTCCGAATTTCAGAATATTGCACAAACAATCCCCCGCAATCCTGGGATCTATAAATATTACAATAAAGAGAATGAATTACTTTATGTAGGCAAAGCTAAAGATCTGCGAAAAAGGGTAAGCTCCTACTTTTTCAAAAATCTTACAAGTTATAAAACCCATGAACTTGTAAGCAGGATACATCATATTGAGTTTACCATAGTAAATTCTGAACAGGATGCCTTTTTTCTTGAGAATTCGTTGATCAAAAACTTTCAACCCAGATTTAATATCAATCTTAAAGATGACAAATCGTACCCTTATATAGTTATAAAAAACGAACCATTTCCCAGGATCTTTCTTACACGTACACATATTGAAGATGGCTCTGAATACCTGGGACCATATACATCAGTGCATAGAGTGAGAGAGTTACTGGGATTTATCCGGCAAACAATTCCTATTCGGACTTGTGCTTTAAATCTTACTCAAAAAAATATTGAACGAAAGAAATTTAAAGTTTGTCTTGAATATCATTTAGGAAATTGTAAAGGTCCGTGTGAAGCTTTACAAAATGAAGCGGATTATAAAGAAGGTATTCAGCAAATAAAAAACCTTCTTAAAGGAAATCTTAACCCTGTCATAAATCATTTTAAAAATGAGATGAAGGGTCTCGCAGAAAAAATGGAATTCGAAAAAGCAGAACAAATTAAAAAGAAGATCGATTTTCTTAAAAACTACCAGTCACGGTCTGTAGTGGCTAACCCTCGTTTATCAGAAATGGATATTTTCTCCATTGTGAAATATGAGGAAAAAGCCTATATCAATTATTTGATGGCCCAAAATGGGACTATTGTGCAAACAAAAACGATCCTGACAGAAAATTTTCTGGATGAAACCGAAGAAGAAATTCTCGCTTTTGCAATTGCACAACTTCGCAGCACATTCAATAGTAAAGCAAAGGAGATCAATGTACCATTTACAATAAGCTACCCCGAAAATGAGATCGCAATAACTGTTCCCAAGGGAGGTGATAAAAAGAAACTTTTAGACTTGTCAGAAAAAAATGCCCAGTATTTTATTGATGAGTTAAAAAATAAGCAACGACTTAAACTAGATAAAAAAAATACCGATAAACTGGATTTATTAAAACAGGTACAGCAAGATCTAAGATTATCGCAAATTCCATTTCATATCGAATGCTTCGACAACTCTAATTTCCAGGGTTCGTACCCGGTCTCTGCAATGGTCTGTTTTAAAAATGGAGTGCCAAGTAAAAAAGATTACAGACATTTTAATGTAAAAACAGTTGAAGGGATAAATGATTTTGCGACGATGAAAGAAGCGGTTTACAGAAGATATAAAAGAGTAATAGAAGAATCATTACCCTGGCCTGATCTTGTAATTATAGATGGAGGCAAAGGACAATTAAGCGCTGCTGCAGAAGCATTATATGAATTAAATGTAACAGGTAAAACAACATTAGCAGGGCTTGCAAAGAATGTAGAAGAGATCTTTTTTACCGGGGATCACGAATCTTTCAAACTTCCCTATGATAGCGAAAGTTTGAAATTTATTCGCAGCATTCGAGATGAAGTTCATCGTTTCGGAATTACCCATCATCGCAAACGAAGAGCAAAAGGTGTATTTAAAAACGAACTAGAAGAAGTAAAAGGTATTGGAAAAGAAACTGCAAATAAGCTTTTAAAGGAATTTAAATCAGTAAAAAATATAAAAGAGAAAGACGTAAGTGAAATTTCAAAAATTATTGGAAAAACAAAAGCAGCAATATTACTTAATGAACTAAAAAAAATGGGGCCCGGATAGAAATCCAGCCCCGTTTTTAAAATCCAATATCCTATGAAAAACCGAAATAAAAGTACAACATTTATTGACATTTCCTATACCCGTTGTTGGGTATTTTTTATTTTATCAAGGTTTTAAAATAATAGTTGAAACAAAAAAAACAGCCCCGTTTAAGACGGGACTGTTAATAGTATTTTTACTAAAATGCTTCTTAATACTGCCAAAGATTTTGTTCGTAATTGAAGATCTTATCTTTGATGTTATCACCTTCAAGTAAACGAAGGATCGGATCATTAATAAGGTTCCTGATATATTTGTTCATTGGGTTATCAAGAGAAGACTTAATTATATAGCTGCCAAACATTCTTGCTTCAAACAACTCTTCCCATGTCATTCGGCTATTACCCATGTTCTTTGGATTATATACTTCGTAACGAGCAAGTGTTGCCCTTAGATCAGGATAATAGATCCAAAACAGAGGAGCGACACCTCTTTCCGTAACACCATCCTGTGCGAATATTGTTCTCAAAGGTGCAATACCAAGAATTCTTACAAACATGCGGCTAGCCTCACGATCAAAAACCCATTCTTCTTTAATTCTAAACTTAACAATATCATCTGGATTTAAGGTATTACATACCACTGTGTACTTACAAATCTTTGTTGGGTCGTCCATACAATAAACTGGTACGGTGTCGCACTGACCACCCCCACTAATTGCCTTTTCAAATCCTGCTGAATCAAGAAAAGTTGTGAATCTATCATCATCACCATTAAACGCAAT
>Ga0207641_10002683_pt1 | contig 16239 bp, 9 predicted proteins | sample KBSSwiS62_FD_184306 | JGI IMG/M metagenome (GOLD analysis project Ga0207641, IMG submission 184306) | Switchgrass rhizosphere microbial communities from Kellogg Biological Station, Michigan, USA - KBS Switchgrass S6-2 (SPAdes) (version 2) | ecosystem: Host-associated > Plants > Roots >... | reverse complement strand
ACGTCCGCTTCCCGGTCGTCCCGGGTACCGGCCCCGAGGGCCTGTTCACCGCGGAACGCGACGCGAAGCTACTGGTGTGGACCACGACGCCGTGGACGCTGGTCTCCAACACGGCCGTCGCCGCCCACCCCGAGGTCACCTACGTCCTGGCCCGGACCGCCGGGGGGGAGCATGTCGTCGTCGCCGAGCCGCTCCTCGCCACGGCCCTCGGCGGCGCGGCCGAGGACGCCGAGGTGGTGGCCCGGCTGACCGGCGCCGAGCTCGCGGGAACTCGCTACCGCAGGCCGTTCGAGCTGCTCGATGCCGCCCGCTTCGAACCCGGCGCGGACGGCGTCACCGGCCGGCTCGCCGCTGGCCGCGCACCCGCCGCGCCGCACTCGGTCGTGCTCGCCGACTACGTCACCACCACCGACGGCACCGGGCTGGTCCACCAGTCGCCCGCGTTCGGCGCCGAGGACCTCGCGGTCTGCCAGGCGAACGGTCTGCCGGTCGTCAACCCGGTCGGGCGCGACGGCCGGTTCCTCGCCGACGTGCCGCTCGTCGGCGGGATGTTCTTCAAGGACGCCGACGCCCCGCTGACCGACGACCTCGAGACCCGTGGCCTGCTCTGGCGCGGCCAGAGCTACGTCCACAGCTACCCGCACTGCTGGCGCTGCCACACGCCACTGATCTACTACCCGCTGCCCAGCTGGTACATCCGCACCACCGCGATCCGCGACCGGCTCGTCGAGGAGAACGAGAAGACCGACTGGCACCCGGATCGGATCCGGACCGGGCGATACGGCGAGTGGCTGCGCAACAACGTCGACTGGGCGTTGTCCCGCAACCGCTACTGGGGCACGCCGCTGCCGGTGTGGCGGTGCGAGAACGACGCCGCCCACCTGACCTGCGCGGGTTCGCTGGCCGAGCTGTCGAAACTCGCCGGCCGCGACCTGTCCGATCTCGACCCGCACCGGCCGTTCGTCGACGAGGTCACCCTGCCCTGCCAGGCCGACGGCTGCTCCGGCACGGCCCGCCGGGTGCCCGAGGTGATCGACGTCTGGTACGACAGCGGCGCGATGCCGTTCGCCCAGTGGGGCGCGCCGCACCGCAACTCCGCCGAGTTCGAGAAGCACTACCCGGCGCGTTACATCTGCGAGGCAATCGACCAGACCCGCGGCTGGTTCTACACCCTGATGGCGATCGGCACCCTCGTCTTCGACCAGTCGAGCTACGAGACGGTGCTGTGCCTCGGGCTGCTGCTCGACGCCGAGGGCCGCAAGATGTCCAAGCACCTCGGCAACGTTCTCGACCCGTTCGCGTTGTTTGAGCAGCACGGCGCCGACGCGGTCCGCTGGCTCATGCTCGCCGGTGGCTCGCCCTGGTCGGACCGCCGCGTCGGCCACGAGGCCATCGAGGACATCGTCCGCAAGGTCCTGCTGACCTACTGGAACACGGCGTCGTTCTTCGCGCTCTACGCCTCGGCCGCGGGTTGGGATCCGGCGGCGGCCCCCGGGAGGGCGCCGGGCGAGCGCCCGGTGCTGGACCGCTGGGCGCTCTCGGAGCTCGCCGCGACCGTCCGCGAGGTCGACGAGGCGCTGGAGGGCTTCGACTCGCTGCGCGCCGGGCGGCGCCTCGCCCAGTTCGTCGACGACCTGTCGAACTGGTACGTCCGCCGGTCGCGGCGACGGTTCTGGGACGGCGACCCGGACGCGCTGGACACCCTGTACCGGTGCCTGGACGGGGTCACCCGGGCGATGGCGCCGCTCGCGCCCTTCCTCACCGACTGGCTGTGGGCCCGGCTGTTCGCGCACGCCCCGGGCGCTCCGGACTCGGTGCACCTGGCCAGCTGGCCCGAGCCGCCCGCCGCCTGGCTCGACGAGACCCTGTCTGCGCGGATGACCCTGGTCCGGCGGATCGTCGAGCTGGGCCGCGCGGCCCGGGCCGCGAGCGCGGTCCGGACCCGCCAGCCGCTGCCCCGGGCCGTCGTCGGCGGGGGCGCCTTCGACGGGCTGCCGGACGAGCTGCGCGCCCAGATCGCCGACGAGCTCAACGTCATGACCGTCGAGGGCGCGACGGCCGACGTCGTCGACGTCACCGTGAAGCCGAACTTCCGCGCGCTCGGCCGCCGGTTCGGCAAGCGGACGCCGCTCGTCGCGGGCGCCGTCGCGAGCGCCGGCCTGCCGGTCGACGGGAAGCTCACGGTCGTGGTCGAGGGTGAGTCGATCGAGCTGTCGGGCGACGAGCTGATCGTCACCGAGACGCCGCGGCAGGGCTGGGCGGTCACTTCCGAATCCGGCCTCTCCGTCGCGCTCGACCTGGAGATCACCCCCGAGCTGGCCCGCGCCGGCCTCGCCCGGGACGTCATCCGGGTCCTGCAGGACGCCCGCAAGAGCGCCGGCCTGGAGATCACCAACCGCATCGACGTCTGGTGGACGGCATCCAAGGGCTCGACGGCGCTCGCCCTGCGGGAGCACGCGGCGACGGTCGCCGACGAGGTCCTCGCCGTCAGCTTCGTCGAGGGAGACCTGCCGCCCGGCACCCACCACACCGCCGACGACCTGGGCCTGACCTTCGCCCTGGGCATCGCCGAGCCCGCGGCCCGGTAGCTCTACGAACAGAAATGCTCCGAACGTTGACGCTCCCCAGCTCAGGTCCGTTGGGCTGGGGAGCGCGTCGGCCACCGGTCGGGCCGCGCGGGCGTCTCTGCTACCGCGGCTATGGGCGGCCTCCTCTGATGCATGAGCTGCGGGGCGGGATGGGTGGGGCGCGATCTGGGGCGTGCCGCACCGCTCTAGTGACGACCCGGTCGCGCAGATCCGCGGATTAGCGGGCGGCAGACGGGCCGCTCCGGCGGAGACCAGACGGACCGGCTGAAGTCGGGCGGCTCGTTCGCTGGGGGCCAATCCGAGCTTCCGGTGCGGGTCGGGGCGGGCGATTATCTTCAGCGGGTACGGGCGATCAGTGACGATCGCAACGGGTGGTCACAGAGCGCCACGATCAGTCGTACTGTTTGGGGAAACGGCGCGCCCACGCGCCCGGCCCGCGGTGCCCCGGCACGGCCCGGACGACCGGCGCTGCGGTGCGCCCTGGGACGGGTGGCGGACGCGAGCGACCAGACGCGAGGGATGAGGAGCTTTCGGTGAAGCTGGCGATGGGCACCCGGGAGGTCTTCGACGCGGAGAGCCTGCTGGAGGAGTACCTGGGGCCGCGCAAGCGCGGGCTGCGGTACGCCTACCCGTACTATGACGGCCTGGTCACGAATGGCGATCCTGATCTGCTCTGCACCGGCGACCTGCTCGCCCCGTGCCTGCTCGGCGTCGGGGTCGACATCGACCGGCTGCACACGCTGACCGCGCTGATGCCGCTGCTGCAGCGGGCGCTGGACAAGCTCCCGCCCGGCATCGAGCTGATCGAGGCCGACGACGTCACCCTCGACCTCGTCGCCGCCCTCTATGACCCGCTCGACGACCCGGATGTCTCGGACCGCGACGTCAAGGGCTCACTGATCGCCAAGGTCCTGCATCGCAAGCGCCCGGCGCTGGTCCCGCTGTTCGACTCCAAGGTGCGGATCTTCTACCAGCACGAGAACTGCGTCCCCGCGGCGCCGAAGGACGGCCGGTCCTGGCGCCAGTACATGCAGTTGCTGGTCCGCGCCATGCAGCACGACCTGCGTGAGAACGCCGAGGAGTTCCGGCGGCTGGCCACCCTGGTCCCAGCCGGGGGGCCACCGGTCACCTCGCTGCGGATGCTCGACATCGTCGTCTGGATGAGCAGCGCCGTCTGACACGCAGGAGGCGGCGTGCGCAGGTCTCGTCGGCAGGGTTCCCGCCGGATCGTCGGCACCGCATCGGCGGCAGGGTTCCTGCCGGATCGGCGGAGCCGATCTGGGAGGTCGGCGATCTGGGAGGTAGGGAAGCGAGGGCGGGGCCGGAGTACGCAGCCGACGGATCGGCAGCGGTGGTAATGAGCCGGGCGCCGTGGACCGTCGGCGGGTGAGCACTGCCGGCGCAGCGGCCGTCGAGCCCGGGCGGCGGCGACGACGGAAAAGGCGTCAGTGACTATCCGGACGCCGCCGGCCGCTCAGGAGGGACCAGGCATCAGGGAGAATGGCCGGGTGCGCAGTTTCGCCGTCCGGGGCCTGACCCGCAGGCACCGCTCCGGGGACCGGGTCGTGGTCGCCAACGACCGCGTGGACCTCGACGTCCCGGCCGGCGAGGTGTTCGGCATCCTCGGGCCCAACGGCGCGGGGAAGACGACGCTGGTGCGCCAGCTGATGGGGCTGCTGCGCCCCGACGAGGGCAGTATCGAGCTGTTCGGGCACGACATCGTGGCCCGGCCGGACCTGCCCGCCCGGCTGGTCGCCTATCTTGGCCAGAGCGACCTGGCGCTGGCCGAGCTGCCGGTCGCGACGGCGGTGGAGACCACCGGGCGGATGCGCGGACTGTCGAAGGCGGCCGCCCGGGCCGAGCGGGACGCGGTGCTCGAGGAGCTGGAACTCGACGCCGTCGCTGACCGTCCCCTTGGGAAGATCTCCGGCGGGCAGCGCCGGCTCGCGTGCGTCGCGACCGTGCTCGTCGGGTCCCGGCCGGTGCTGGTGCTCGACGAGCCAACGACCGGGCTCGACCCGCGCAGCCGGCGGGCGGTCTGGTCCGCGCTGCGGCGCCGACGCGACGAGGCGGGCGTCACGGTGGTTCTGATCACGCACAACGTGCTGGAGGCGGAGACGGTGCTCGACCGGGTGGCGGTGCTCGACGCCGGCCGGGTGATCGCCTGCGACACCCCGGGCCGGCTGAAGGCCCTTGTCGACGCGGACGTCCGCCTCGAGCTGGCCTGGCGCCAGGAGCCGCCCCCGACGGACCCGACGGTGTGCTGGCTCGGCGAAGGCGCGACCCGCTCGGGACGGCGTTGGACGATCCGGATGTCGCCGGAGCGGGCCCGTGAGGCACTGGCCCAGCTCACCACCGGCCCGGCCTTCGCCGCCCTTGACGACTTCAGCCTGGCGACGCCATCCCTGGAGGACGTCTACCTCTCGCTGGGCGGGACCTCGCGTGACCTGGAGCGGACGTGAACCTGACCAGCCTGGACGAGCGGGCGGCCCGGTGACCACGGCCCCCGTCGCCGCCGGAGACGCGTCACCGGCCTCTACCCGCCCGGTCCCGGCGGCCGCCCCGGCGTCCCCCTCGGCCGGCGCGCTGCCGGCCGGCCCCGCCGTGCCCGGGCGCACCGCCTTCACTGTCGCGTTCGCGGCCGTCTACCGCGGCCAGCTCTCCCGCGGCAAGGTCGCCCGTATGCCGCTGATGTTCGTCGCCACCCTGCAGTCGGTCGGCATCCTGATGCTGCTACGCGGCGTCGTGAACATCTCGGATGTCACCGTGGCCTCGCAGGCGGTCGCCGGGTGCACCGTGCTGGTGGTCGCGTTCGTCGCGCTCAACCTGCTCGCCCAGCGGTTCGGCGCGCTGCGGGCCGCCGGCGCCCTCGACTACTATCTGACGCTGCCCGTCCCCGGTACCGCCGTGGTGCTCGGGACCGCCGCATCCTACGCGACGTTCGCGGTACCAGGCGTCATCGTGACCGCGGTCACCGGTGCGCTGATGTTCGACCTGCCGCTCGGCGGCCTGTGGGTGCTCGCCCCGGTCGCGCTGCTCGCCGGCGCGAGCCTCGCCGGCATCGGCGCCGCCGCCGGGTTGCTCGCACCACGCCCGGAGCTCGCGACGGTCGCCGGGCAGCTGGGCATGAGCATCGTGCTGTTCCTCGGCATCATCCCGGCGAAGCACCTGCCGGGCGTCGGCTGGCTCGTCCGGGACCTGCTGCCGAGCAGCTACGCCGTCGACGCGCTCACCGAGACCTTCCTGCCCTCGGTGCGCTGGGACGTCGTGGCCCTCGATCTCGGAGTGTGCGCCCTTGTCGCGGTCGTCACCCTCGCGGCCGCCGCCGGGGCGCTGCGCCGGGCGGGGACCGCGTGAACCCGCCCAGGGAATCGTCGGAGTCCCAGTCGGACGATCCTGGCGAGCCGAGGTCCAGGGCCGGTGGGGACGGCGGACGGCATACCGCGCGCGGCCGGCGGAGGTTCTGGCGCGCCCTGGGCCGAGGCTGGACAAGCAGCGGCTGGGCACGCGGCGACCGGGCGATCGATGGGTCCGACGGCGGCCTGCGCCAAGGCCTCGTCTTCCTGCTGGCGCTGACGGCCGCCGGCCCGCTGCTCGGTCTGCTGTGGGCCGCGATCTCGCCGCGCCTCGACGTGGCGGCGGGGATCAGTGGCAGCGAGACCGCGTTCAGCACGCAGGCGGACATCGACGCGACGTTCGGCTTCATCTGCCTGGGCACCGGCCTCATCGCCGGCGTGGCCGCGCGGTGGCGCGCGGCGGATGGCGGCTGGCCGGTCCCCGTCGGCATCGCCGCGGGCGGCGTCGCCGGCTCGCTGCTCGCCGGCTGGATCGGCCATCTGGTCCGCTCGCCCGGCGCCCTGCGCCAGCTCCCGCCGCACGCCCCCGCCTACGTGGCCGGGCTGGTCGACTTCAAGGTCCGCGCTACCGGGCTTTACATGGTGCTGCCGGCGACCGCGCTGGTCGTGCTCGCCGTCGCGCTGTGGCTGCCGGCTGCCCTGACCCGCCGTGGCGCCCCTGGCGAGCCGGCCGACGCGCCGGCGGCACCGGACGAGACGTTCGCCGCCGCGGCCGCCTTCCGGCCCAAGCCCGCGCCGGCTGAGACCGGCGGCGCCACGCCGGCGGCCTACCCGCCGGACCGCTCGCCGCCGGCGGATGACACACCGGCCGATGGTCCGCCTGCGGACGCCGTCGGCCGGGCGAACGGCACGCATGGCGCGGTTGGCGAAAACGGCGTGGCTCGGGCCAACGGCGTCCCGGAGTCGATGACGGGCGGGCACCCGCCGCGGCGCAACGGGCTGACGGCGTCGGGAGGGACGGCTTCGGCACCGGCAGGGGCGACCTTCGCGGCACCGCCAGCCCGGGGGCCGGCGGTCCCGGGCGAGCTGGACTAGTGCCGAACCCGCGAAGGTTCGCCCCGTCTCAGTCTCGCGAGTGATCGCCGTGTCGGCCCTCAGGTGGTCATGATCGGGGCCGGATTACAACCCTTGAGAGCATTCGGCGATCATGCGTGCCGGGCCGACGGGGCCGACGTTGCCGGGAGCAGCACTAGCCAGGGAAGGTTGGACCCGCGGGACGGCGACGGTCTGGAACCGGCGTCGGCACGCAGTGCGGAGCTCCCGCCGTTCGGCCCCGGATGTTCGCCGGTGCCCGTGCCCAGTCAGCTCAGGAAGTCACGGGCCACGTCGATCCAGAAGCTGGTGCTGAGCGCCAGGGAGTGAATGTCGATGCGCTCGTCGTCGCCATGGAACCGGCTGGCATAGTCACCCGGGTCGAGAGCCGGGCTGAACAGGCCCGCGCCATAGGCGACCGCGCCCAGCTCCCGGTAGACCCGGGCGTCGGTCAGCCCGACCGCGAGCTCCGGGCCGATCCGCGACGCCGGGAAGTGGTTGGAAGCCGCCCGCTGAAGGCATTCCCAGAGCGGCGTCTCGGTCGGGCTCGCGGTCGCCGCCTGATAGAGGAGAATCTCCACGTCCACGTGGTCGAGCAGCTCGCCCAGTGCGGCCGAGAGGTGCGTCCGAACCTCGTCGAGGTCGTCGCCGGGCAGGCTGCGCACGTCCACGTCGAGGTCGACCGTGCCCGGAATCACGTTCGTCTTCATCTCCCCGGCGAGTGCATTGCAGGAGAACGTGGTGTGGGTGCAGGCATGCAGCTGCGCGGCCAGGCTCTTGTCTGGCAAGGCGGTCAGGCAGCTGTCCAGCTGATCCGGGTCAAGCAGCGCGGTGCGCACCTCGTCCGAGACGTCCAGGGTGGCCACCTTGCGCCGCCAGAGGTGATCCAGCCGAGGTGCTGGCCGATAGTCGGTGAGCCGCTGGATGATCTGCGCGGCGCGGGCGAGCGCGTTGTCCGCCCGCCAGGGACGCGAGCCGTGCCCGGCGGCGCCGCGGACCCGCAGCCGATGCCACGCGGCTCCTTTCTCCGCCACCTTCATGCCGATGTGCGAGCCGGTGTGCAGGCCGCCGTTCTCCGTGAGCACGTAGTCGGCCCGGATCGCGTCCGGCTCTTCTCGCGCCAGCCAGCGGGCGCCGTATTCGCCGCCGGACTCCTCGTCGGCCACCGCTAGAAAGATGAGATCTCCGGTAAAACGCCCCCTGTCGCGGGCTAGCCGCCGGAAAGCCACCGCCATGGAGGCGGTCAGGTTCAGCATGTCGACGGCGCCACGTCCCCAGATCTCGTTGCCCACCAGCTCCGCTTCGAACGGGTCTCTTGTCCACCCGGCCGGGTCGACCGGGACGACGTCGATGTGGCCCATCATGCACAGACTGGGTGCGGCCGGATCGGTGCCCTCGACACGGGCCACCAGTGATTCGCGGCCGGGTGCCGACTCGAAGCGCTCCAGGTCGAGTCCGGCGTCACCGAGAAAGCCGACGAGGGTTTCCACGTTTCGGCTCTCATGCCCGGAATCGACGGTGCCGTCGTTGACGCATTTGTTTCTGATCAGGTGCTGGAGCAAGTCCACTGTTTCCCCGGCGAGGCCGTCGGCGACGAGGTCGACCTGGCTGTCTCTTGAGGCCACGGATCCCCTTCCTCGGAAGGCAGACGCCCGGGTCGCGGCGGCAGGGCGGCAGGTGCCCTGGTCCTGGTTGCGGGAAGTTCCCCGTCGACAGGTCCTGAGGAGACGTCTCCAAGTGGGGCGGTCCCGGTCAGCGGCCACGGACAAATGCTCTCTGGCAAGAGTCGCACGAATGCGGCGCAAATGCGCGCCTCGTACCTCAGACACCAGGGGCGCAGCCGCAGCGGCGGGTCGCTTGGAGCCGAGACCACCGCTGCCCAACGGTCTGCCACGCCGCGTGGGATCCCGTCATCGCGGACCAACAGGCCGACGATCCGACCGTGAGTGGCTGTCGGCAGCGCCGCGAATCGACCTCCGTGCGGCCACGCGCGTCGCGGGCCGCGCGGCCGTGGGCAGCGGTTTCCGCGTGCCGGTAACCGGGGGCGTGTGGCGGCGCGGTACAACCAAGGCCTCACCCCCGACCCGAGGGCGGCAGACGATGGTCGAGCGCCCGTGCTCCTGCGATGGCAGGGTGCCGCCGCCCGCGTGGCGTGCTTCCGACATCTGTTCGCGGTGCTGGCGGTTTCCCTGGCCCGGGTCCGCCGGCCGGATTGGAAAGGATGTGGAGCGGTGGCTGGACGGGCCCGGGATCGCCCTGCTCACCGGACTTCCCGTAGATGACGAGGATCTGGAGGATGCCGCCCGGCTGGCGGTGGAGACAGCGCGCCGTTTCGGGAAGGTGCAGCCACAGGACTGGAAGAAGAATCGGGTCTATTTTGTGCGGGACGAGGGCCAGGTGACCGGAATGGAGGCCGGAAGAATTGCCTCCCGCGTGGCGAGCAGCTCAAAGAGCAGAGAACGCCTCGACCTGCACAATGATGCCGCGCCGCGTTGGGTCTCGCCGAATCCCATTGACTGGCTGCTGATGCTGGCCGTCCGCCCGGCGCATTCTGGAGGGGACACAGTGCTCGTGAGCGCGCGGGCCGTGTGGGAGGAGATCCTCCGGATCGATCCGGAATCGGCCCGAGTTCTCCAGGCCGACTTCCCCTTCAATCGATCATCGGATGGTCTGCCGGCCGGCGAGCCTGATTTCACTACTGGGCCCGTGTTCAAGGTCGACGGTGACTGGTTCACCGTCCGCTGTAACCGGTTCCGCATCGAGACCGCTGCGCGGGACCTGGGCCGGCCGCTGGACGACAGGCAACGACGTGCGCTGGACCTGATGGACTCGCTGCTGGCCCGGCCGGAATTCCAGCTGCGGGTCACCTTGCAGCCAGGCGAGTGCCTGCTCCTGGACGACCGCACCGTCGTGCACGCGCGCGACGCGTTCCGCGACCCATCCGGGCCGCAGCCAGGCCGGTGCCTGATCCGGGTGTGGGTGACCCGCCGTGAACCGTTCCGCGGCGCCCTCGAGGGCGTTCTCGTCAGCTGACCTGGTCGGGTGGGTAGCTGACATTCCAGGTCTCTTCGAACTGCTGCTCGACGAACTGGGCGAGATCCGAGTCGAGACCTATCTCGTACTGGCGCACTCGGCTCGCGGGCTCACCCGGCGTCAGCCAGGCCGCCAGAACGGCCTCGTCCGAGCGATAGAACGTGATCTTCGGTAGCCGGTCGTAGAGACGTACTACCAGTCGACGCAGGGACTGCTCTCCAAGAGAGCCGGCCAGGGCGCCGATGACCTTCAGGTTCTCCCGGACCAGCGCGGCGACGTCGTACTGGCCGCCCAGGTCCCGGCTGTGCTCGTCCGCGTACTGTGAATCGGGATCGAGAAGAAGGATCTCGATGTGGGCGCCATTGTCGAGCGCGGTCCGCAACGCGTCGAGGAACTCGTCCTGATGCGGGTGGTCGAACAGCTCGGTCCAGGTAGCCATGATCCGGATCAGGTAGGCGCTGCTCGCGACCGCCCGGATGAAGCCGCCGTGATCGAAGCCGCCGTGCACCCGGCGGCCCTTGACACCCCGGCGGGGGCCGGGTCCATCGCCGGCCAGCCAGCGTCTGACCTCATCGCGAGTGGCCTGGTCGCGGTCGCGTAGCTGCGCCAGCGCCTCGCGCCAGGACGCCTTGGCAGCCTCGACCTCCCCCTCCCAGGCCAACAGCCGGCCGCGCTGGGCGAGGCACCGGGCCTGCCCCGGGCTGTCCCTGCGGGCCAGGTGTATGGCGAAGCACCGGTCGTAGGCCGCGAACGCCTCCTGGTCGTTCCCAGCCCGCCCGTGCGCCTCCGCCAACAGCAACAGGGCTCGCGCCTGATCGAGCGGGTGGCCCTCGACCTCGAAATAGCGCTCCACCTCGGTGAGGATCTGGCGTGCATCCTCGATCCGGCCGGCGCGCAGGTAGGCGTCCCCCAGTGCCATGCTGGTCTGCCGGTCGGCCAGGACATTTCCCTCCTTCGCGAACGTCGCCACGGCTGCCTGGAACCGTGTCAGCGCCTCGGCGACCCGGCCAGCCTGGAGATGCCCGCGGCCGGCGGTGTCCAGCGCCCGCGCCACGCCGAACTCCTGGCCGTGCTCCAGATAGAGCAGGCGACTGCGCTCGGCCCGCTCGATGACCTTTTCGGACATCCCTTCGTCGAGATGCAGCTCGGCGAGGTTGCGCTGCACGGAGGCCTCCCCGAGCGGATGGCGCAGCGCCCGGAACTGCTCGAGGCTCGCCATCAGCGCCTGCCGGGCCGCGCGGCGGTTGCCCCGCAGTCGGTCCAGCCGGCCCAGCAGCCGGAGGGCGTTGGCCTCCGCCGGTCCGGAACTGCGGCGGCGGGCGGCGCTGTGGGCGGACTTGTGCGTCCGGTTCCAGTCGCTCCAACTGCCCGCGGCCTCGAAGAAGTCGACCAGGGCGAAGGCGAGCAGCCAGGTCAGCTCGTCGTAGCCGGCTGCCCCGGCCTGATCGATAAGGGTGACCAGGTCGGTGCGTCGCCGGGCGAACCAGGTGTTGGGCTCGACGACGGTCCGCTTCACCGCTCTGGGATCGGGAACCCACAGCGGCTCACTGACCCGCTGTACGAAACGGGTGTTGCCCGGGTGCAACAGGGTCGCGGCTCGCTCTGACGCGGCGAGTGCCGCCTCCAGCAGCCGACCCAGCGCCGCCTGCCGGTCCCGCGCCCGCGCCTCGCGGTCGACGTCGTTCTGGACGCCCAACGGCTCGCGGGCATACAGGCGCAGCAGATCATGGAACCGGAACCGGGACTCCGTGCCGTGGTTGTCGGCGACCTGGTCAATGAGGTGCGCGGCCACGAGCTCGTCGAGGATCCGCTCCGTCGCCGCCCAGCCCAGACCGGTGAGCGCCATCGCGTCGAGCTGGCCGACCTCCTCGCATTCGGGAATCGAGAGGAGCTGGAAGGCGCGGCGGGCCTCCGGGGACAGGTCGCGATAGCTCAGCGCGAAGCTGCGCGGCACCTCCAGGTCGCCAGTACGCAGCACAGTCAGGGGCGCGCCGGTCAGTTCCTGGCGCATGCGACCGAGGGTCAGCTCCGGCCGCCGGGTCAGCCGTGCCGCCGCGTTGCGGATGGCGATCGGGAGGTGGCCGCACAGCCGGACGATCTCCCGGGCCTCCCCGACCTCGGTGCCGACCCGTCCCCGGCCGGCGATCGCCGCCAGCAGGTCGAGCGAGTCGTCGGTGTCGAGGGAGTCCAGCCGGATCTCGTCGGCGTCCAGGCCGCCGAGGGCACGGGCGCTGGTCACCAGCACCGCGCACGTCGGCGTCCCCGGCAGCAGCGGCCGGATCTGGTCCTCGTGGATCGCGTTGTCGAGCAGTACCAGGACCCGCCGGCCGTCCAGTGCCGAGCGGTAGAGCGCCTCGCGCCCACCCAGATCATCGGGGATCCGACTGCGGGGGGTACCCAGAGCCATGAGGAATCCGACGAGCACGTACGACGGGTCAGCGGCCTCGCCGGATGGCGACGGCGGGCGCAGGTTGGCGAAGAGGGCGCCGTGCGGAAACTGGCCACCCTCGGTGCGAGCCCGGTGCGCTACATGGAGCGCCAGCGCCGTCTTCCCCACCCCCGGCCGGCCGGTGATGGTCGCGACAGCCGGCCCCGAATCCGGGTGTGAGCCGGCCTCCAACAGCCGCAGCAACCGCTCGCTCTCCTTGCGCCGCCCGGTGAAGTGCCGGGGAGCGGCGGGAAGCTGGGCCGGGATCGGGACCACGCCCTCCTGCCCACCGGCGGGTGACGTCGTCGCCGGAGGCCGCCACTGGAGGCGGTCGGCGTCGTTGAGCAGCGCGTGCTCCAGCTCCCGCAGCGCCTCGGAGATCAGGCCGCGGTCGTCGACGCGGGCGATGCCCTCGCGGCAGACGCTCAGCGCGTCGTCGCGCCGGCCGTCCCGGTAAAGAGCCAGCGCGAGGCTGGAGCGCAGGCTTTCGTCGTCCGGGTAGTCGGCCAGAACCGGCGGCAGGTCGGACAGCAGCGGTCCCGGCCGGCCGGAGGCGAGGTATGCCTCGGTCCGCGTCTTGACCGTCGTCAGCCGCAGCTCGGTCAGGCGGCGCTGGTAGCGCAGGACGAACGGTCGTTCGTCCAGCCCGGCCAGCGGCACGCCGCGCCAGAGGGCGAGCGCTCGATCGGCCCGCTCGGCCGCCGCCGTGGGGTCCCTTCTCACCAGGCGCTGCGCATGTTGCACCAGGCGGACGCACACCAGCTCGTCGAGGTCGTCGGGGCCGACTGTGAGGACGTAGGCGTTGTGCACGCGCTCGACCGGCTTGGCGTCGTCGCCCAATGCGGCTGCCAGCAGCTTGCGCAGGCGGTGCACCTGCTCCCGCAGGCCGCGCACGACGTCGGTGGAGCGGGTGTCCCAGTCGTCGCCCCACAGCGCCGAGACCAGCTCCTCGTCGGTAAGCGGCCGATTGGCCTCGGAGAGCAGCGCCGTGAGCAACAGCCTGCGCAGGCCGCTCTCCACCCGAGTCGCCTGGCCCCCGGAGGACACGATCTCGAGTGGGCCGAGGACGCGAAATCGCATGGGCACCTACCGTGAACGCGGCGAATCTTCAGTGTGCAGGCGAGTGGCGCGCCAGCCGACCGAAATTGCCGACTACGTCCCGTCCGCAAGGGACGAAGTCCCCGTTTTCGCTCACCGCTGCATCAACAGTCGGCGGGCCGGTCGGGCGCGAACCGCCGCAGGGGTGGCCCGCCGGGTGCGCCAGCGAGCCGTTCAGTCACCGATCGTCCAACGCACATGGTGATTTCGCGGTGAGTGTCCGGAGCTCTCCTGGGTCCAGTAGCACCAGGAAGGGCGGCAGCGATGCTCAAGGCCTGCGAAGACACCCAGGAACTCACATCCGCGTGGGGCTGGACCAGGGACGGCGACCACTACTCGCTGGAGACCTCAGCGGCGGTCATCGCCGAGTTGCGGGCTGCCTGGGCCGACGGCGACCGGCTGGTCCTCCCACTGTGCGGCCCGCTCGCCCTCGACCTGCGGCCCACGGGCGCGCTGGTGACCGACGTCGAGTCGGGCCTGCTGCTCGCCCGCATCCGGACCGGCGCGCCACCGCTCGTCACGTTCGCCTCCGGCCGTGCCGTTCGCTGGCTGGTCCCGACCTGGCTCGTGTGGCAGTGCGGCTTCGTCGGCGTGGGCGGACCCGGCCTGGTGCCCGGCAGCAACGTCGTCCTGTTCTCGACGGACGGGACGGGCATCGTCCCGTCCGGGCACTCCCCGACGATCCGGCCGGCACACTCCCGACCAGGCCTCACCGAGGCCGAGCTGCTGCTTGCCCTCGGGTGGCTGTTCCTGCTGGTCGGTATGGGGGGCCGGCGGACCGTGATGGTCGAGGAGGCACTGCACGGCTGCGCGGACGGCACCCAGCGCGGCTACGTGCTGGGACGCCCGCCGGCGCCCAGGCCCCCAGCCCGCCGGCGGGTAGGCTGACCCGCCGTCGGCGGCGGGCGAGGCGCGCACCTCGATCCCCGCGGGCCGATCCGGCCGGGAATCGGCCCGCCCAGCGGCGTCGCCTGCGGTTGTCCCTCGGATGACAGCCGAGGGTGCCAGGTGATGGTGGGTTCCCGGACGTGGGCTGTTAGGTTTCGGTCAGTCCGGTTCACATCGGGTGCCGGCTGGCGGGGGAGCGGACGCCTCCTCGCCGGGTCCGGGTGCCCGAACTACCCGGCGGCTGCGACACGGCGCCCGGGCCCACGCCTGCGACCCTGGTCATGGCCTGCACACCTTGGCGCGGCGGGAGGGACAGCGTGGTCACGCAGTTCGGTCGAGGGCAGAAGAGCCAGCTGTCCGCGATCACGCAGAGTACCGATCTCTACATCGGTATCCAGCTCGTCGCCCCGGGCACCAGCTGGGACATCTCCTGCTTCGGGCTGGACGCGAACGACCGGCTCTCCGACGACCGGTACTTCGTCTTCTTCAACCAGCCGAAGTCGCCCGAGGGCGCGATCCAGCTGCTCGGCGGGCAGCAGGGCGACACCGCTGCCTTCCAGATCAGCCTGGGCGCCGTGCCCGCGTCGATCCACAAGTTGTCGTTCTGCGCGGCGATCGACGGCGCCGGCAGCGCGCGCCAGATCGCCTCCGGCTACTTCCGGATCGTCGTCGGCGGCCAGGAGGTCATGCGCTACCCGTTCACCGGGGCGGACTTCACCACCGAGCGCGCCGTCATGATCGGTGACGTCTACCGCAAGGGCGTATGGCGGGTCGCCGCCAACGGCCAGGGCTTCGCCGGCGGACTCGCCGAGCTGATCCGCTCCTACGGCGGCGAGGTCGAGGACGAGGCGCCCGCCGCTGCGCCGCCCGTGCCGTCCGGTGGATTCGCCCCGCCGCCGGCCGCGCCGTCCGGCGGGTACGCGCCGCCGGCCGCCGGGGGTTACGCCCCGCCGGTGGCCCCGCCTCCGGTCCCGCGGCCCGCCCCGGCTGCGCCGCAGGCCGTGCCGGCGGCAACCGGCCCGGCGGCAACCGTCATCAGTCTCTACAAGGAGCCGCCGCCGTCGATGGCGCAGCCGGTTCCACCGGGCGCGATGGCGAGCCTCACGCCGTACGCCGAGAACCAGGCCGCCGGCCGGTGGGTGCTGCAGAACCCGCGGCTGGTGAAGGTCCGGCTCGGCGAGGACGCCTTGGCGCTGCGCGGCGCGATGGTCGCCTACCAGGGCGCCATCGAGTTCGACTACAAGAGCCGCGGCCTGCGGGGCATGCTCGAGGACAAGCTCACCGGCCAGGGCCTGAAGCTGATGACCTGCAAGGGCCAGGGCGAGGTGTTCCTCGCCCAGGACGCGGCCGACCTGCACATCGTCGAGCTCGGCCCGAACCAGCAGCTGTGCGTGAATACGAAGAACGTGCTGGCCATGGACGCGACGGTGCGCAGCGAGGTCAAGCGGATCGAGAGCGCCGGCATCCCGGGCGGCGGCGTCTTCCACTTCGAGATGTCCGGCCCTGGCACGGTCATCGTGATGACCAAGGGCACTCCGCTGACGCTGCCCGTGCAGGGGCCGACGTTCGCGGACATCAACGCCCTGGTCTGCTGGACGGTCGGCCAGCGGGTCAGCGTCTCCTCGCACGTCGGCATCTCGCGGCAGATCTACCACACGGAGAGCGGCGAGACGTTCAACATGCAGTTCCAGGCCATGGGCGGTGGCCACTTCATCGTCGTCCAGCCGTACGAGGTCTGAGGAGCCCGCCGTGCAGGGACAGCTGATCGACCACTACGGCCAGACCCCGGTCATGGACCGGATGAGCAAGCACGGGT
>Ga0207641_10002678_pt1 | contig 16262 bp, 19 predicted proteins | sample KBSSwiS62_FD_184306 | JGI IMG/M metagenome (GOLD analysis project Ga0207641, IMG submission 184306) | Switchgrass rhizosphere microbial communities from Kellogg Biological Station, Michigan, USA - KBS Switchgrass S6-2 (SPAdes) (version 2) | ecosystem: Host-associated > Plants > Roots >... | reverse complement strand
CCCGCCACCCTAATAAGCGCCCCGGCCGCCGCGGCTGGGTCGGTAACTTCCTATCCGTGGCCAAACTGACCTGCCCCAAGTGCCAGTCGCCGATGCGCACCCACGAGCGCAACGGGGTGACGATCGAGCAGTGCACCAAATGCCACGGGATCTTCCTCGACCGCGGCGAGCTCGAGCAGCTGATCGGCGCCGAGAGCTCCTTCCTCGGTCGCGATACGCGCTCGGGTTAGAAGCCTTCGTGCCATAGGGGGCGAACTTGTCGCGCATGGCTCTTGGCCGGTGGCGTGCATCCCGCCCCGATCACCTATGAGGCTTGGCGTTTTTCTGATGGTATAATTCAACACAGTGAAAGCATTGTGTTGTGATTCCATCGTTCGAAGCAAGGGGCAACTTGCCGCCTGGAGTTCATAAGGCAGACTGGAGAGAAGTGGAGGCGACGCTGGGCGGATCGACTTGGCGGGCGGCGCTTCTCGTTGGCCTGCGCGATGCGCTGGGTCGCCTTGCTAAAGCGGGGTGTCAGACCGTCGATCCGAGTCTGCTCGACCCCGTGTTCTTTGACTTTTCGGCTAATCGCAAAGGTCAGAAGATGCGGTTCGGCGGAGAGCTCTTCCCAGCGGAGGCGACGGCGGACCTGGCCGGTACGGGGTTCCTCGAGTACTTCCAGCGAGATCGGCGGACGGGTCGGCCCAAGGGGATTCTCGAACTGGATCTCAGGGAGCTGCCTTGATCGGCAACGAGCGCCAGTACCGGATCGGCCGAGCCGCGCTCAGGCGCTTTGGCGAATCCATCGCGGCTCACGAACAGAGCGAGCCCTCGGAGGGAGTCGATCCTCGTGTTTTCGCGGCGATCGGGGCTGCCATGGAGAGTGAGGCCGAGGAGCTGCGGCGACAGATCCGGCGGTACGAGGATCTGCGTGAGGGGCGGGTGGAGAGTCGCGAGCTCGACGGCCTACGGGCAGTTCCCACGGCACTGATCGAGGGCCGGATCGTCGCCGGGCTGACCCAGAAGGATCTGGCGGAGAGACTCGGCCTCAAGCAGCAACAGATCCAGCACTGGGAGGCCAACGCGTACTCAGGCGTCGGGCTGGATCGCCTGCAGGACATCGTCGACGCACTCGGGATGAGCCTGCGGGAGACGGTGCGCTACGCCGTCCCGGGCTGACTCCTCCGAGCGGCTTATTGGTCGGCCGCTCATACTGAAGCCATGCCCTCTGCCCTGATCGAGTTCCCGGCCGACGACGCCGAGCGGGCGCTGCGCTTCTGGCGCGGCGTGCTCGGGATCGAGCTGGAGCCGCGCGCCGGCGGGGCCGGCGAGGGCTGGGTCCACGAGGGCGACGGCGTCCGGGTCGGCGTGCACGAGCGCGGCAAGGGCCCGGGCGACACCGGCTCGCTGCCCTACTTCGCGGTGCCGGAGATGGAGGCAGCGCTGGCGCGGGTGCGCGAGCTCGGCGGCTCGGTCATCCACCCGGGCGAGCGCTGGTCGATCTGCCGCGACTCCGAGGGCAGCCCGTTCGCGCTGGAGTCGGCCTCGGACTGAGGTCGGGTCGGCTAGGCGACGCCGGCGCCGGCCGACCCGGTCGAGCCCGCGGCGGGCTCGACCCGGAAGGCGGAGCGCGTCGGGTTTTCGGGCTTGAAGAAGGTGGCGGTCTGGTTTTTCAGGCGCCAGGGGAAGGGCAGGCGGCCGCCGGGTGAGCCGAGGAAGCGGGTGAAGAGGACGGCGGCGCGGTTGCAGCTGATGCCCGAGCGCGGCGGGATGTAGAGCAGGTACTGGCCGCGCGGGAAGGTGAGCGGGCCGAGCACGACGTTCGAGTTGACCGTGAAGGAGTTGCGGCAGAGGGCGCCGAGTTCGGAGTTGCCGCCTTCGCCGCCACCGGCGCTGGAGGTGCGCGCGACCGAGAAGCCGGCTCTGCTGCCCTGGGTGAAGGTTGCTTTGCCGCTGCCCTGGCCGCTGACCCGCCATGGGGTGGGGAGGACGCCGTCGAAGTCCTCGAGGAAGCGGGTGAAGAGTTTCGAGGCCGCCGGGCAGGTCAGGCCCGCGGACGGGGCGATCGTGATCGTGTAGTTGCCGGCGGGCAGGACCGCGGGGCCGATGCGGTCGTCGTGGAGGACGCGGAAGCTGGGGCAGCCGGCGCCGGCTGCCGCGGAGGCGCCGAGGCCGAGCGCGAGCGTCACCAGCAGCGCCGCGAACGCGAGTGCGCCGGCGAGGCCGAGGCCCTGCTTCCGCGAGGAGTGATGAACGAGATCCACAGCGCGGGAACCTAGAGCGCGCGGCGGACGAGTTACCCGCGTGGATCAGGGACGCGGGCTCGGCGCGATCCGGTCGAGCTCCGCCAGGTCCTCGGCGCTCGGCTCCCAGCTCAGCGCCGCCACGTTGGCGCCCACCTGCTCGGGCTTGGTCGCGCCGGCGATCACGGAGCCGATGGCCGGCTGCGCCGCGAGGCCGGCGATCGCGACGTCGACGAGGCCGACGCCGCGCGCCGCCGCGAACGCCTCCAGCTTCTCGACGATGTCGAACTGCTCGGCGCTGCCCGCCTCGCCGCCGGCCAGCCGGGTCCCCTCCGGCGCCGCCTCGCCGCGCCGGTACTTGCCGCTGAGCAGTCCCTTGGCGAGCGGGAAGAAGGGGAGCACCGAGACGCCGAGCCGCTCGCAGGCGGGCACGACCTCGGCCTCGATCTCCCGCTCCAGCAGGCTGTATTCGTTCTGCACGGTGACGAAGCGCGCCAGGCCGCGCTCGCGCGAGGCCCGCTCGGCCTCCTCCAGTTCCGCCGCGCTGACGTTGGAGCAGCCGATCGCGCCGACCAGGCCCTCGCCGACCAGCTCGTCGAGCGCCGCCAGCGTCTCCGCGATCGGGGTCACCCCGTCGGGGCGGTGGTACTGGTAAAGGTCGATCCGCTCGACCCGCAGCCGCCGCAGCGAGCCCTCGACCGCCCAGCGGATGTAGTCGCGGGATCCGGTCGGCAGGTCGGGCACGCCCTCGGCGTCGCCCATCGCCCAGCCGAACTTGGTCGCGATCAGGAACTCGTCGCGGCGCCCGGCCAGCGCCTCGCCCATCAGCCGCTCGCTGGCGCCGGCGCCGCCGTAGATGTCGGCGGTGTCGAAGAAGTTGATGCCGGCGTCGAGCGCCGCCTCCAGTACGGCCGCCGTCGCGTCGGCGTCGAGGCGGCCACCGAAGTTGTTGCAGCCGAGCCCGACCAGCGAGACCTCGAGCCCGGAATCGCCGAGCCGGCGGGTCGGAAGCGGGGTGGAGGGGGAGTTGTCGGTCATGGCTTCTTCTCCGATTCGTAGCATGGGAGTGACAGATGCCTGAACCAGTCAAGCGCAACCAGCGCTACATGCCCGGGCTGGACGGGCTCCGCGCCGTCGCCGTCCTCGCCGTGATCGCCTTCCACCTCGGATTCGGGTGGGCGCCCGGCGGGCTGCTCGGGGTCGGGATCTTTTTCACCCTCAGCGGCTACCTGATCACCGACATCCTGCTCTCGCAGCTGGCCCGCCGCGGCCACATCAGGCTCGGCCGCTTCTGGCTCGCCCGCGCCCGCCGCCTGTTGCCGGCCCTGTTCGCGATGCTCGTCATCGTCGTCGCCTGGGTGACGATCTTCGGCCCGGCGCAGCCGCAGCAGTTCCGCGACGGCGTCGTCGCCTCCGCCCTCTACGTCAGCAACTGGCAGCTGATCTTCGGCGACGTCTCCTACTTCGCCCGCTTCGCCCCGCCCGGCCCGCTCAACCACCTCTGGTCGCTGGCGATCGAGGAGCAGTTCTACCTCGTCTGGCCGTTCGTCCTCCTGCTCGGGGTCAAGGTGGTGCGGGAGACGCCGCTGCGCTCCGGGGTGCGGCCGCGGCTGGCCGTCGCGACCCTCGCCCTGGCGCTGGTCTCGGCGATCCTGATGGCGGTCCTCTACCACCCCAGCCTCGATCCCTCGCGTGTGTATTACGGCACCGACACGCGCGCCTTCGAGCTGCTCTTCGGCGCCGCCCTGGCGATGGTCTGGCCCAGCCGCAAACTGACCCCGCGGATCGCCGCCGGCGCCCGCAACACGCTCGACGGGCTCGGCGTCGCCGGCCTGGTCGTGATCGCGCTGATGATCTGGCAGACCGACCAGTACTCCTCCTTCCTCTACCGCGGCGGCTTCATCGTGCTCTCGATCGCGACGGTGATGGTGGTGGCGGCGCTGGCGCACCCGGCCAGCCGGCTCGGCCCGATCCTCGGCTGGAAGCCGCTGCGCTGGATCGGCGTGCGCTCCTACGGCATCTACCTCTGGCACTTCCCGGTGATCGTGCTCACCACCCCCGGCGGCGTCGCCAACGGGGCCGAACCGCTGCGCGAGCTGCTGCAGTTCGCGGCGATCATCGGCATCTCGGCCCTCTCCTGGAAGTTCATCGAGGAGCCGGTCCGCCACGGCGCGATCGGCCGGCTCTGGAAGCGGGCGCGGGCGGGGGAGTGGCGGCCGGCCAACCTGACCCGCGAGGGCTGGGCGGTGGTCGCCGTCGGCGCCGTCGTCCTCGTCGCCGCCTGCGCCGGCATGGCCGGGGTCAACTCGGTCGCGGCCGAAGGCAGAGACGTGCGGGTGGAAGAAGCGATCGCCGCCGGCGCGACCGAGCCGGCGCCGCTGACCCCGGCCCAGGCCAACGCCTCCGAACGCTCCTCCTGCAAAGCCGTCGTCCACATCGGCGACTCGACCTCGGAGGGGCTGACCTCACCCGAATACCTGCCGCTCGAAAGCCAGCGGATCGAAGCCCAGTACGCCGACGTCGGCGTCAGGGAAGAGCACATGGAGATCTCCGGCGCGCGCTCGATCGAAGAGCAGTTCGAAGGCGAACCGAACGCCCAGGAAGTGGCCGAAGCCTGGAAGCTCGAAGGCTACAAAGGCTGCTGGGTGCTGGCCCTGGGGACCAACGAGGCGGCCAACGTCTTCGTCGGCTCCGCGGTCGGCGAGATGGAACGGATCGAAATCATGATGAACACGATCGGCGACGAACCGGTGATGTGGGTCAACGTCCGCTCGCTGGTCGAAGCAGGCGACCCCTACTCGGCCAAGAACATGGAAAAGTGGGACGAAGAACTGCTGGTCGCCTGCCGTAGATACCCCAACATGCGAGTCTACGACTGGGCCTCCGACGTCAAAGACGCCTGGTTCATAGAAGACGGAATCCACTTCACCTCACCCGGTTACGCCGCCCGCAGCGAGTTGATCGCCCACGCGCTGGCGCACGCCTTTCCCGCCTCCGGTGAAAGCGAAGGCGGCGCCAACTGCCTGGTCAGCTGACCGGCTCACCTTTTTCAACCAAGACGGGCTCGGGTAGCCCACATAACCCCCTACAGGAAGGACCACCAGCCAGATGACCGATTTGAACGAGCGCGACGCGAAGCTTGTGCAGTACCTGAACGAGGCCTACGGCAAGGAGAAGGAGCTGGAGACCTCGCTCGAGGCGCACATCGCCATGACCACCAAGGCGCCGTACAAGAAACGCCTCAAACAGCACCTGAAAGAGACGAAGTCGCACGCCAAGCAGCTCGAGCGCCGGATCAAGAAGCTCGGCGGCGGCGGGCACGCGATCCAGACCGTGGTCGCCAAGGCGACGGCCGCCGCCAAGGGCCCGCTGCACGCGGTCCGCGGCTCCGGCGAGCAGGAGAAGATGCTGAAGAACGCCAAGACCGAGTACTTCAACGAGCACGAGGAGATCTCCACCTACCTGGCGATCGAGATCTTCGCCGAAAAGGTCTCCGACAAGGAGACGGCGAAGCTCGCCCGCGACATCCGTCGCGAGGAGGAACGGATGGCGAAGTTCCTCGAGGGTCAGATCAAGGCTCTCTCCGGTGCCGTAGCCAGCTCCGAGGTCCCCGCCGCCCAGCGCCGCCCGGCCAAAGCCGGCGCGGCTAAAAAAACCTCCGCGAAAAAACCGGCCGCCAAAAAAGCCCCGGCGAAAAAAGCGAAAGCGGGCAAAGCCAAAGCCGCCGCCGCGAAACCGAAAAAAGCCGCCGCCAAAAAAGCGAAACCGGCCGCGAAAAAAGCCAAAGCCGGCGCCACCCGCAAACCGAAAGCCGCGGCCAAAAAAGCCAAAGTCAAATCGGCGAGCAAAAAACGCGGCTAGTTACGGACCCGCGCTCGCTCACTCCTACCGGGTGGGCGGGCGCGGCGTCTCTCCGTCGAGCTCCGAGAGCACCTGCCGGCAGGCTTCGACGACGAGCTGGTCCCGCTGCTCGGACTGCTCGAGCTCGATCCGCTCCCGCCGCTGACTGGCCGCGTGCCCGGTGGCCGCGTCGCGCAGGCGACTGAGGGCACGGCGCAGCACGTCGGGCGGCGCCGAGAGCGTCACCGTCCCGCCGCCGCCCGGGCCCCAGCCGAGGTCGTCCGAGAGCAGGCGCAGGTCGTCGGAGTACTCGCGGCCGAGGCGCTCGGCGGCGGCGAAGTCCTCGGCCTCGGCCGCCAGCCAGACGTCGTCGATCCCGCTCAGCCGGTCGAGGATCTGGTCATAGAGGGCGTCGCGCTGGGCGGCGGTGATGGCGATGGTCATCGAAAGAAGTAGAACTTCTCGATCGAGCCGCGCACATAGCGTTGGCCGACCACCTCGAGCGCACCCGCTTTCGCCAGTTTCACCACGTGGTAGGAGACGTGGGAGAGTCCGTACTCCTCGTCGTCGATGACCTTGGTCAGGTCGGAGGCAGAGAGTGGCTGGTCGATCCAGTACATGGCTTCGATGATCGACACCTTCAACGGGTGAACGATGTGGGGGACGAGCACATCCCAGGCGAACCGCTCGTTCCCACCCACTGTCAACATGTCTCCCGATCTCGGCCGAGGGGGAGTCGGCTCTGTGGGGTGGCGCTGGGGGAAGCTGGTGTCATGTCTATCTCAAATGCCAACCGACCCGGCCGCCAGGCGACGATTTGGTGAGGCTCATGTCAGGGAGAGCCATCGTCCTGGGTGGTGTTGGCCGGTGACCACCCCCAGTCCAGTAGGTGGTCGGCGTCGGTTGACTACTCCACCGTTCCAGATCGATACTGAGCCGTCAAACAGGCGGTGCCCGCTAGTCAGCGTTTGCTGGTGAAGAAGGAACGGTCGGGCCTTTCCGCTCTCGCATGAATCCCATCTGGGCCGCCACGACTGAGATGGGTTCCTCGCCAGAGGCGGCACAGCGGTTGATCGAGTTGGCCTCGATCTCCTGAAACCGAGCCCAGGATCTTTCCTGCTCGTCGGCGATCTCCTGTCGCCCGCGCTCGTCCAGGTTGAACCAGCGCCACGAAAGGCGGATTCGCGGGTCGCTATTCATTTTTCCCGCCCAGAAGGCGGACATTGCCTCCGCAACCATGGCTTGGAGGATCAAGCCGATGGTCACCTGACGCTGTTGAGGCGTCATTTCGGCGGTTTCCTCATCTGAGTAGTACGGCATCTGGACGGCTCGGTAGTAGTGCTGGGTCGTGTTTCTCACCTGCTCGGTTTTCGCGAGTTCGATTGAACCGCCGTCTAGGAGTTCTTTGACGTGATGGGAGACTTTGTTGGTCGGCTCTCCGATGATGCGCGCGATCTCGTCCGGGCTGTACATGCCTTCGTTGAGGATGGTCAGCGTTTGAACGCGGATGCGGTGGCCGACGGCGTAGGCGAGTACCTCCTCGATCTTCTTACCGCGCTGGCCAGTTCGGGCGGTCGTTTTCACCACATCCTCCGTTCGCTCTAGTTCACGTCTGTACTCAGTGGAAACCGAGCATATGGATTTCTCCGTGATGCGGATGCGCGTAACTCAGCATCTGCCTGATACTCGATTTCTCTTTAGTATCGGCCTTCCTCCTGGCGGCTCCCGCCGGGTCGAGCGAAGGAGGGGGGTGAGAGCCGATGAAGATCGCGCAAATTGCGCACCTCTACTCGAGTGTGCGCGTGTTGAAGAACGCCTAGCGGCGGTGTGCAGGGGACCGATCTCGGCTCGCCTGTGCCGGGGGAGCGGGTCGGTCCCTTTCCTCTTCTTGGGCTCTTGGAGACAAGATGACTGAGCAAAAGAGAATACCCGAACCTTGTGAAGTTTACTAGGGAATTCGGCAAACGTGAGCGTCGTGCACCGCGAAGGAGCGAGAGGAGATAAAGATCGCAAAAAGCACCGCACGTCTATTCACCGATGGGAAAGGGGGTGAAGTCAATGAAGATCGAGAAGGTGTCGCACGTTGTGCAGCTTCACATGGTCCTGAAGCCCGCCTAAGGGGCGTCGCATCGGGGGTCGATCTCGAGTTCGGTCTTGGAAATAGGATCGGCCCCTTTCACCGCGGATGCTGGGCCGCTATAGCGGCTGAAGAATACTCGAAAGTTGTGATTTTCCCTATGAAGAGGGGGTGAAGAGGTCAAATGAAGATCGAAAAGATGCCGCACGTCGTGCGGATCCACATGGTCGCCAAGCCGGCGTAGCGCCGGTGGGCCCAGGACCGTCTCGGGAATAGCCAAACTTGTGACCCCCACTATGGCGGTCTGGGCTCGCAGGCCCGACGATCCCCGCGTGGGCGACTTCGGCAAGAACCTGCGGGCCGCCCGGCGGCTGGCGGGGCTGACTCAGGAGCAGGTCGCCGAACGCAGTGGCGTCCACGCGACCGAGGTCAGCCGGATCGAGGCCGGCAAACGGGATCCCAAGATCTCGACCCTGGAACGCCTGGCCGCGGCCGTCGAGGTCCCCCCGGGCAAGCTCCTGGAGTAGCTGGCGGCTCAGGCGCCGACGATCTCGACCGGCTCCAGCTCGCCCGCCGCCTCGAAGCCGAGGATGCGGCCGTAGAAGTAGAGCTCGGCTTCGAGGCAGCGGATCTCGGTCTCCGAGCGGCGGAAGCCGTGGGCCTCGCCCGCGAAGGCAAGGTAGGCGTAGGGGACGCCGTTCTGCTCGAGTGCGGCGGCCATCGTCTCCGCCTGGCTCGGCGGTACGACCTCGTCGTCGAGGCCCTGGAAGAGGATCACCGGCGCCCGTAGGCGCTCGACGAAGTGGATCGGAGAGCGCTCGTAGTAGAGCTCTTTCTGCTCCGGATATGGCCCGATCAGGCTGTCGAGGTAGCGGGACTCGAACTTGTGGGTGTCGCCGGCGAGCGTCTCGGTGTCGGCGACCCCGTAGTAGCTGGCGCCGGTCGCGAAGTCGTCGTGGAAGACGAGCGCGCAGAGGGTCGCGTAGCCGCCGGCGCTGCCGCCACGGATCGCCAGTCGCTCGCCGTCGGCCTCGCCGGTCGCGGCCAGGTGGCGGGCGGCGGCGATGCAGTCGTCGGTGTCGACCACGCCCCACTCGCCGCGCAGGCGCTGGCGGTAGGGGCGGCCGTAGCCGCTGCTGCCGCGGTAGTTGACGTCGACGACGCCGATCCCGCGGCTGGTCCAGAAGAGGAACTCGCGGTCGAGCGCGGGGACGGCGTGGGAGGTGGGCCCGCCGTGGCTCTGGACGATCAGCGGCGGCAGCTCGCCCGCCGGCGCCTCGAAGTCTGGGTTGGCCGGCGGGTAGTAGAAGCCGTGGGCGATCTCGCCGCCGCTGGTCGGGAACTCGATCGCGCGGGGTATGGAGACGAAGGCCTCCTCGAGCGGCTCGTCGCTGGCGCTCCGCACCTCCTCCAGCTCGCCGCCGGCGAGGTCGTAGACGACGATCGCGGTCTCGCCGGCCGGGCTGGCGGCGGCGAAGGCGACCGCCGTCCCCCGGGCCGAGAGTGAGGGGAAGCCGAACGAGGTGTAGGGGAGGCCGAGGTCGCGCAGGCGCTCGGCGCCGGGGTCCAGCGCGAAGAGCCGTTCTTCGCCGCGCTCGCAACGGATGCAGGCGAGCGAGCCGTCGTCGAGGAAGGCGTAGGTGGAGCCGCCGAAGAGCCACTGTGGATGCCCCAACTCGGCCTCCTCGCGGGTCAGCTGGACCGGCGCGCCGTCCTCGTCGCGATAGAGGTTCCACCAGCCGTCGCGGTCGGAGGCGAAGTGCAGCCGCCCCGCGGCGTCCCACCCGGGCTGGAAGACCGACTCCTCGGAGCCACCGGCGACCAGGCGGGCGTCGGCGGTGTCCTCGAGCGGCGCGACCCAGAGCTCGGTCCCGTCCCAGGGCATGTTCGGGTGGTCCCAGCAGGTCCAGGCGAGCCAGCAGCCGTCGGGGCTGACCCGGGGGAAGGAGTAGAAGTCCCGCCCGGAGGCGAGCACCGACGGCTCGCCGGAGCCGTCGAGTGCGAGGGCGACGATCTGGTTCTCGGCTTCGCCCGCGCCGTGGACCTCGCGCACGCAGACGACGGTGCGGCCGTCGGGACAGAGCCGCATGTCGGCGTAGCGCAGGGCGGCCGGGCTCCCGGGCGCGGGCGTGATCGCCACCGGCTCCTCGCCGAGCCGCTGGCGGTAGAGGCGCTGGTCCTCGAAATCGGTGAAGAGGACGAGGTCGTCGGCGACCAGCGTCCAGGCGCCGCCGCCGTACTCGTGGACGCGGGTGCGGGCATTGCGTCCCTCTGGCGTCACCGCTTCCGGCTCGCCGCCGGGCGGGCGTCGCATCAGCACCACGCGGCCGCCCTCGGCCGGGCGCCCTTCGGCCCACCAGACGGCACCGTCGCCGGCCAGCTGCGCCGCCGCCAGCCGCCGGCCCGCCGTCGCCACGACGGTGGGATCGATCGGCGAGCGCCAGGAGCCGTAGGGGGCGACGGTGGGCATCGGCCGCAGTTTAGGCTGGCCGACCTGATGACCAACACTTATGAAGTCCCCCAAGAGTCCCGTGACCTCCGCGACATGGTGCGCCGGCTGGCGCAGGAGAAGATCGCCCCGCGCGCGGGCGAGATCGACCGCGAAAGCAAGTACCCGTGGGACGTCCGCAAGCTGCTTGCCGAGCACGACATCCTCGGCCTGCCGTTCGACGAGAAGTACGGCGGCACCGGCACCGGCACCCTGGTCCTGCAGATGGCGGTGGAGGAGATCGCCAAGGCCTGCGCCTCCTCGGCCCTGATCCTGATGATCCAGGAGCTCGGCACGCTGCCGATCCAGCTCTTCGGCTCCGACGAGCTGAAAGAGCGCTTCCTGCCCAGGTGCGCCAGCGGCGAGTGGTCGCCGGCCTTCGCCCTCTCCGAGCCCGAGGCCGGCAGCGACCCGGCGGCGATGCGCACGACCGCCGTCCGCGACGGCGACGAGTGGGTCATCAACGGCCAGAAGAACTGGATCACCAACGCCACCGTCGCCGACTTCTACGTCGTCTTCGCCGTCACCGACCGCGAGAACAAGCGGATCAGCGCCTTCGTGGTCGAGAAAGAGCGCGAGGGCTTCGACCCCGGCCAGCTCGAGCACAAGCTCGGGATCAAGGGCTCGCCGACCGGCTCGCCGTCTTTCACCGACGTCCGCGTCCCCCACGAGAACCTGGTCGGCACGGAGGGCAAAGGCCTCGGCGTCGCCCTCGGCACGCTCGAGCGCACCCGCCTCGGGGCCGCCGCCCAGGCCGTCGGCATCGCCCAGGGGGCGACCGACTACGCCAACGATTACGCGAAGGAGCGGATCGCCTTCGGCAAGCCGATCAACGCCCTGCAGGGGATCCAGTTCAAGCTCGCCGACATGGAGACCGGCACCGCCGCCGCCCGCGAGCTGCTCTACAAAGCCTGCTCGATGGCCGACCTGGCCGAGCGTCCGGCGAGCCTGCCGAAGTGGACCTCGATGGCGAAGCTGTTCGCCTCCGACAACGCGATGAAGGTGACGGTCGAGGCGATCCAGGTGCTCGGCGGCTACGGCTACGTCAACGAGTACCCGGTCGAGCGGATGCTGCGCGACGCCAAGATCACCCAGATCTACGAGGGCACGAACGAGATCCAGCGGGTCGTGATCGCCCGCACGATGAGCGCGTAGCGCTCACTCCACCTCGCGCAGGCGGTGCGTGTCGACGTCGTAGACGAAGCCGCGCACCGCTTCGCGGTGGGGGATGAAGGGGGAGCGGCGGACGCGGTCGAGCGAGAGGCGGACGCTCTCGTCGACGCTCTCGAAGGCCTCGATCGGGAATTCGGGGAGGATCCCGGTCGCCTCCTCCAGCTCGACCCGGAAGCCCTCGTCGGTGATCTTCTCCATGCCGCAGTCGGTGTGGTGGATCAGCATGATCTCGCGCGTCCCCAGCCGTCGCTGCGAGATCGCCAGCGAGCGGATCACGTCGTCGCTGACGACGCCGCCGGCGTTGCGCAGCACGTGCGCCTCGCCATCGCCGAGCCCGAGCGCGGCGAAGACGTCGAGCCGCGAGTCCATGCAGGTGACGATCGCCAGCCGCCGGCTCGGCTGCACGTCGAGGTGGCGGTCGGCCAGGGGCTCGGCGAAGGTGCGGTTGTTGGTGAGGAGCTCGTCGATCGTGTCCATGGCGCGGCAGACTAATCCGGATCCGCGCCGGGGGTGGGGGAGCTGGACGAGTCGCCTAGGCTCCGGGGCCGTGAACGGCGCCCTGGGTGAGAACGAGCTGCTGCCGATCGGCCGCGTCGAGTCGCCGCTGAGCGAGCGCGCCGCGGCGCCGAAGCAGGGCGACGAGGGAGCGCCGGAGGCGGTGCTGGTCTTCGAGGAGCGCGTGCGCGCCGGCCTGGACGGCCTCGCCGCCGGCGACCAGGTGCTGCTGCTGACCTGGCTGCACCGCGCCGACCGCGAGGTGCTCACCGTCCACCCGCGCGGCGACGCCGCCAGGCCCGAGCGCGGCGTCTTCGGCACCCGCTCGCCCGACCGGCCGAACCCGATCGGGCTGCACCCGGTGGAGATCCTCGCGATCGATGGCTTACGGGTTCGGGTCAGCGGCCTGGAGGCGATCGACGGCACCCCGATCCTCGACCTGAAGTCGGTCCTGGCGGCGCCGGGGGAGCGGTGAGCGTGACCGGCGTTGACGGCCTCTCGATCCGCCCGGCGACCGAGGGCGACATGGAGCTGCTGTTCGGTCTGATCCTGGAGCTGGCCGAGTACGAGAAACTCGCCGACGAGGTCGCCGGCGACCCGGAGGTGCTGCGCCGCACCCTGTTCGAGCAGCGGGCGGCGGAGGCGCTGATCGTCGAGCTCGGCGGCGAGGCGATCGGCTACGCGATCTTCTTCACCACCTTCTCCAGCTTCGAGTGCCGCTCCGGGGTCTGGATCGAGGACATCTACGTCCGCCCCTCGGCGCGTCGTGGCGGCATCGGGCGCCAGGTGATGGAGCACGTCGCCGCGCTCACGCTCGAGCGTGGCCACGTCCGTCTCGAGTGGACCGCGCTCGACTGGAACGAACCGGCCCTGCGCTTCTACGAGAAGCTCGGCGCCACCCAGCTCGGCGACTGGATCACCCACCGCCTCGACGTCGACGGCATGCGCCGGCTGGGAGGAGTCTGAGCCGCTCTAACTCGCCTGGTCGCTGTACTTGGTGATGAGTCTCAGACGTGACTCGTGGACGGAGAGCAGCGCCAGCATCTGGCCCTGATCGTCGGCGATCTCGACCTGTTTCCATTGATCGGCTTCCGCGACGACAGCACCGCGGGTTCCAGCACCCCAGTCATCGACTGAGTCCAGTAGCTCGACGTAATCGAGTTCCTTGATCCTCTGTTTCAGCGTCGCCATGTCCTGTCCATCCTAAGGTCTCGGAAAGGTGCTGGTCAGTTGTGGAGGATGCCCGGGCCCGATCAGGAGCCAGACGGTTCTGACGTTGACGACGCGGTCGTTCTTCGCCCGCAGTCCCCTCAGTGGAACCTCGACTACGGCATTCACTCCGTAGGGGGCGCAGTCTCGCGCCGACTTGACTGGAGTCGCGATGATCGCTCTTCTTATTTCGGCCTCGACGTAGTCCACGTCGTCGACGGTGATTCCCAGGATCCGCTCAAATCCCGCTGCCTTGTGTCTGCCGGATTCGTGAGACGTATTCAGGGAGTACAGAATCAGCTTGCGACGGATGCCGACCGCCTCCGACGCCCGTGGAAGTGGTTGACCGACACGTGGAAGCCATGGCTGCATGCCATCGCCGACGCTATGGACCGATGTCGCGCGGGTGTGCGACTCAGGTCAGAGCTCTGGGACACAACTGCGGCGACTTCGGGTCAGGCGCGCTCGGCACTCGCCGTCGCGGCCCGGCCCAGCAGCAGCTCGCGCTCGCGCTCGTTCTCGGTCAGCGCCGCGGCGCGCTCGAACTCCGCCGCCGCCTCCTCGCCGCGCCCGAGCTTGGCGAGGAGATCGCCGCGGACGCTGGGGAGGAGGTGGTACTCGCGCAGCGTGGGCTCCGCCGCGATCGTGTCCAGCAGTTCCAGGCCGGACTCGGGGCCGAAGGCGAAGCCGACGGCGACAGCGCGGTTGAGCTCGACGATCGGCGAGGGGGCGATCTGGGCGAGGGCGTCGTAGAGGGCGGCGATCCGCACCCAGTCGGTCTCCTCCGCCTCGCGGGCGCGGGCGTGGCAGGCGGCGATCGCGGCCTGCAGGCCGTACGGCCCGAGCGGGCCGCGCAGGGCTTCGGCCCGCTCCAGCGCGCGCAGGCCGCGGCCGATCAGCAGCAGGTCCCAGCGCCCGCGGTTCTGCTCCAGCAGCAGCACCGGCTCACCACCCGGCCCGAGCCGGGCGCGGCCGCGCGAGGCCTGGATCTCCAGCAGCGCGATCAGCCCGTGCGCCTCCGGCTCGTCCGGCGCCAGCGCCGCGAGGATGCGGCCGAGGCGCAGCGCTTCCTCGCAGAGCGCGGGCCGGATCCAGTCCTCGCCGGCGCTCGCCGCGTAGCCCTCGTTGAAGACCAGGTAGATGACTTCGAGCACCGAGGGCAGGCGCGCCGCCAGCTCCTCGCCGCCCGGCACCTCGAAGGGCACGTTGGCGTCGCGCAGGGTCCGCTTCGCCCGCACCAGCCGCTGCGCGATCGTCGACTCCTTGACGAGGAAGGCACGGGCGATCTCCGGCGTGCTCAGCCCGCCGAGCAGGCGCAGGGTCAGCGCCACCCGTGCCTCGCGCGGCAGCACCGGGTGGCAGCAGGTGAAGATCAGCCCGAGCAGGTCGTCGCCGACCTCGTCATCGACGGCCGCGTCGAACTCGGAGCGGTCCATCGCCATCCGCATGCCGACGTCGCGGGCCAGCTCTTCCTGCTTACGCTCGAAGGTCGTCTGGCGCCGGGCCAGGTCGATCGCCCGGTTCTTCGCGGTGGCCATCAGCCAGGCCCCCGGGTTGTCCGGGACGCCCGACCGCGGCCAGCGCTCCAGCGCCGCGACCAGCGCGTCCTGGGCGAGGTCCTCGGCCAGGCCGACGTCGCGCACCATCCGCGCCAACCCGGCGACGAGGCGGGCGGACTCGATCCGCCAGACCGCCTCGATCGCCCGGTTGGTCGCGGCGCCGCTCACGCGGTCAGGCCCCCGCGACCGCTTCCTGCACGTCCTGGGAGAAGTCCTCCAGCTCGAAGACGCGGCGGACCTCGACCGTGCAGCCCTTGCCGGGGCAGCGCGAGGCCCACTCGACCGCCTCCTCCTTCGAGCGCGCCTGGATCAGCCAGTAGCCGCCGACGACCTCCTTCGCCTCCGCGAAGGGCCCGTCGGTGACGGTGGAAGTGCCCTCGGAGTCGAAGCTGACGCGCGCCCCTTCGCCGGGCGGGTGCAGGCCGTCGAGCGAGAGCAGCATCCCGGCCTTGCGCAGCTCCTCGTTGTAGCGGCTCATCTCGGCCACGTCCTCGGCGCTCGGGTTCCACTCCTCTTCGCTGATTTCCGGGTACATGAACATCATGAATCGCATCTCGGCCTCCTTGGGCTGTTCAGTCTGCAGCGGCTCTGAAGCCGCTCTCTACCCCGACGACGAACGAGCATCGCCGAAATCGACAGGCCGCGAGGAATTCGCGCGACTACTCGTCGCGGGGGGTGATGCGGAAGACCGAGACGACCTCGGCCTGATGGGCCTCGGGATGGGCGACGTAGGCGCTGGGGCCGCCGCCGAACCAGCCCGCGGCTTCGTTGTTGCCGACGAAGATCCCGGGATGGTGCTTGCCGTCCGCATCCTGGACCCAGACCTTGTCGCCCTCCTTGAAGCCTTCGATCTCTTCGCTCATCGGCGCGAGTCTATCCGCCGCTCGAAGATCCTCTATCGCCGGGTGTCACAGCGAGAGCACCTGTCTCGTCTCACTGTCGAACCCCGACGAGAGGAACGCTGATGAAGGTCCTGGTAGCCGGCGCCGCCGGCGCAATCGGAAAGCAACTGCTGCCGCGGCTCACCGCGGAAGGACACGAGGTCTTCGGGATGACCCGCAGCGCCGGCAAGGAGGCGCTGGTCCGGGAGCTCGGGGCGACGCCGCTGATCGCCGACGCGCTCGACCCCGACCAGGTCGCCGCCGCCTTCGCCGCGGCCGAGCCGGAGGCGATCGTGCACGAGCTGACCGGGCTCT
>Ga0207641_10002677_pt1 | contig 16267 bp, 16 predicted proteins | sample KBSSwiS62_FD_184306 | JGI IMG/M metagenome (GOLD analysis project Ga0207641, IMG submission 184306) | Switchgrass rhizosphere microbial communities from Kellogg Biological Station, Michigan, USA - KBS Switchgrass S6-2 (SPAdes) (version 2) | ecosystem: Host-associated > Plants > Roots >... | reverse complement strand
TTGTTACAACGCCATCTTCTTCACCTATGCGCTGATCCTCACACGCTTCTATGGCGTCGCTCCGCAGCATGTCGGCTGGTTCATCCTGCCGTTCGCGCTGGGCAATGTGCTGGGCCCGCTGCTGCTGGGCCGGCTGTTCGACAGCGTGGGCCGCAAGCCGATGATCAGCCTGACCTACGGGATGGCGGGCGTGCTCCTGTGCCTCACGGGCTGGATGTTCGCCCAAGGGCTGTTGAGCGCCGAGGGCCAGACGCTGGCCTGGACATTCATCTTCTTCTTCGCCTCGGCGGCGGCCAGCGCGGCTTATCTGACCGTCGGCGAGCTGTTTCCCCTGGAGACGCGGGCGATCTCGATCTCGCTGTTCTACGCCTTTGGAACCTTGTTGGGCGGGGCGGGCGCGCCAGCCCTGTTCGGGCTGCTGATCGAGAGCGGCTCGCGCGAGCAAATCTTCGCCGGCTATCTTCTGGGCGGAGGGCTGATGGTGGCCGCAGCGGTCGCCGAGCTGGTGCTGGGCGTGCCGGCCGAACGGGCGCCGCTGGAAGAGGTGACGGCGCCTCTTTCCCTCGCGGAGGAGCCGGGCTCGCCTCGCGGGGGGGCGGTCAGCCGGCGCGCCGCAACGGTCGCCGACTCCGCTCGGCCTTCAGCAGCGCCCAGCCTTCCCGGGTGAGCACGAAGGCGTGGGGCGACCCGCTCCAGCCGTTGACCTGCGAGGCCGCGCCGGCCCGCTGGAGAAGGCGTCGGCCGCACAGCCTTAGGCACAGGCCGACCTGGATCGGGTTGGGGTCGACAAGAGGGCCTCGGAGGGTCGCCTGAAGCAGGGCTCGTTCTTCGCTGGAGAGCTCGTGGGGGTCGATCATCTCCCTCAAACGCCGTGACCGCGCCTCTGTTGCGCAGATCAGCCGGACAGCGCCTGCGGGGTCCAGTCAGCCTCGCGCACGGCTTGGCGTCGCATCAGGGCCGCAACGAACTCCGGCGGCCGAGCGCGGTCCCTTCGACGGCCCGTCCATTCCAGCTCCACCCTTGCAGCAAACACCGCGCCGCCCTCGGTGTAGGTCACAGCCCAGGTGACGATCCGTTGGCCGTGATCCTCCAGGATGCCGCGTAGCTCATCCTCGCTCAGCCCCGTCGCCTCGGCGGTGACGTTGAGGGCGGCGCGAAAGCTGCGCCGCATGACGTCGTCGGTGCGTTTCAGGGCGGACAGCATGACGATGGCGCCCAAGGTCACGCCTGCGCCCAGGCCGATCTGGCCGGCGCCGAACACCAGGCCGACGACGGTCATGAACCAGAGGGTGGCGGCGGTCACCACACCCATAACCGCGTCGCCGCGGCGGATGATGGCGCCGGCTCCGATGAAGCCGATGCCGGAGAGCACGCCCAGCGGAAGGCGCATCACGTCGAGTCGGACGAAGGACTGCGGCTCCTTGCCCGAGATGGTCATCATCAGGTTCGCCAGCACCATGGAAAGGCAGGCGGCGACGCAAACCAGGGTGGTGGTGCGAAGCCCGGCGGCCTGGCTGCGGGCCTCGCGGTTATAACCCACCACGATCCCGCCGACGGTCGCGCAGAACAACCGCAGCAGCACATCAATCCAAGTCGGTTCGGTCAGCATGGCTGCAGCATGATGCGGCGCGGGGCGGATTTCCATGGCGCCGGTCGCGCGCCCGCTCGAAATACGACCGCATTTCGGTTACACGGGCGCCCCTGAGCCGGTGTGGCTCGAAGGTGTGTCGGAGTTTAGCGACTCGTGATCAAGACCGGTCCTCATTTGAAGCAGGCGCGGGAAGCGCTCGGGTGGACGCCCGTCCAACTTGCGCGGGCCCTGCGCCTGGCCGGCGGGGACAAGCAGGGCGAGAAGCGCGTCCTGGAGATGGAGGCCGGCCGGCGCGACATCTCAGGGCCGGTGACGGTGGCCGTGGAATCCTTCCTGCACGGGTACCTGCCTGTGGGATTCAGCCCCGAGCCAGTCGTCGAGAGCCAAAAGTAATCCGCCAAGCAGTAGCGCGACCGTGGGATGGAAGCCTGGGCCGTGCGACGCGCCCTGGGCGGGATAAGGCGGTCCAATGGAAGCGCCGGTTCGGCGTTTCGTGCATATTGGCGTCCTTCATCATGAGCGTACCAAGCTAGAATTGCGGACCCCGACCGTGGCTGAAAGGAGCCCCCTATGACGGAAGCCGAAATCATCGAATTGGAGCAGCGGCGGCTCAACGCCATGAAGCGTGCGGACGCCGCGGCGTTGGACGAGTTGCTCGACGAGGATTTCGAGTTTTTCCACGGCGACGGCCGCTACGACAACAAAGCCTCATCCATCAAGCTGCTGACAGATGGCAGCTTGAAGTATTCGCTTTTGCAGTTGAACGACCCGCGCGCCTATGTCTTCGGCGACACCGCCGTCCTCTTCAACACAATGGACATGGACGTGGAGCTCACGAACAAGAGCTTTCGCGCGCGTCGTTCGGTCACGACGGTATGGCGGCAGGGTCCGCAGGGCTGGAAGCTCGTGATCTACAAGGGGGTGGACATCCCCCGCGACTGATCACACACGGGGTTTGGCGAGCAGGCGGAGGCCTGCCGCGCAGGCCTGCCGGCATACGGATTCCTGGACCAAGGGCCGCGCGAAGCGGCCCCCGGAATCGACTGCCCCTGCAGCCGCGGCCTTTGATCCCGCTCAATTTCTGAAGCGTGGCAGGGCTCTACAAGTTGGTGTCAGTGCCAGCCGATAATACCCGTGAGGGATATCTTCTCATGTACACGATAGAACCACTGTCACCCCACCTGAATTATGGATCGATAGTTCGCGGAATCTCTGCGGCGGATATCGAGACGCCCGAACAGCGGAAGAAGCTACGCGACCTCTGGGCCGACCGCGGGTTGCTGGTCTTCAGGGACACGAAGGACCTGACGACCGAATTCCACGTCGCGCTTAGCCGCGTTTTCGGAGACCTCCAGCGCCACCACCAAGAAAACATGCTGGTCGACGGCCACCCGGAACTGATCTCTTTCAGGGCTGAAGGCGAGCGCGACGGGATTTACGAGGTCGACGGCGAGCTTCGATCCGGTTTCTTCCCGTTCCACCACGACTTCCGCTGGATGGACCATCCTAATCGCGGCGGCGTGTTGCGCATCGTCCAACTGCCGAAAAAGGGGGGAGAGACCGGCTTTGTGGACGGAGTCGACGCCTATGACTCCATGCCGGAGGACCTGAAGCGGCGCATCGAAGGCCGGGAAGTAGTCTATCAGATGATGACCGACGACCGCGCGTTCAAATTCGACCGTCGGCGCAAAATGCGGACGGTCCGGCTCGGGTCCACCCGCGACCATATTCGCGACAATCCCGAGAACTATCCGCCGGTCGCCTTCCCCCTGGTGGCCACGGTGCCGGAGACCGGTCGCAAGTACTTGAGCTATTCGCCCTTCTTCTCAGTGAACGTGATCGGCCTTTCGCCGGAGGAGAGCGACGCACTTCTGTTCGAGCTTGCCGAGTACGTGACCGATCCCAAACGGGCCTATTTGCATAAGTGGGAGCCAGGTGACATGGTGCTGTGGGACAATTGGCGGATGCTGCACTCCGCCGAAGGGGTCCCGCTCGGCGAGCAGCGTGAAGGCCAGCGCACGACCATCGCCGGCGCCCATCCGATCGGACGCATGCTCGGGGAAGGCGGCTGGAAGTTCGAGCAGCCGCTGCAGAGCAATCTCGATGAGGAGAATTCGACCGTTCCTGCATGAGACTCCACGGAGGTTGGCAGGTTAAGTCCGCGGGGCGTAGGCCCTGTCCCTCCCTGGATCAGGCAGCGACTGTGGCCTCGGCCGAAGCGCGCAAAACGTCCAGGCGGGCCGGTTTGCTTGGATCGCGCTCAAAGATATTGCGAGTGCGCCACGCGCGCCGGTTGGGTGGCGCTTGGGCCGTACTCCGGCGTCAGCGCGATGGCCGCGTCTAGGCGTCTGTGCTCCTCGTCCCAAAGCACGAGGCCGCTCGCCTTCAGATTGGCCTCAACCTGCTCGGGCCTCGTCGCGCCGAAGATGACGCTGGTCGTGACCTTGTCGTGCAGCAGGAAGGCGAGCGCGATGTCCGCGCGGGTCGCGTCATGCGCTGGCGATCTCGCGCATTACCTCGACGATGTCGTGGACCTTGCCAGCGTCCGGCGCCGTCAGTCCAACGCGAGCTTGTCTCCACCTGGGCGCAGCATCCCTGACCCCAAGCTGCCGCTAGCTTGCGATCTGGCGAACATCGGACCGAAGCGGTTGACGGCCCAGGCACGGCCTCGTTCGTCTCCGGGCAGTTAACCTGACAAAGTCCCGCGGCTAGCCCATAATACCGGTGCTTGCAGGACCAAGAGAGACCTTGAGGTTGCGAAAAACACCCATGTCTGAGCCCGCCATCCTCGGTACGATGCATACCGGCATCACCGTTTCGGACATTGACCGGTCCCTGGCGTTCTATCGGGACGCGCTGGGCTTTGAGGTGACCGAGAAGGAGCCGCGCTATACGACTCCGACGTTCCAAAAATTCGTCGGCGTGCCGAATGCCGAGTTCGAGGTGGCCTACGCCAAAGCCCCAGGGCACGCCATTGAAATACTAGGCTACGTCAAGCCGGATGATCGCCTTCGCCACTCGCCCCTGCGCGCGTGCGACGCCGGTTGCATGCACCTCGCCTTCGCAGTGAGGAACATGGATGCGCTGCTCCAACGGTTGAAAGATCACGGGGCCGAGGTGGCGGAACCGCAAGAAATCAAGGAGGGGATGTACAAGGGCACCCGCGGCATTTACGTCCGCGATCCGGATGGGATCATCCTTGAGATAGCGGAACTCCCGCCAGGACAGGTTGTGGGCTTTTGGAAAGCGCCAGATACGGCGACGTCTGATTTCGCGCACGGGGGCTCAGGGGAATCTTGCTGACCCTCATTCGTTTTTGGTCACAGCGCATTGCGCTGTATTTAGAGCCCCTGTCTGGAGGGGCAGCAATGTTAGTGAGGAACAACTTCTCATGTACACGATAGAACCGTTGTCGCCACCGCGGAACTTTGGAGCGATTGTTCGCGGGATTTCTGCGGCGGATATCGAGACGCCCGAACAGCGGAAGCAGCTACGCGACCTCTGGGCCGATCGCGGGCTGCTGGTCTTCAAAGACACGCAGAACCTGACCACCGAATTCCACGTCGCGCTTAGCCGCGTCTTCGGCGACCTCCAGCGACACCATCAGGAAAACATGCTGGTCGACGGCCACCCGGAACTGATTTCTTTCAGGGCCGACGGCGAGCGCGACGGAGTCTACGAGGTCGATGGCGAGCTTCGGTCCGGTTTCTTTCCTTTCCATTCCGACTTCCGCTGGATGGACCATCCCAATCGCGGCGGCGTGTTGCGCATCGTCCAACTTCCGGAAAAGGGGGGGGACACCGGCTTTGTTGACGGCGTCGACGCCTATGAGTCCATGCCCGAGGACCTGAAGCGGCGCATCGAAGGCCGGGAAGTCGTCTATCAAATGATGACAGACGACCGGGCGTTCAAATTCGAGCGTTGGCGCAAAATGCGCACGATCCGGCTCGGCTCGACCCGCGACCATATCCGCGACAATCCCGAGAAATATCCGCCGGCGGCCTACCCGCTGGTGATCACGCTGCCGGAGACCGGCCGAAAGTTCCTGAGCTATTCGCCCTACTTCGCATTGAGCGTCATCGGCCTATCGCCGGAGGAAAGCGACGCACTGCTGTTCGAACTCGCCGACTACTACACCGATCCCAAGCGGGCCTATTTCCATAAGTGGGAGCTCGGCGACATGGTGCTGTGGGACAACTGGCGGATGCTGCACTCTGCCGAAGGGGTCCCGCTCGGCGAAGAGCGTGAAGGCCAGCGCACGACCATCGCCGGCGCCTATCCGATCGGACGAATGCTCGGGGAAGGCGGCTGGAAGTTCGAGCAGCCGCTGCAGGCTAACCTCGATGAGGAAAACTCGACCGTCCCCGCGTGAGACCTGCAGATGTGAGCCGTTCGCTTCGTGGCAAGACGTCACGATCGAGCGGCTCATGCACGGGCCACGATCGCGGATCTGCTGGTCGTTACCGCTAAAGCACAGGCAAGCCTAATCGCGCTGCTTCAGCGAGAGCCACTACGAAGGCGCTACCAAACCCAGCCTCGGCGGCGCCTTTGTCCGCTTGAGCGGGGCGCCGCGGACTTCGTGCGATGTCCGCCCGGCCGCGAGCCCTGCGCGCCGTCTCGCAGCCCTCGTCGACAACGATCAATGACGCCGTCCGGAAGGGCAGGGCTTGAAGGCGCCTATGTCCCTGATTAACGCTGGAGATCCACGACAGGAGGAACCCATGACCAGCATCCAGGACGTGCCGCTCAAGACCATTTCCGGCGGGGACGCCAAGCTCAAGGATTACGCCGGCAAGGTGCTCCTCGTCGTCAACGTGGCCTCCAAATGCGGGCTGACGCCGCAATACGAGGGCCTCGAGAAGCTCTACCGCGACAAGCGCGACCAGGGCCTGGTGGTCATGGGTTTCCCGGCCAACGATTTCGGCGCCCAGGAGCCGGGCACGAACGACGAGATCCAGGACTTCTGCCAGACCAACTACGGCGTGGATTTCCCGATGTTCGCCAAGATCGAGGTCACTGGCCCTCAAGCCCATCCGCTCTACAAGGCGCTGACCGAAGCCGTTCCGAAGGCCGTCACCAAGCCGGGTGAGGACATGCGCAAGCGGCTGCAGGACTACGGCCTCACACCCAATCCGGAGCCCGAGGTCCTGTGGAACTTCGAAAAGTTCGTGGTCGGCAAGGACGGCCAGGTGGTCGCCCGCTTCGCCCCGAACATCGCCCCCGACGACCCCGAGCTGCTGACGGCGATCGACAAGGCCCTGGCGGCCTGACGTTCAGCCCGGAAGCTCAGCGATAAGGGGAGGCGGCAAACCGCCTCCCCAATCTCTCAGAAGCGCGCGCGGACGCCCGCATAGGCGGCCCGGCCGAGCTGGCCGTAGCCGGCGATGGTCTGGTAGCGCTTGTCGAACAGGTTCTCGACCCGGCCGTACAGCTCCACGCGAGGGTTCAGGGCGTAGGCGCCCCGCAGGTCCCACAGCGTCGCGCCCTTGACCCGTATGCGGTTGGCCTGATCGTCGAAGCGGGCTCCGACATAGGTGACCGCGGCGGCGGCCGAGAACTTAGACGTCGCACGCCACGCCAGCTCGGCGTTCGCCGTATGACTGGGGCGACGGGCGAGGGCGTTGCCGAAGTTGACGGACCCCGGCGCATCGTTGCGGGCGCGCAGATAGGTGTAATTGGCCGACAGTTGCAGGGCGTCTGTCAGGTCCGCACGAGCGGCCGCCTCCAGGCCGCGCGCACGGGTGCGGGCGACGTTGGCGTAGTAGCCGAAGCGTGGAACGCCGGCGACGGCGCAAAGCGGATCGGCTGCGCCAAAGATGCAGGTGAAGAAGTCGATCTGATCGCGGGTCTTTCGTTCGAACCAGGCCGCGGAAACCTGCGCGCGGCCGCCCAATAGGCCTTGATCCACGCCGACATCCCAGCCGTTGGCGCTTTCCGGCTTGAGCGCCGGATTCCCGTACTGGCTCCCCAGTTGATAGAGGCTGGGCGCCTTGAAGCCCTGGCCCCAGCTCGCCCGGAAGACGGTCGAACCTTCGCCCGGCCGCCAGGCGAGCGACGCCTGGCCTACGGTGTGGCCGCCGAAGTCGCTATGATCGTCGTGGCGCAACCCGCCCGAGACGGTGAGCTCCCGGAGCACCTGGCCGCGGACCTGCAGATAGACGCTGTTCAGCCGCGCCGCACGCCGGTCGCTTGAAAAGGCCGAGCCGCTACGCATCCGGCTGCGCTCGCTCTCCGCGCCGAAGACGGCGGTCCACCGGTCCGTCAGCGCCAACGTGCCTTGGTATTCCAGGCGTCGATTGCTCGCCCGGGATGAGAAGGTGACGTCGGCGGGCGCCTGGTCGGGGTCGAAGTTCTTCAGCCCGGTGTCGGTGTAGGCGAGACCCAGGCGGTTGGAGAAACGGCCTCCCAGGGCGTCGAACTTCAGGCCCGCATAGCCCACGAAATCATCGGTGATCCCATATTCGTGCGTGTCCCCGAAGGTGAAGGCCGGAGGCGGGAAGCCGTCGAATTCCACGCGGCCGCGCGAATAGACCGCCCGCAGGTCCAGCGACAGCGCCTCGGTCAAGGCCGCTTCCGCCTGGGCGCTCGCGCCGATGTTCCGATAGCCGTCCGCCTCGCTTCCCTTGTCGAAGGCGGAGACGCCCGAGGTCGTCAGATAGGCGGCGGTCGCGCGCCACGAGAGGCGGTCGGACTTGCCGCCCAGGCCCAGGCGGCCCATGCCCCAGGCGTGGCTCCCGCCCTCGACCGTGGCGTCGGCCGCGAAGGGCGCGGTCGGCGCCGCCGTGATGAGGTTGACGACTCCGCCAATCGCCTGGCTGCCCCAGAGCACCGACTGCGGCCCGCGCAGGATCTCCACACGGTTCACGTCGCCGACAAGCAGGTTGCCGAAGTTGTAGGCGCTGTCCGGCGCGGCGGGGTTGTTCACCTTGACCCCATCGATAAGCACCACGGTCTGGCCGGGCTCTGCGCCGCGGACATAGACCTGCGCGACGGCGCCCACGGGCCCGTTGCGCGAGAAGCTTACCCCGGGTGTCCGCGCGGCGATGTCCGTCAGCAAGGGCGACTGCGCCTGGCGCAGGTCATCCGCGTTCAGCACGGTCATTTGCTGGCCGACGCGATCCACGCGTTCGGAAGACCGGTTGGCGGTGATCACCACCTCGGACAGGCGAGCTGGGCCGGCGTCGAGCGCCGCGGCGGGGAGGGCGAGCGCAAAGGCGCCGCCACAGGCGGTGAGGAAGTAGATCGACTTGGGCATGTGCAGTCCCGTGACGTCGGCCTCAAAGCCGCAAGGCGCGAGCCTTGGGGCCTTAAGGCCAGGTTCCGTCGTCTGCCGGGTGATCTCCCGTCCGCCCAGGCCGACCCCGACCCGAACGAATGACGACCGCGACAGGCAGGTCTCCTGGCTTACGGCTCAGTCGCTCGGCCCCGCCTTCCCAGGCTTTGAAAGCCCAGTGGCATGAGGGGACCGCGCTCGCCGCTGACAGTTGCGGGGGCAGCCCGGGTCTTTCACCCGATTCCCTTTTGATCCCCTTGCGGGGAACCCGTTGCGCAGGCGGGGCTATAGGGCGGAGACATTCGGACGTCAAATTGGAGCTATTTGCCTCGAGGATCCGAGGCGCTGTCCACCGCGCGCGAGACCCGCAAGCTCAACTGGTCGATCGACATGGCGCGAAACACCGGATGGAAGCTTCTTATCTCAGTGAGAGTGGCGTGAGGATTTCGGGAGAGGACGCTATGCAGCAGGCGCTGCGGACTGAGGGTCGTCGTCATAATGATCCAGTTGGGCGCCGCATCGCGGCCCCGGAGTTAGAAAACAGTTGTGGAGACGCCCCAGAGAAGGGCGTTGATCTGCGCCGCCAGCCGCTCGGCGTCCGCCAATTCGACGCCAGGCCGCAGATCTAGGGTGAAAAGTGAGTTGCTGTAGGAGGAACGAATGCCGCTGCTTGGCTCGAAGGCGAGATAGGGCGCTCCGCCGGGCGTGACCTGGACGGTGCAGTGATGCTGTTGGTCAGTCGTCATGGCGGATCGTCCTGTAGCGCTGTGTCGAAAGGGCGGTCCGCGTCGCGGACCGCCCGAGGTGCATCAGGCCGCCTGCAACTGACCAGCGGAGGTTTTGCCGCTGCGCGCATCGCGTTCCAGCTCGAAGCTCACATTCTGGCCTTCGTGCAACGAGCCCAATCCGGCGCGTTGTCATTATTGTCCCTTTCCGGGCGCAAGTTCTCACTCCCAGGAGGGACGGTGAGGTCAAATTGTCGGAGAGGGTCGAATGTCAACTCCGACCTTGATACGTGATCAGGTCGGTCTGGAAGGCGAGCCAAATCGATATTTGATTTTCCAGATGTGACAGGACGGGTTCGTTATTTCAAGACCCACATCCCGAAAAACTAAATTCACCGACAAACTATGCTATACAAGCGAATGAAATCTTATCCAGATCGAACCCTGCTCAGCGTCGTCCGTCAAAACGAGATGTGGGCGATAGAGCACGACGGAGCGCACTTCGGACACGCCAAGGATAAGGAAGTGGTCAAGGCGACCGCAAACAAACGGGCGCGCGCCATGCAGGACGACGGCCAAGCCTGTCAGGTCCGAGTGTCCGGGGAGATCTGATTTTACGAGCGCTGAGCCGGTGGCTCCTCGCTCATACGTTTCCAATGATCGCGGGGCGGGGTTTACATCGGCGAACGGCCCGTGCAGCACCCATTTCGCGCCTAAGATACATTATCGGCAATTTGGCCTAGGGCAGCCGCAGGTCGCCGCGCACGATCGCTTTGAGCGTCTCCACGAAGAATCCCGGCTCGGCGCTGCGGACGCGAGCCTCAAGCGTCTCGCCCGTATCGCCCGGCAGAATGGGAACCGCCAGGGCCGCCAGCGTCGGGCCGTGGTCGTATTCCTCGTCCACCACGTGGATGGTTGCGGCGCTTTCGCGGACGCCCGCCGCGACGACCGCTTCGTGCACACGCCGACCGTACATGCCCTCGCCGCCGAACGCCGGCAGCGGCCCGGGATGGATGTTGATCACCCGGCCGGGATATCGACCCAGCGTCCTTGGCCCAAGGCGGCGCAGATAGCCGGACATGACCACCAGATCGACGCCATGCTCGGCCAGCGTCTCGGCGATCACGCCGTCGGCGCCCTCAGGATCGGCCTGCGTCGGGACGCAGATGGCGGCCAGGCCATGCTGGCGGGCGAATTCCAGAGCGGGCGCGTTGCGGTTGTTGCTGATCATCAGCCTGGGCTCCGCCGCCAGTTCCCCGGCTTCGCAGGCTTCGATCACGGCGCGGGCGCTCGATCCCGATCCGGACGCGAGGAAACCAAGTTTAAGGCCGTGTGATCCCAAGAGAATCATCCACCCAATTGATGTTCGAAGCGAAGGCCGTCGAACCCTGGCTCCACACCAGACGGCAACTCGTCTCGAAGCTTTGCATAATCCATGTCGATATGCAGGTTGGTCAGGATCGCCCGGCGTGGCCTGACGTGCGCGATCCACTCCAGCGTCCGCTCCAGATGCGCGTGCGTCGGATGCGGCTTGTAACGAAGCGCATCCACGATCCACACGTCCACCCCGGCCAGGGCCTCGAAGGCCGCCTCGTCCAGGTGCGCCAGGTCGCTGGAATAGGCGACGTCGCCGAAGCGGTAGCCTACGCTGCGCACGCCGCCGTGGTCCTGGTCGAAGGTGACGATAGGGATCGATCCCGAAGGCCCGTCGATGATCCAACGCGACCCATGCGGCGGGATGGACAAGGGCTCGCAGATGCCCGGATAGCCGCCTTCGCCCTCAAAGACGTAGGTGAAGCGCGGCAGAAGCGTCTCTCGCGTCTCTTCGTCCATATAGGTCGGGATTCGCACCCCGCCCCGTCGAAGGAAGAAGGCGCGCAGGTCGTCGATGCCATGGGCCTGGTCCGCATGATGATGGGTGAGCAGCACCGCATCGAGGCGGCGGACGTTGGCGCGCACGGCCTGCAGACGGAAGTCCGGCGAGGTGTCGACCACCACCGTCGTCTCCGCCTCCGGGGCAGTCCCCTTTCGGCGCACCAGTAGGGCGCAGCGGCTGCGCTGGTTCCTCGGCTCGGCCGGATCGCACGCGCCCCATTCGCCATCCGCTCGGGGCACGCCGCCCGAGGAGCCGCAGCCCAGGAGGGTGATCTCCAGCGTCCCGCTCATCGCCTGGGAATCCGGTCGAACACGGCGAAGAAGGCGTCTTCCGTGCGGGCCTCCGCCTCGGCGAGGCTCCAGCCGCGCACCTCGGCGAGCTTCTCCAGCACCTTGGGCAGCATGGCCGGCTCGGCGCGCCGCCCGCGGTAGGGCACAGGCGCGAGATAGGGGCAATCGGTCTCCACCAGGATGCGGTCGTCCGGCATGTCGCGGATCACCTGTCGGACCTCGTCTGCGGTCTTGAAGGTGGCGATGCCCGCGACGGAGAAATAGGCCCCCAGGGCCGCGGCCCGCCGGGCCAGCTCCGCTCCGGAGGTGTAGCAGTGCAGGAGGATGCGAAAGGCGCCCTTGGCGTGCTCCTCCTCCAGGATCTCGGTCATCAGGACGTCAGCCTCACGGCTATGCACCACCAGCGGCAGGCCGGTCTCGCGCGCGGCTGCGACATGGGCGCGGAAGACGCGCGCCTGCACGTCGCGCGGACTTAGGTCGTAGTGGAAATCCAGGCCGCACTCGCCGATGCCGACCACACGCGGGTCCTGGGCCAGAGCCCCCAGCCTGGCCGGCGACAGGTCCGGGTCCTCTTTCGCCTCGTGCGGATGGGTGCCCACGGTGCACCAGATTTCCGGATGCCGCGCTACCTGCCGCACGGCCTCAAAGTTGGAGACCCGGTCGCAGATGTTCACCATCATCCGCACGCCCGCAGCGAGGCTGCGCGCGATCACCGCCTCGCGGTCCGCGTCGAACTGAGGCGCGTGCAGGTTGACGTGGCTGTCGATGAGCATGCGGGTCTTTCCTCAGGCCCGCGCCGCCTGTCTGAGCTCCCTCAACGCAGCGAATAGCGCGTCGGTGCGGTCCAGGTTCAGCGCCTCGACCTCCCGTGGCAGGCGCTGCAGCGTCTCCCACGCCTGCGCCCAGCGATCAAGGCCGCCTTGGCCATGGATCGCGGCCTCGGTCACCAGGGTGCGGACCCGCTCGGCGAGCCGCTCCAGCAGCAGGGCGAATTGCCCTGCCCCCTCCCCGCCCCGGAAGCGGTCGGCCAGCGAAAGCGCCAGCGCCTCGTCTAGTTGCGGCAGCTGCGCGACGATCTCTCGCGCCGCGTCGTCGAGCGCGATGGCCTCGCCGGCGCCCAAGGCCAGGGCCCGGCCAGGCGCCCCGTGCGCCATCCGCGCCAGGCGCAGGGCGTCCTCCGCCGTGACGTCCATCCGGGCGCTCACAAAGCCCGCGGCGTCCTCCAGCGACAACGGCATGAAGGCGAGGCGCCGACAGCGCGAACGGATGGTGGGCAGCAGACGGCCCGGCGAATGGGCGACCAGCAGCAGCACCCCGCGCGTCGGCGGCTCCTCCAATGTCTTGAGCAAGGCGTTGGCCGCGTTGGCGTTGAGGTCGTCGGCCGCATCGACGATGGCCACGCGGTGCGGAGCCGACGCCGGCGTCTTGGAGAAGAACTCCGACAGACGGCGGGCCTCGTCGACGGGAATGGTCTTGCGGGGCTTGCCGTCCTCGCCCGCCCGATCCAGCACCAGCAGGTCCGGATGCGCCCGGTTCAGCACCTGGCGGCTGACAGGATGGGCGGAGTCGGAGCCCAGCCGCCCGGGGTCGCCGTCGGCCGGCGCGCCCAGCAGACGCCGCGCCGCGCGATAGGCGAAGGTCGCCTTGCCGACACCTTCGGGACCTGTGAGCAGCCAGGCGTGGTGCAGTCGCCCCCGGGCGCGCGCCGCCTCTAAGGCGACTTCGGCCGTCTCGTGCCCGATCAGCTCGAACGTCTCGCGCGGATGCGGGACCTCCAGCTCAGCCATGGAGGCCGAGCCTCTCGGAGACGATCGCGAACACCTGCGCCGAGACCGTCTCGATGGGCTGGGTCGCGTCGATCAGGACGCAGCGTTCAGGCTCAGAGCGGGCGATGGCGAGGAATCCCTCCCGCAACCGCCCGTGGAAGGCCAGACCCTTGGATTCGAACCGCATCTCGCCGCCTCGGGCGTGCGCCCGCGCCAGGCCGGCTTCCGGCGGCAGGTCGAACACCAGGGTGAGGTCAGGCCTCACTACCCCCAGCACATGATCCTCCAGGGCGGCGATCAGGGTCGGGTCGACGGCGCCGCCCGCGCCCTGGTAGGCGCGCGTGGAGTCGGCGAAGCGGTCGCAGACCACCCAGGCCCCACGCGCCAAAGCCGGCCCGATCACCCGCTCCACGTGGTCGCGCCGCGCCGCGTACATCAGCAGGGTCTCGGTGAGCGCGCTCCAGCGGTCGGCGGGGCCGTTCAGCACCAGTTCGCGGATCGCCTCGGCGCCCGGCGACCCTCCGGGCTCCCGGGTTGCGGTCACCTCCAGCCCCGCGTCCCGCAGCCGCTCGACGAGGCGTTTGAGCTGGGTGGATTTCCCGGCCCCCTCTCCACCTTCGAACGTGATGAACCGCCCGCGCGTCACGCGGCCAAGATGGCGGCTTCGCCCCAGAAGTCCAGGGGAGGCGTCAGAGCTAGAAGGGGCGCACCACCAGGGCGTCGGCGAAACCCGCCGCGGCCACCCGCTCGCGCAGGCCGAACGCCTGCAGCTCGTCGGTCGGGCCGACCAGCATCACCCGGTAGATGACGCCCTGGCCCTTCTGCATGGGTTCGATCACCGCCTGGCCGACGCCGGCGAGTTGGCGGGCGGCGCGTTGGGCGTTGGCCTCGGCGCTGAAGGCGCCGGCCTGGATGCGGTAGGCGCCCGCGGGCGCAGGCGCGGCGAGCGGCGCCGAAGCGACGACGGCAGGGCTCTTGGCCGGCATGGCGGGAAGGATGTCCATCCGTTGCATAGCCGTGGGGGCCGGCGCGCTGGTGAAGGCGACCTCCGCGGCCGGGACCGCGGGCCGGGTCGTGGGATAGGCCGGAATGAACCCGCGGGATCGGGCCGAGCTGGCCATCTGCCGCGTCGCCGCCGCCGGTCGCGGCCGGGAGGCGCTGGCCACCCGCACGCCCGCGTCGCGCCCTAGCAGCGGGGCTGGGCCGAGGTATCGGACCCGCACCCGCGCCAGGCCCCGGCGGTCGAAGTCCAACTCCCGCGCGGCCTCGCGGCTGAGGTCGATGATGCGGTCGTCGACGAAGGGGCCGCGGTCGTTCACCCGCACCCGCAGCTTTCGGCCGTTCTCCAAGTTGGTGACCTCCACAATCGACGGCAGCGGCAAGGTGGTGTGCGCGGCGCTGACCGCGTTCATGTCGAAGAGCTCGCCGTTGGCGGTCGTGCGCATGTGGAAGGCGTCGCCGTACCAGGACGCTACGCCCACGGCGTCGTAGTTCGGCTGTTCTCTCGGCGTGTACCAACGGCCGTTGACCTGGTAGGGGCGGCCGACCTTGGAGCCGCCGTCGGCCTGGCCCGCGCCTGGAGCAGGGCCGCCGGGCGTGACGCTGGCGCAGGCGGCCAGCGTCGCGGCGCCCGCAGCGACCGTCGCGGCCCGCCAGATCCTCGCCAGCCTGTCCATCTGCACCCTCGCCCTCAAGTGGCGAAGCTTGGCGCCGGCGTCTTGATTCAAGGTTAAGCAAGCCTTCGCGCGTGCTAATCGGGCACGACGGAGAGCGCTTTGGACGATCCCTTTTCAGCCGCCGTGGGGGCGCACAAGGCGGGCGACTAGGAGGCGGCGATCCGCGGCTACCGCTCGGTCCTGCACCTGCGCAACGCCCGCCATAACCTGGGCTCCTGTTCAATCAGCTCGGCCGCCTGGACGAGGCCGAGGTGGCGCTCCGGCCGGTCGTGGAGCAAGTTTCGGGACTTCGCGCCCTCCCGGTTCAGCCTGGCGACGGCGCTGCTAGCGCAGCAGCGCTACGCCGAGGCCTGGCCGCTCTACGAAGCGCAGCGGCACGTGGACAATCCCGCAATTTTCGAACCTCAGACCGAAGCGCCCGAGTGGCGCGGCGAGCCGATCGCCGGTCGGCGGCTGCTGGTCTGCGCCCCCCTCACCCTGGCATCCCCACGTCCGCCAGCTGCGTCAAGCCTCCGCCGGCCGATGGGGACCCGTGCTGTACGAGGTCGAGCGCACCCTGGCCTCGCGCTGAGCGGCCTTCCCAATTCCCCCGCCCCATGGCACTCCGCTCGCCACCGGACGGGTGGCCGAGTGGTTTAAGGCAGCGGTCTTGAAAACCGCCGTGGGTTCACGCTCACCGTGGGTTCGAATCCCACCCCGTCCGCCACATCTCGCCCGGCCGGCCTACGGCGCAGGTTCTATGCTTCTGAGCCTGGGTTCTGCGTGCTAGGTGAATCCGATGCCCGACGCCTCACGCCCCTTGGCCCTCGTCACCGGCGCGTCGTCCGGCATCGGCGAAGCGTTCGCCCGGGCCTTGGCGGCGCGCGGCTACGACCTGGCGCTTACGGCGCGACGCGCAGATCGATTGCAGGCGCTGGCCGACGAGCTCGCCAAGGCGCACGCCATCGAGACCCTGGTGATCCCGCAAGATCTCGCGGAGTTCCGCGCCCACGAGCCCATCCTTGGCGCCATCGCCGCCCAGGGGCGCTCGGTCGACCTGCTGGTGAACAACGCCGGGTTCTCGATCCCCC
>Ga0207641_10002676_pt1 | contig 16275 bp, 10 predicted proteins | sample KBSSwiS62_FD_184306 | JGI IMG/M metagenome (GOLD analysis project Ga0207641, IMG submission 184306) | Switchgrass rhizosphere microbial communities from Kellogg Biological Station, Michigan, USA - KBS Switchgrass S6-2 (SPAdes) (version 2) | ecosystem: Host-associated > Plants > Roots >... | reverse complement strand
ACCTTTCGCTCCGGAGGCGAACGCTCTAATCCACTGAGCTACGCGGGCCTAAACAAAATGGCATGTTTCAAAGAGATGAACCAGGAGTGTCCCCCTTTTTGTCCCCCTTTTTTAAACTCTTTTTGTCCCCTCGTCAAATATCGTGCCGCTTGCGGATAATTGGTTAGATTGGCGCGATTGATGAACCGCTTTAACAAAGAGAAGAGTCTGAAAGCAGGTACTTTCGTTATTACGATTCTGCGTGGTTTGATTCGTCGATTAAATATAGCTGCTGAAATGACAATAACAGACTTAATGAAGGTCAGTTTACGGGCTGGAAGAAAGCCATAGCCAACCGAAGATCCTGAGGTCCGCACACATTCACTTTGCTCCTTGTTCAACCCTTTCCAAATACTTCGTGATATGTTCTTCAGAGAAGCGCAGCGTGCGACGTGCGCGGTAGCAGGCCAACCGCTTACGTCGAATCTCACGCATCACTGTAGAGCGTGAGATGCCGCCACAAAGCTGCCTAACATCCTCAACGGTGTACTTCGCTCGCTTGCGCTCCAGCGTCGGGCTGGTCTCCACTTGCTTCTCTTCCTCTTCCATACTGCTCCTATGTGAAAATATGACTTCGTTTCTTATCTGAGGATTGGGCAAGGGGCACGCTGGACTTCCAGCACTATCTGAGCGGCACGCACCGTGCCATCTCGGTTGGACCAGCCATTTATAGCCCGATCTCTTTAGTCTCTCGCCATTTCTTAATCAGTTAGGAAGGTCAAAACCGTCGACGGAGCGAACCATTTGGCAAGGCAAAAGTTCGGATATCCCGACTTTCGACCTTAAAGAGTGTTCGGATATCCGAACTATTGCTTCGCAAACCGATATCAAATGCCGCCGGCCAGTAGACAAATTGTCCTCAGCTGTTCGTCCTTCTCCGTAGCCGCTAGCCGCTCTCCGCTTCATTATTAAAGGGCTGAGGTTCGCAAATGCGAACCATTGCGTTCCCATATACGAACCATTGCGTTCGCATATACGAACGCTTCGCCGTCGATCTGGACCCTTCACACCGGTTTAAGATTTCGCTCACGCAATATCAAAAGTTTTCGCCCACACTGGCTCAACAATTGCTCTTAGTCATTAGGCGAGTACCTACGCTCAACGCGTCAAATTTTTTACGGGCACATCGCGTGCCGTGTTGAGATGGTCCTACAGACGAATCGGCTTAGAGATTGTGTTTGGTTTGGTTTATTAAGAAAAGCGGCCAAAAAGTCTCATCTTGGACCATAAAATAGCAATAGCCGATCGCTCTTTCTTACTTCCCAATTCATTGGTTTAAGCGCTTAGGTGTGCTCAACCGAATGTCGGGGTGTGCGCGATCGCATACACCCCTCGGGTTAATTTGAGGTGCCAACGCAAAATGGGAAGCCTCTATCTGACCCCGTGACTCTCCTTAGAGAGTGGCTCGCACGATGTGAATGGTCGTCACTACCCAGCACGGATCTCTTTGTAGATGATGGTTTTATTTTGAGTGAAGAAAGATGGACCACCGTACGAATTGCCCTTGCAAGAAAACTGACTAACAGCACCTCGCTTCACGAACGCTGTCCATGGCACAGATTTTGTAGACGATCTGATCAGGTCTTTTGATCTACGCCCCTACTCACCAAGAAACAAGTGCGGTCCAAACACTGGATTCGCATACTTTGAAACGTCGAACCCAGAAAACATTCCATTGGAAACATCGAGAAGCGAGTTTCCATTTGTTTTCAGCAGAACTGTTTCTGGACCATCAACTTAGACAGGAAGATGGGCCAACAAAAGAATCAAGCAACGCTTGAAAATTCAAGAGACGCTTGAATCAGCAACCAAATCTAAACGAAAGGTTTACTATGGAACTTCCAAACCCGAAATCAACGCGCATACAGCAACTACCCATCATCTCGTGGGAAGAACAACTCCAAGACCATAATCAAAAAATCGAGGAGTATCTCCAGAATCGCGTCTTCCGCGGATGCACCTACGAATCAACAGTCAGATCAGCGAGAGCTGCACTGAAGCGTCTCTTCGATCTGGTGCCGATCGAGGATCCTAAACACCCTGATGGACACCGCCAATTACTCGCGTGGGAACTCCTGGACCCACTGCGCGGATCGTCGCGGTTCGGCGTACTGATGTCCGCGTTGATACAAAACAATCTGGCACACGGAACCAGGCGCCGGTATCTTACCGAGCTTCGATCTTTCTGCGACTACGTCCTAGCCAAGCCTAATATCCCGGGCAGTAGCCTCACCATCATTGAAAAGTATGGTCCGATCGCACTCTCGTTTACCAAATACGATTTACCAGTGCATACGCAGGACAGACCCACCAAACCTCGTTATGCCTTATCAGTAGAAGTGCGTGACGAGTTCTATGAGTTCCTGCGCACCGAATACCTACCGAACCATCCGTTGCCTCACCTGGGGGCTCAGGGCTATACGGCCATTGTTCTGCAAGCCGAGATCGGCGCGCGTACAAGTGAGCTTCTGGGGATACGGTCGAGCGGAGCGAGTTGCGACATCGATTGGCAGGCGGCCCGTGTGCGGCTCCTTGGTAAAGCAAAAGCATTTAGCGGCAAGCGTGTGCGAACTGTCCCGCTGACGGCGTTTGCGACGGAGGTGCTGCGTGTGTTTGAGGAAATCTTCAAACCGATGTTCGCACGGCATGATTCAAGTGAATATCTCTTTCTAGATCAAGGCGGAAACCCACTGATGGCTCACCAATACTTTTACATCTTCAGGAGAATCGTTGAGCTAGCTCGAGACGCTGGAGTGCCGCTACCTGAAGACCTTCGCCCTCACGACCTGCGACGCACGTGCGCAACACTTGCGCTCGAACAAAATCCACTAGATTACCGGAAGGTGCTAAGAAAACTGGGCCACACGTATCCAAGCTCAGCCGCTCCTTACCTTATTGCAACTGACGCCGATGTTGAGGATGAACAGGGCGATCTCATCGACATCTTTATCAATCCTGACATTGAGAAACGGAGAAAAGAGTAATGCCTACTAAGTGGAGGTTGCGAGAGTTGTTGAAGGAGCGTGGCGTCAAGAGTGCATCGGAAATCAGCCGAAGTCTTGAGGCGATCGGTCACCAATTGTCGGTACAGGCAGTATGCGATCTACTGAATCGGCAACCAAAAATGATCCGCCTCGAAACGATCGAGGCAATCTGTAACGCGTTCTACATTCCGCTCAGCGAGTTTCTGCAAGTTCTACCGATGGCATCGCAGAAGCCACAAAAAAAGATGCGAACTCGACAAATACCTTCTGGTCAAAGCCCGCAGCAAGCGCGGGATCACGGGGTTGGTCCAAGTATCAGAACCCTGGATTATGCCGGCTTCTATCCAGATGCGCGAAAGTTCCTCATCAGGGTCAACAAAGGTGTGAAGAAAGATGCAAGTAACACGTTCGATACTTTGTGAAGAGTGTAAGTTGCCGCGAAAAAGCAGACAGTGGTTTGACGTATGCGACCTGTGTGTACGCAAGCTTCCGAAAGTGCAATGCGGTGGGTGTCCAACAAAAGTCCGCAGGCTACAACCAGACTCTCCATTTTGTCTGCAATGCTCTAGAAGACTGTCTAAGGTAAAGATTGCTTGTGAAAAGTGTGGGCTGGCTGATTATCCTCGTATCAGCTACCCCGGCCTTTGTGGCAAGTGTTACCTCAATGCGGTCCATAGAAAAAATGTGAAGTTGCGCCTGCGGAAGTTCGTCTGCTCCGCTTGTGGGCTCACGAAGACCTCTCTCCCTAATGCTGAAATGATCTGTAAATCGTGCTACGAGAAGCGTCGCACGAGTAAAGGAAGATGTACGGTCACCGGATGTAGAGGGTCAATCCTCCACAAAAAATTGCAGCTCTGCAGAAATCACCATGCCGATCGCCAAGCCCCAAAGCGACTGAATAAGTACATCAAGAACTACGACTCGCCGTTTCCGCAGAACGTCCGCTATTTCCTGACTCTAACCACGAAGTTAGGATTGGCGGACTGCAATGTCGACGAAAGGAGCGTGCGGGCCAGAGACCTGTGTAAGTATCGCGCGGTCGGTGAATATCTCCAGCGTCACGAGCTTCCTGAAGTACTGACCTGGCAGGTAATTCACGAAGCTTTGCCGAAAGCCAGGAAACGGGGGCAACAAGGTCGAATGAGGGTCCACTTCATTCGTTCGGGCTTGTTAGAGTTGGGTCACCATATCCTGCCGGAGCAGTTCGTGCAGTACCAGCGTGAGCGCCTAATGGAAAAGTGGTTGAGGTCAACGCCAGTGATGTTCGTTGACCATGTAACTGCCTTCGAGAAGTGGACATCGGAAGGAATGTTGAATCCGAAGCTCGCCATAAACCTGCATGAATCGCAGCCTCTTGCCAATACAAGTGAACACACACACAAAGCTATTAAGACTGTAATCAGGTTTCTTGAGTGGTGTGTTAGGTGCGACATCTGCTCACTCGCCGACATCAACAAGAGCACGGCAGCAAGTTACAAAGAGACTCTTTTCTGGCAACTGGAGTGCAGTGGGTGCCGAAAACGAATCCCGTTAGACTGCGCTAAGACAAATGAGATATGTAGTAATCAGGAATGCCAAGCGATCAATTCTTACGTAAGAATCAGAAGGTTGGCTCGGGCCTCAGTTGCTCAAGTGACGGTGCAGCTTCGTACCTTCTTCAACTGGGCTCAGCTACATGATGAAGTCTCGCAAAATCCGTTTTCTCATAACACGGACAAGAACCGAAGAGGCTTCACGGTGATAAATAAACGTGGGCAGATGGTTGAGATCGCAGCGGCTATCAGGCGGTACGACGATAAAGTTGTCGAACGCTTCTTTAGTTATATGGCTTCGCCTGACGCTGACCCGGAAGAGGCGTTGATATTGTATTTGATCTTCTTTCATCTGCTTACTGTGACAGAGCTGCGCAACGCAAAAATACCATCGTTAGTGGCGGCGGAGAATCCAACAGGCGAATGCGATCGCGCAAGAGATTTCGAGTATTTGCTGTTACCAGTTCGCCAGCCGAGTCGCGGCCTACAGTCACCGAGACGTGAGGGACCAATAATGAGGTATTCGAAAAAGGCAGCGTGGTGGCTCCGTCCTCTGTTAGAGCGTTATTTCGAGAAGCGAAAACGTATCGGTATCTCTGAATACCTATTCGTTGGGCGGTTTCAACTGAGACAAAACAGGCCAGTATGCGACACACAAATCCACGATCTGGTACAACGAGCTTCACAGCGCCTAATGAAGGAGGTGGTTAACCCGCGGGACCTACGTAACACTGCAGCCGCGATTATGGCGGACAGATCGAAGCGCCGAGGCGCGATTCTTACAAAGCTTGGTTACACACGTAAATGGGCCACTCGGTTCAACTATCTCGAAATGTTTCTACTGGAGCCTAAGACGACACCAAGACCACATCAACCAAGCAGCGCCAGCCCCCAGCGGGGGCGTAGCGAAGAGAGCGGTGCGAGGTGCGCCGAGCGCGCGAGCGAAGCGGGCGCAAGGGGGAGAACTAATAAAGTAGCGGGCGTTTGATAACAGCGATTCTGTTCGGGAGCGCCGTCAGGCGCTGTAGTTGGGAGAACAGAATCTTCTGTTATCAGATGACCGTCCGATTCGAGGTGGTTTGTGCCCGCAACCCTCCACTTCGAAATGTGATCGGAAGTGCTTTTCTGCGGGCGGTGTTTCTCTAATTCAGGTGTGCAGCTTGTTCGGTTGGATTAGGGAAACTCTAGAACGGAGCGGGACTACTTCGCAGGATCGCGTCGTCTCTTCGGGCAGAATAATCTGCATGTGCATGTACGGAAAATGAGATATGAGGCATGTTTGCAGTTGGGATAGAAACGAATTGGGCTAAGTGTTGTAAGGTCCAAGGGATAAACGGAAGGCCAGCTTGAGAGCTGGCCTTCCGGTTGGGCGAGACATTCAGCCTCGTAATCCGTTTTTCACGAGTGACGAACCTAGGCGAGCGTCAGAAGTGTCACGTGGTAACACGTGATGCTTCTGACACTCCCTAACGTGGCGCTCAAAATCGATCCAAAAGTACGGGCTGAGGTATTGTCGAGGAGCAACGACAATACCTCAGCCCTATGCTATGAACCCAAACAGAGGCCAACCAAATCTCGATAATTATTTGTGAAGTGAACTATGTGCAGATGTTTGGGCAAGGGGATGCTACTACAGAGAGGATCACCGCTAGTGAAATGCAAGAATTGTCGCGGCGAAACCCGCCGACGAGTGGAAGAGTCCTACTTACCTTGCCCACGTTTATCGAGTCGATTAATAGATAGTTCCTTATCAGTCCTATCACAAGCTTCTCAACGTGTAAAAATTTTTCGCCAGCCAAGTGCAAAGCACTTGGCTGGCGGTATCTCAGGGGAGTGCACGTCGTTGTGCGAGGTGAGGATGCACTATCGGATTTCGACACCAAAGGACGAGAAACGCTGCGATAGTGCTAGTGGATGTAGGGGGGACTGACTCGCGAACGACCCGCAATGCAGCAAACCCGGAAATGTTAGATAAGAACAGTTATGCACCCGAACTACCGATCCAGTTGCAGGGCAGTCCTAAGCCAGTGCCTATAACCGCGTCAAAAACGCCTAATTCCAGATAGCTTTGTGGGGTCCATTTCGTAATCTTCGAATGTGATCCCCTCGGGAAGCTCCCACTCACCGCAATCACAAACTACAAGCTGCGCAAACGGCACCTTAATAATTATCTCTCCTAGCAAGGTACTATATGTACCCTGCATCACGACTGCCGAAAGCGAGTCATCGGACGGTGTGACGTGCTCAGGAAAGCTGCCGGGCTGAGCAAACTCAATCAGGAAGTAGTGGCCCGGGTATCTTTCAAGCGGTAACAATCTGCGGAGCCGGATACTTCGCGCGAGCCTTCTCCGTTATTAGGTCTGGAATGCGGCCAGGGATTTTTCAATGATCCGACGATGGGCCTCTCTTGTTTTTCCCTCCATTTGAAACTGCTCTCCTCTTTGAGGATTTGTTTGACTTTCGAGGCTTGGCCTTTGGCTTTGCTTCGTATTGTTCGATCAGACCAGCCTCCGTTCGCAGTGCAGTCCGAAATTGTTCTAACTGATCAATCAGTAGATCAATCTTCCTCAAGCTCTCACGCCGTGTGCGAAGAGTACCGAGAAAAAACTCGAGCTGGATACGACGCCGACAGTCAGCCATCGTTAACATACAATGGCCCCACTTATTCTCTCCGCCACGGCTCGATTCGACCTCAGTAAGAATGTAGGACGTGTGGCCCAGTCGAAATCGAAGCTAAGAACACCCTCTTGCGATAACCGAATATGGACATAGCGACCTCCTTCAGATCGCTAACTGTGGACCGCCCCATTTTTCGTCTGTGGTTTTCGCATATATTGTAGAAGACAACCGGTTAAAAGTTTCGGGAAGAAGGGAACTAGGAGAGATTGAGAATTCAGCAAGCTGAGATGCAATTGCAGGAATTGAGCCTAATGAAAGTACCGTATGCAATGAAACGCTTACGATCGATGACCTGATAGCAGAAGCCGAGTCTCAATTGTCGTGGAAGCGGAACCAGCTTGTTCGTCTAACCTGTCGATGCGGAATGTACGTCGGTGGTGAGGTCGATAAAATCACTCTTCGCGTAGATTGCCACTAGACGCGGTTGCGTCAAACAATCGTGGCCGCTGAAGTATTTCATCACGCACCTTGCGAAGTACTGCTAACCGCGGTTCGTAATTACCCTCGGCGGCCGGATCCGCGAAACTCCAGTTGTATGCGTTTTGTCGTACCAGGGAAGACTGGACACTGTTCCTTTGGATTGTCACATATCGTGATCACGTAATCGAACTCTTCTCCACTGAAGGTGTCGACGGATTTTGAATTGGGATGAGAGATATCAATGCCGATTTCGCGCATTGCTGTTATAGCTTCCGGTCGAACATGAGTTGGCGATACTCCCGCACTTCCAACATCAAAGCGATCTCCCGCAATGTGGCGCAAAAGTCCTTAGGCCATTTGGCTTCGAGCCGAGTTGCCGTGCAGAGTATCAAGACTCGTTTGCGGTCAGTCAGATCTACTTCCTTTCGTGGGGCTCCAGGACCGCCCGTGCATCCATCGGTAGCGAGGGGACAAGCCAACGGAATAACGCAGTCGCAAAGAATGCTCCGCCGAATTGCGCCAGAATGAAAGCGGGCGCGTCAGTCGGCCTAATGCCTGCAAATGTACTGCTCATAGATCTCTCTAGGGTCACGGTCGGATTCGCAAACGAGGTGGAAGCAGTGAACCAATATGCAGCCGAAATGTATGCAGCAACGGCGAATGGGCCGGCTGACGATCGAAATCGAACGCAGCCCCAAATAACCGCGAGCAATCCGAACGTTGCTACAAACTCGCTAAGCACTTGAGAGCTGCCGGATCGTGCATGACGTGACGCAAAGAATAACGGTAACCCAAAACATCAAATGCGCAGTGGCAACACCGACAAACGCTCCAGCGATTTGAGCGAAGATATATGGCGGAACCTCCCGCCATGCGATACTTCGTTGCCACGCATCGGCTACCGTCACTGTCGGATTGAAGTGCCAGCCCGAGATCGGACCGAATGTTAGTATAAGTGCGACGAGCGCTGCTCCAGTAGCAGCACTATTTGCCACAGCGCAATCGTGTTGTTACCCGCCGCAAGCCGTTCACCCATAATTCCAGAGCCAACGACCGCCGCGAGCAACATAGCGGTACCCAAGTGCCTCAGCAACACTGCGCATCGGCAACGGATAGTTCATGTGTAACTCCACAGGACCTTTCAACTTAAAATACATATCCAAGGATTACACAAAATTCGCGTAATCCGTGGTTTACTTGGCGGCGCAAGGTTAGACAAAACCCTTGCGATTACCAGTTAGTCAACGCTCTAAGGCCTTTTTAACTTGGCCCGGCGGATACAGTGGCCCAGGAAGCAACTGCTCTTGAAAGTTCAAGAGTGAGGGGCAATCGCGAAGGCGTAGATTTGCGTCGCCAGGCTCGGGTTTAGATTGTTATCGCTAATGACATAAAGCACATGTCTTCTGTCAGGTAGATCGGGGCCCCACGCCAGCCTTCTATCTTTTCAGGAATTGTCGCAGCCAGGTTCAAGTCAGGATCGAGAAGGTTGATGAACAACTGTTTGCTGACAGGCGTGACACCGGCAGGCAATGCGCCGGCAGGCAGACTTGCAATTCCGGAAACATCCGTCGCGCCCGTTAGATCGATCTTGTAGATCGTCTTACGCGTCGGCGCCTGCGGTGACGGTTGAAGATTTGAACGAGTATCGCGTTCGACTACTAAGAACTCATGATCATTAATCGCAAGAATTCACATACGCCTTGCCCGCGTTGATCGCATCCAATACGTAAACATATTCATGGGTCTCACCAGTTAAGAGATCAATCTTGAGCATTCGATTGTTCAGTCCGAGACGATCCGTTGTTCCGGGATTCAGCCCGTGGTCCGAATCAAAGCGTTCTGCATCATCCCGAAGAGTGTTCTGCCGTCTGGGCTGATTGCCAACCCCTCCATGCCGCGATTCCCCTGGCGTACCGCAGTATTGCCGAGCAAATTCAGCATTCGGATCGGAGCTTGGGGTGGAAATGAGAAATTTCGACGGGACCTCGATGCGTCGGAGAAGGTGACCTTGACGATTGAACTCAAATAGATATGGCCCATATTCATCGGAAATGTAAAACGTTCCGTGCGCACTGACGCGGATGCATCTGTTTCACCGCTTAAAAGCATGCCTCGAATATAAAACTGAACTCTCACAAAAGGCTCTGCCGTGATAGATTTGCCGAGGCTTTCAAAGCAGCGACCGGCAAGACCATTCAAACATACCTCAACAAATAGACCGTTCCAGCAGAAATCGGAAAGAAGCGCTCTACGTCCGTCCGTACCATCCCAGTCGTAAGTTGGAAGGATGGCTGAAGCAGTTGGCTTACCAACTGCATCGGGGCATCGCGGACGCAAGCTTCAGAGCGTGCGCATAAAACGACTGGAGAGAGGATGAAAATCGTAACAAAATTATTCTTATCGCTTTGTCTTGTTGCTGGTTTGGCGGCAACGCTAACCGCCAACGCGCAGATTAGAAGCGATGCAACGATCAGGGCTAACATTCCATACTCGTTCGTGGTGAACAACACCACGCTGCCTGGAGGAACGTACGTGATCACGGTGGATGACCCATATGGGTCTGACACGAGCGTGCTGGAGATACGCAGTGCGAACGGTAAGACAGCGGTTCTTTTCGATACCGACCCCATTACCGGCCCGCGCCTTGCGCCACAGACGGAGTTGGTATTCGACAAAGTCGGTGATACTTACTTTCTATCGCGAGTGTTTCTGAAAGGCGATGAAGGTGGAAGTCAGTTGCGGAAATCAAAGACGCAGCAACGACTTGAAGAGAACGGATCGATCGCGGAGAGCCATTCAATCGCGGCTTCGCCCGCGCAGGCGAGAAATTCAAAGCATGCAGCGCGAAAGACTAACTAGAACGTCGCGCTGAGAGACTAACGAATGCGTTCGCTAATCGATATTAGCGGACGCCTTCGGCGTTAGCGGGATTAAAATCTGTGGATTACGCCTGGACCGGTTGGGCCGGTGCTGGTTGGGTTATGAGTGCACGTAACGTAACCCTGGCTTTGTGCAACTGGGACTTTGATGTTCCCTCAGATCTACCTTTCCTTCTGGCTATCTCCTTATGTTCCAATCCGTGAATATCATGCAGGATCACGGCTTCGCGATAACCATCAGGAAGTTTGGCCATAACTTCCGATAAGAGAATGCGATCCACGAGGTTCGTGGGCTTGCTGCCGACGGCGCCTTGCGCCGGCATTTCTCCGTTTTCAGTTAACTGATCCGTCTGCAGTCTGTGTTTGTGTTTGCGGAGATGCATCAGCACGTGATTCATCGTCAAACGATGAAGCCAGGTTGTAAACGCCGAGTCACCGCGAAAGCTTCCAACAGTGCGAAATAGTTGAACAAAGACTTCCTGAGTAAGATCTTCAGCATCTGAAATATCCTTAGTCATACGAAGACAAAGCGAATACACACGACGATGATGCGTTTGATAGAGCTCGTGAAACCGTTCTTGATCGGCGTCGGTGAGCGGTTTTGTTTTGTCTGAGTTGTTCATAGGTCCCCTCGCTCCCAATACTGCTTTTGGGTGTCATTTGATCCGGCCCATTTCCCTCAGTTCTGCGACCCGACGTGCAAACCACTCTTGCAGCCGGTTGGTGAATTGAGGGTTATCGCCCAACCATTGCCAGGCCCACAGCACATCTTCCTCGGATCCTTTCATCAGTCCTTCCGCCAGGCCGACCGCGCGGTACTGAGTGATGCGTTTTGGATCATCAAGCAGTTCGTCACGATCGTTTAATCCCTCTGTTGTTAGGTGCTCCATTGATCCCAAACCCTTACCTTTGAAATTGTCACCCATTTACAACATCCGTTCTTCCAGAATTCTGCAGGCGCTTACGTCATCTTGCTGCGCTCGAATCCGGCGCTCCAAAGAGCGCTGCGAATTGCGGTGAGCGAAAACCGAAAGATTCGACATAAACCGAAAAGAACCTCGCTGACGATTTAACTAGACTCACCAAAGTTGAGAGTTAGAGAGGAAGGATTCATGTCTATCAATAAAGCAATACATCGAATAGCGATTGTGGGTACGGGAGTAATAGGAGCCAGTTGGGCGGCGCAATACCTGGCTCGTGGCTTTGATGTGATCGCCACAGATCCAGCGCCGAATGCGGAAGCCAATCTGCGTCAATACGTCGACGAAGCCTGGCCGGCGCTTACCGAAATCGGTCTCACGCCTGGAGCATCACGCGACCGTCTCAGTTTCACGACCAACATGAAAGAGGCGCTGTCGCAGGCGGATTTCGTCCAGGAAAACGGACCGGAGCGTCCCGACTTCAAAATCAAGTTGTTTGCCGATATGGATGACGCTACACCGCTAGACTCGATCATTGCGTCGAGCTCATCAGGAATTACTCCGAGCGTGATGCAGTCTCAATGCAAGCATCCGGAGCGCATCCTGGTTGGGCATCCGTTCAATCCGCCGCACATCATTCCCCTGGTCGAGGTGGTTGGTGGAACGAAGACATCGCCAGAAGCAATCCAACAGGCAATCTCGTTTTACGCGTCGATCGGAAAGAAGCCGATTCACCTGCACAAGGAACTTCCCGGCCACGTCGGAAATCGACTTCAGGGAGCTCTCTACAAGGAGATCATGTATCTGATCCAGGAAGGTGTGCTCAGTGTTAGTGACGCTGACGACGCGGTCAGCTACGGTTCAGGGTTGCGCTGGGGAGTGATGGGTCCGAGCTTGCAGTGGCACCTGGGCGGTGGTCCAGGTGGAATCAATCACTTTATGGAACACCTGATGCCCGGTCTCGAGGCGATTATTAAATCCCTCGGAACACCTGAAATCACAGACGAATTGAAGCAGACGATCGTCGAGGGCGTTTTGCAGATTGCCGGAGGCGCTTCAGTCGACCAGCTCGCGCAAAGGGAAAACGAAGAACTCCTCGGACTGATTAAGCTGCGTACAAAAATTGGACGTACTTCAGAGGCATCGAAAAAAGCCCCGACAACTAAAAGCACTGCGGCAGTGAACGGTAAGGCATCCGAACGTGTCTTCTTTCTGGATATGAGTGGTGGTCATATTGAATCGGTTAATCCAGATGGTTCAGATCGTCAAGTGATCCTCGACGGACTCAACAGAATGCCGGACGGAATTGACGTTGATGTCGAAGCAGGACACATCTATTGGACCAACATGGGAAAAAATCCGTCAGCGAATGACGGTTCGATCGAACGCGCGAATCTTGATGGCACAAATCGCAAAACTATCGTGCCTCAAGGCGCAACCTTCACGCCGAAACAATTAAGACTCGATAAGCAGGGCGGCAAGATCTACTGGTCGGATCGCGAAGGCATGCGCGTGATGCGCGTGAACTTCGACGGCTCCGAGATCGAAACCCTTGTGGACACGAGTCGTGGTGACGCTCGTCCGGGCCGCGACGCTAAGAAATGGTGCGTCGGGATCGCGGTCGACCACAATGGAGGCAAGGTCTACTGGACTCAGAAAGGTGGCGATAATGCCAACGATGGTCGAATCTTTCGCGCCAATCTCGAGATACCAAAGGGACAGACGCCTGCGAATCGTACTGACATCGAATTAATCTTCGACGAATTGCCTGAGCCGATTGATCTGGATCTCGATCTCGATAATCGGGTGCTCTATTGGACGGACCGCGGTAACCCGCCAAAAGGCAACACAGTCAGTCGAGCATCGATCGACAAGGTTGGTACAGATCAAGAGATCCTCGTCAACGATTTAATGGAGGGAATAGGACTCGCACTCGATCTCAAAAACGGTCGAATGTTTTTCGGCGATCTGGGTGGTTCTGTTTACTCCGCCAAACTCGACGGCTCGGAAAAAAAAGCTTTATTCGCAGTGCAGGGAAATCTGACTGGCGTCGCTTACGTGGAGTTTGCGCAAGTCAATCAGACTAGATCCAATGGTGGTCCACGTCTCATTCCGTGATTCTGACGTTGCGATGTAAGTCCGGAATGAACGAACGAAATTTTAGGAGAACGAAAATGGCAACGCAAAAAAAAGAAATTAAGCAACCGAAGCCGCTGCCGGCGCCGAACAGCGACTTCTACGACTTTTGGTCGACATTCAGCGCCGAGGAACAGGGAATTCTGAAGCAGGTACGCGAGTTCCTGAACACCAAGGCAGCGCCAATCATCGGGAAGTACTGGGTCGATGACGCCTTTCCATTTGAACTGCTGCCGGCACTCAAGGAGCTGAACATCGGCGGTATCGGCATCGAGGGTTACGGCGGCCGAGGTGGAAGCCTTGGGCTCTGGGGCTCCATCGCGATGGAGTTCGCGCGAGTCGATCCATCGCTCTCAACATTTCTCGGTGTCCACACCGGCCTGGCAATGGGCAGTATCTATTTGGGCGGATCCGAGGAGCAGAAACAGAAATGGCTCCCACCGATGATCCGCTTTGAAAAGATCGGCTGCTTCGGCCTGACGGAGCCGCTGGTAGGTTCGGGAACCTCGGCCGGCATGTTGACGACGGCGAAGCGAGAGGGTGACACATGGGTCTTGAACGGCGAAAAGAAATGGATCGGCAACTCGCCCTGGTGCGACATTTCGATCATCTGGGCGCGTGACGTCGATGACAACCAGGTCAAGGGTTTCATCGTCGAGAACAAGACGACGCCCGGTTTCAGCGTCGAAAAAATCACCGACAAGATGTCGCTTAAGGTGGTCCAGAACGGTCACATCACGCTAACAGATTGCCGTGTGCCCGAAGCGAATCGACTCCAGAAGGATGTGTCGTTCCGCGATACGGCACGGGTATTAAAGGTAACGCGCTATGGCGTTTCGTGGATGTCGACCGGCTGTCAGATGGGGGCTTATGAGCACGCACTCAAGTACGCGCAGGAGCGGTTGCAGTTCGGGAAACCCATAGCTTCGTTCCAGATGATTCAGGAACTCCTCGCCAAAATGATCAGCAACATTACGGCCTGCCAGTGCCTGATTATGCGCATGGCCCAACTTCATGCTGAAGGAAAGCTGACGGACGCCCATGCGTCAGTCGCTAAGGCATTCTGTACGTCCAAGTGCCGCGAGACCGTTGCATGGGCCAGGGAAATCTGTGGCGGCAACGGCATCTCCGTTGAATACGGGGTTGGCCGCTTCTTCGCGGACGCCGAAGCGCTTTACACCTACGAAGGTACCTACCAGATGCAGAATCTGATCATCGGCAAAGCGATTACAGGGTTGAGCGCGTTTGTATAACGGAAGGAGACGTACTTATGAGTTCACCAACCACAGCAACACTTGAAAATGTTTTGTACGAGAAAAAAGGCGCTATCGCTTATGTAACTCTGAATCGTCCTAAGGTGCTCAATGCTCTTAATCAAAGAACGTGGCAAGACTTAAGGGCGGCATTTGAGGATGCGCGAGATGACGCAGATGTGCGTGGAGTCATTCTTACCGGAGCAGGCGATAAAGCGTTCATTGCTGGAGCTGACATTAGCGAACTCGCTAAGGTCACCGCAGTTCAGGCGGAGAGATCCAGCACGTACGGACAAGAAGTTCTGAATCTCGTTGAGAATCTGGGCAAGCCCGTGGTTGCTGCGATCAATGGTTTCGCACTGGGCGGGGGATGCGAGACAGCGATGGCTTGCACCATCAGGCTGGCCACAGAGAGCGCCAGGTTTGGTCAGCCTGAAGTTAAATTGGGAGTGCCCCCTGGAGGTGGTGGAACGCAACGCCTTCCGCGTTTGGTCGGCAAGGGCCGGGCTCTGCAACTGATTCTGTCAGGCGAAATGATCACGGCGCAGGAGGCTTACCGGATCGGACTGGTCAATGAAGTTGTTCCGGCTGCCGAACTTATTCCTCGCGCTGAAGCGATCCTCAAACAGATCTTCGCGAACGCTCCGCTTGCAGTGAGGTACTCACTCGAAGCAGTGAATAAAGGTTTGGAGACGAGCCAGACTGAGGGCCTGGCTCTCGAAGCTTCTTTCTTTGGCCTTTGCGCTGGAACAGAAGACAAGCAAGAGGGCACGCAGGCATTTCTGCAAAAGCGTGCACCTCAATTCAAGGGTCGGTGAAGTAATTAAGGAGAAGCAATGACAACTGACAACATTTTTTCAGGATTGAAAGTAGTAGACCTGGCGAGCTTCATCGCTGGTCCAAGCGCTGCTGTGATCCTGTCCGACTTTGGCGCTGAGGTCATCAAAGTGGAGCCGCCTTCCGGCGACATGTGGAGGATTGGTAATAAGATACCGCCGCAGCCGCAGGCAAACGATCCCTATCAGTGGCACCTCGCCAATCGCAACAAGCGCGGCATAGCGCTCGATCTGAAGTCGCCAAGCGCACAACAAGTTCTTGAGAAACTCGTCAAATGGGCCGACGTGCTCATCGTCAACACGCCGCATCGCGCACGCAAGAAACTGAAGCTCGAATACGAGGACGTCGCACAGTGGAACCCGCGTTTGATTTATGCAGACGTGACGGGATTCGGCGAAAAGGGGCCTGATGCCGAGCTTCCAGGATTCGATATCACTTCCTACTGGGCACGCAGCGGCTTGCTGTCGATGACGCGAGATGCCGGCGCACCGCCCACCTGGCCGGTGGCTGCTAGTGGTGATAATGCAACCGCGGTCGGCTTGTACTCTGCCATTGTCACCGCACTCTATCGCCGCGAACGCACCGGCAGAGGGTCG
>Ga0207641_10002675_pt1 | contig 16277 bp, 16 predicted proteins | sample KBSSwiS62_FD_184306 | JGI IMG/M metagenome (GOLD analysis project Ga0207641, IMG submission 184306) | Switchgrass rhizosphere microbial communities from Kellogg Biological Station, Michigan, USA - KBS Switchgrass S6-2 (SPAdes) (version 2) | ecosystem: Host-associated > Plants > Roots >... | reverse complement strand
AATTGCCTGAGCCTTTATGTCGGTTACGCCCTCATCGAAAGTGCCGTTAGCTTTGGCGTATCGCACCGTCTGATCAAATAAATCCGCGAAGTGGTCAAACAATGCGTTCTGCTGCTCAACGTCCAGTGCCAATATGCGGTTGAGAAATCGCGGCACGTTGTAGAGATCGTCTTTCCGTACTTCTTCGACTCCCTCAGAGTTCCGAACCAGTAAGCCAATGTCGCGTAGTGTCTGACGTGGGTTAGCGAGTCCAGGTACATTGCCGCTTTCGACTATACGCCGGAGCATCAGGCATAAAGCCGCGCGCCCTTCCTGCGTTTCGAAGTTGTATTTGGCGAGGTCGCCGCTGTCAGCACTGCGGCGGTCGCCTTTAGTCAATGCGCCCAGACTGCCAAGGCGTCGCGCAATGGTTGAACTAAAGCGCTTCTCTCCGCCTAATTCAGTTGATAGTAGGACGTATTCAGGCGGCACGGCTTGATCGCTTCTGTGCGTTCGTCCAAACGTCTGCATCTGTTTGTCTGCACTCCAACCAAGCTCAAGTGTGACATGCACTCGCCGCTGTCGATTCTCCGCACGGTTGGAAGCATGAAGCGAGATCCCCATCGAAGCCGCATCGCTGATTATCGTGACTCGCTTCTTTCCTGATTGAAACTGTTCCATTTCGTGAACATTCGTCCGGTGCATCGCGACACCTTCCGGCGCTCGCTTCTTGTACTGCACATGTCCCTGCGAGTTTCTAATCAGGCGGCGTGTTCGCCCGGTGAGCTCCGCGACATTTCGCTCTCCGAAATGATTGACAAGTTGATCAAGTGGATTCTCCGGCAACTCCAAAGCCGATAGACCGTCGATTATCTGTTGCTTCATTCGCAACGCTTCTTTGCTCTGCACTGGATTGCCGCCAGCGTCTCTAACGGGTACCTGGATAGTCTTCCCTGTTCCCGGGTCGGTGACGTCCTGGTAAAGCGTAGTGGGGAACGCGCGATCGACCATCGCGGCAATCACTTCGCGGGGTGAGAAGTCCAGGTCCTCAAGCAGGCCGCCATTCGCAGTTGCTTTCGCTACCTGTTCCTTCGTGCGCGCTTCGCCGGTTCCGACAAGCGAGATCACAACTGACTTACCTTCGCTCAACGCTGTCTCGGTTTCCGCGATCACACTTGGCACTTTGAAAGCACAGATTATTTGCCGAAAGAATCGCTGATGGTCGGCCCAAAATTTATTGAGCGCGATCGCTCGCGCACGTGGGCCACCATTCGTAACTTCAAGCGCTGCGCCAATGTTGCGCAGCACAGTTTGCCAGGCTGCCGCGGCGCGGTCGTACATTTCGTGCTGCTGCGGCGTGAGGCGGTGAATGCGTTCCCGATACTCAACTGCTTTCCCGCTTTGCGGGCACACGCCAAAAGAGATCGAGCCGGATAGATACATGCCAAGCGCTTTCATATCGCGGCTGACCATTTCCATGGCTCCGACTCCGCCCGATTCGATTTCCTGCATGAACTCCTGAAAGCCACCCGGAAAGCTCGTACCGATTCCCCACAAGCCGAGGCGTGTCATGTAGGCCATATTGCGAACGTCGGTGGCTCCGGTGGCTGATGAATAGACGACGCGATAATCAGGAGTGTGCTCCGGGTCCTGTAGATCAATGACTGCCTGTCCGGTGAGTGTTGGTGCGCCATAGCCGCCAGCGAGCGCGTTCTTTGCTTTGTGCGCCTCGTCGAAAATGACTACGCCCGCCTGACCGAGCCAGCGTTGGATCTGTGATAGTCTTTTTTCTCCTGACCTGGCGGCGGAGATAAGCGATGAATAAGAACTAAAGATCACTCCGCGCGGCATCGTGATTTCTTCAGCCGGCGTGTAGTCGTTGATGCGGGCTAACGGAATGTCCGCCAAACCTAAATCCGCTAGATCGCGTCGCGCAGACTCGAGTAAGTCATTATTGACAGAGAGCCAAATCGCGCGTTGGCGCTCCTGGTTCCAGTTGTCGGCAATGATGCCGGCGAGTACTCGTCCCTTCCCTACTCCGGTTCCATCGCCAACGAAGAACCCCGCGCGCGATCCATCGGGCAACCGTTGTTCGTGTCTTTGGCCGGCATAGATAACTCGCTCAAGCTGAATGTTAGACAGCAAGCCGTCGCTGATGATCTCGGGCGCGAGGTGTGGCCTATAAGTAATGTCGGGCGGCGTGACTGCGGCCATTGAAGCCGACTCAACGATTACGGCCGGATGCGATTTTCCACCTCTCAGTTTCGCCGGCACATAAGGCACAAAGAGATCGCCGCCTGGTTCTTCTGGATCGTCGTCCGGTTCGGATGGCTCAACTAAGTGCTTAAGTGCTTCCCAGGCTTCCTCGAGCGTTGCTGCGCTTCCCCAGCTGATGTGCTTTAGCTGTTCCTGCCAGCTCGCTCCCGGCGTCGCTCCGGCCTTGTCGATGACGAGGATCTGAACATCAGGCGCGGCCCCGTATTTCGCATACTCTTTGCCGTCGAGCGTGAGGTTTGCGCGGATATTGCACAGACAAGCGATACGCTGCCACCATTCACTAAAACTGGGATGGTGAAAGCTCATCGCCTCGCTGACGATCGCGACTAGTCGGCCACCATCCTGCAATCGTCTTAGGGCGCTGGCTACGTGTCGCGCTCCGTAGATTGAATTCGTTTTCGCGACCCTGCTGCCGGTAGAACTAAATGGCGGATTCATCAAGACGGCTGTTGGTTGAATGTCTGTCGGTAACAGGTCGTCGATGAATTCCGCATCGAGCGGTAATGCGTCGAAATTGAAGACACAGCGAAGCAATGAATTTCGGCGCGAGCTCGTCTCATTACAGATGACTCGGGCTCCGACTGCGCGAGGCCAAATCGCGAGGCTGCCCGTTCCGGCAGAGGGTTCCAAAACAATATCGCTCGGCTTGGAATTAAGTAATCGCGCTAGAACGTAAGCGAGCGTTGGCGGTGTTGAGAATTGCTGTAACTCCGTTTGCTCTAGCGTGCGATCGGTCTGCGTAGGTAGTCGCTGCAACAGAGGACGCAGTACAGCCGCAAGCGCGTCGCAGACATCCATCTGCATGAGCTCTCGCGCGTGCTTTTCTAACAGATAATTGTTGACGGCAATTTCCACCGCATCGTAGGCATCGCGCGAGGTATATCTGCCTTCCGCTCTCGTGCCGCCGAAGATGCGATCAGCGGTTCTCGTTAGCTTCCGATTGTCGAACGGTTCGCCGTCCTCGATTCGTTCCTCGAGTTCGACTATCAGTTCGTGAATGCTGCAATAGAGCGCATTTGTCCTGGCTGTGCATAAAGAAGTAGTGTTGTTTGGCATTTGGCTTTCTCCGTGAGGGGGCCAAAATCATTTTGTGAGCACGCGGAGTGTTTGGTGGGCTCCGCGCTGCCCGTTCGTTGGTTCTGTCTTCAGTACTCGATTGGAAGCAAGATGGTGGTTGAACTTCGGTCGGCTTCGGTGATAATCCAAAGCCACTCACCTTTCGTCGTCTCATAACGACTTAACAATCTGAAACCCTTCTCCAGTGAAAGCTCGTTTTCTTTAATGTCGTCGTCCGGCAGTTCTCCCCAATCGCCTGACTCGTGACGTCGCAAAAACTCGATCACAGTTTGTCCGGCAATCTCGAGCGCTTCTTTGGCTCCGGGTGTAATGAAGGTTCGGCCCAGCGCGAAAAGTGCCGCGCTTGCTTCCTGAGTTGTGTTGGTGTGAGGTTGCATAGATATTTCTCCTTTAAGTCTGAGTTGGTGACGGAGCTAGCCGAGCGTTGCAGTGCCGTCTAGCCCGTTGTCTTTTTGCTCACTTGCTTTTCTTACGCTTGAGGAACGCGGGTAACTCACCGCGCTCTTTTCGTTCTTGCGCGAGCGTCCTGGCCGCCTTACTGCGGCTTTTTGCTGTAAGTGCGTCGCGTTGTCTGGCGATCGTGTCCGCTACCTGTGGCGGTAGCACGATTCGGATCGCCCCGTCACGTGAGACAGTTTCGAGGAATATGTGATCGCCCACGGCGCGTTGCCGAATCGTCTGAACGATAAAGGTCTGAGATAGACCTAGCAGCGGAATTGAGACGCGCACGGTGCTAGGTTTGACCTCGATCACGTCCGGCAAGCCCTTTAACGCGCCGATCTGCCGATCGTATGTGTCGAATGCTTTGGCTGTGTCTTCGCTCATTTGACCATCTCCCTTCGTCCTAATCGGACGCGGTAGCGCACCATTGCGGATGCGCTGCCGTACTCGATTAGTGTCGGCTGAAGTTAAGACTCACTTAGTCGCCGTTTCGCTTTGGGTCATCGCCAGGCAGTCGCCCGGCTCGCAGAATCTGATCGGCCGCGTGGAAAATCTTTTGCGCGCTCTTTTCAGGTATGCCCGCTTCGTTGTAGCCGACCGCCGGATATAACCAGTTCTGGATATAGCCTCTGCAGTAGGTAGCACCTTCGAGGTTCAAGGCCTCGCAGCAAAGCAGCGCTACTGACTCGGCTTCTACTTCGCGAAGGTTCTTTGGCGTTAGTTCGGTGTCGGCAAAGTCGGATTCGGTGGTATGGCCCAAGACCACGTGGGCCGCTTCGTGGAAGAGCGTCTTATGCGGCAGTTGGGCCACGGGATTGATCGCGATCTGACGCTGCTGCGCGTATCCCTGGCAGTTGCCGTCTGTATGCGTGAAGCTGATCTGCTCAATGCTCAGCGCGGCAAGCGCCTGCTCTGCGTTCCATTCCGGCAAGCATGGCGGAATGAATTCGTCGCCGACAGTCTGCGAGATAACGAACCAGCGCGGCTTGTGCACAAAGGTCTTGAAGGTGCGCTCGTGATTCTCAGTTTCGCCGTCTTGTGCCTCTTCAGCGCGAACCTTGCGAGTAATTGGCATGCAGAGTGTCAAGGCACGCTCTCCACGCTTGACTGTGCGTCCTAGCGCTTGCCATCCGGGAAAGGTATTGATCGGTCCCGGTTCGAGTCCGCGGCCTCGGCATTGCACCAGAGCAAGGATTTGATTTCCAATGCTGTAATTGTGGAATGCGCTGTAAGCTTCCATGATCATGCCAGGTTTGTTGACTGCTTCAATTAGCAGGGCTGCCCACTTGGGCACGTCTCCCGTTGGTTTAGGGTGAGGCTTCATATGTCGAGCTCCTTTCGTTTCTGTCTTAAAACACAGGTTCCCCCTCGTATGGACGTTGGGCCACGAGTGGGTGCCCGTCGCACACCCGAAGGGGCGGAGCGACAGCGGAGCAGTCGGAGCGAAGCGGAGACTTGTGCGGACGGGCTCTCGTGGCACAATCGGCCAGACGAGGGGGAACTAAATAAAAGTTTCTCGGCTTGAATGGAGCGAAGCGCAATGAAAGCCGAGTCCGAATTGAAGACGGTGAAGAGTATGAGTCTTTACTACTGCTCTACCCGACGAAAAGACCGCTCTAGCGGTCGCTCGTTGGTCTAATTGGGTTTGAATCGTTCTTTAATGCGTCTACTCACGTAGAGGTTTTCTGTTCTTTCTCACCACAATAAAAAATACCGGAACTCGCGCTTCACTGATCCACATGTGGATAGGATCACTAACGACGGACCGGCACAATGTGACGCCTGGGCCTGATGCCTTTACCACCAGCTCCGCTGAGTATCGATTAGCAACCTTGACTCCGGTACCACTAACCTGCGAGAACGCCATTCGACTGCCCGGTGCCGCGGTATGAAGCTCTCGGCGAGGCTGACAGTCCTTCCCTTCTTCGGAACCCTGAATCGCTTGAAGAGTCTCTTGTAGCCACAGGACTCCACAAACTCTATGCATTCGCCCAAATGATACGGAATAGCCTCGAGGCCCTGGACCCAATAATAGACTCGACCGAAGTACGCAGCATGGACCCATCTCTCCCAGGCCCGCGGGCTGTACCGCTTCTCTTCGAGCGCCGCCTGATACAGCGCCAGCCACAATACATAAATTCCCTTCTTCGCATACTCCCTGGTCCGGTGGACGATCTGCTCCATCGTCAAGGCACTGATTTGCACCTCGATAGCAAACGGAATTCCAGCCATGAAGCCACTCACATCCGGCCTCACAGTCCCGAGCCTTCTTTCAATCTCTACATTCCGGAAACGAGGGTGCCGGCGTAGCCCCTCGTAGATCGTCAGCTTGCACTCGCGGTGTTGCTCCGTCTCACCTCTGCCGTATTCACACGTGACTGGAGGTTTGTGCGCAAAATGATGGACCTTCATCGTCCCCTTCTTGAGAACAGTCTGCTCAACACAAAGTGGACAGGAAAATGGCCCATCGCTCTTCTGCTGGTCCCACGCTAAGACCTTTCGGCTATCGCTTTGTCGAATGGCGCATAACATCTGCTTCCGTTCTTCAAATGGATCTTTCTCCACCGAGGGCGGACGTACAGGTGGACCCTGGTGTCTGCTCGGGCGTCCGGTTTTGTGACTGGTGGGATTTACAGGGATCACGGGACGTGGCGATTACCTGGAGTGATATTGCAGCTTGGTGTTCACTGGGCATTGTTGTGAGGACTTTCAGTCTTTTGTTTTCAGCAACGGATACGCGCAAGGTTTTACAGACTTAACCCCGCGACTGTAATTCATTGCGAACTCGACAGTACTTAGGTTGCTCTCAAACTTTTCTTAGAGAGTTCTCAAGGGGGAAAACCCGGCTTCGCTACCAACACCTTTACGGGATGAATATTTCTCATCTGCTCATGTGTAGCGATAGGGGAGCTGGCTAGAGCAAGGCTCCAGCTAGGAAAGAAACTCAGACAGATCCGTGAGCAACTGCAGTTATCACAGTAAACGGCTTCTGCTTCCGAGTGTTCGTCCAAAACTTGATTATGAGAGGATTGAGAGAACCGCCATATCCAGTGCTATTGAAGTATGCGAGATTAGTGCGTGTCTCGACCGATGTGTTGATTGCAGGCTGAGCTTACCCAATAGCAATTGCCCAAGCATCACTTATTCTAACTTGCTGAGGGCAATGATGAAGCCTATGCATGCTCCAATCATAGCACCCACTGGCCCGCCAAATAAGTAACCCATCACCCCCAGGATCGCAGCGCCTACTATCAGGAAAACTGGACGAAACAAGCGAGGGCCGCCCCAATAGGGGCCACTTTGTTTTGACATGTGTGAGCCTCCTGTGAGTACTGGGAGGCTTATATCATGACGGAGGTTCCACGACAATCTCCACAAACTCACATGTACGAGAGACAAGGAAATATGGAACTGCTGTGGCGACTTCTCAGAAAACCTCTTGAGCTTAGCCGGATTTCTCGTTTGCTCTTTATGGACTATGCAAAGGCTCTCCGAACATTACGTTTGCGGCATCAATGTTAACGACAACTGACTTAACCGACAGTTCATCAATGCTGACGTGATCTAGGAGTTTAAGGTTTAGACCATCACTTATGATGCGGAGTTTGGCAAGAGCTCGGTGAAATCAAGTTCACTACGCAGAGCGGTAGTAATGATTATCACGACTGCGGATACGAATATCAACGTCGCACACCCGGACTCGGTGCAAATTATTACTTCAACCAGACCAACGAACGTTGCAACTAGTAAGCATGATTCTGTTGGACCGTTCAAATAATTTGGAATCAAATCCATAAACTATGGTAGTTAGACTAGTAAAATGCGCTTCAATCGGACGAATGATTGCTGGGGTGAGGACAGTAATCATTGAGGCTGAATGTCTCACGCCAACCTTGAGAGCCCTGGTCCAACCAGGGCTTTCGGTTTTCTATTGACTTCTTAGTTCATTTGAAATAAAAGCGGCTTGCTTCACCTACCTCCTCTAAATAGGAGTTCCCCCGATGCGAGTTTTGAAGTTTGCTTTAGTTATCCTGACTGTTTTCTCCCTTATCTGCAGTACAACCACCTTCGCCGCTAAAAAGAAAAAGAAGAAAAGCATTTGCGGAGCTACCAGTGCGCAAAGGGACGGCGACTGCCCATCCGAAGGTTGTGGCGGAGACCCTGAGCTAAACAAACGAAAGAATCTACTGACGCCTGCATCGAGTCCGGAGGTTTACACGCGAAGCGATTTTGTGAAGCTGAAATTTCCCGCAAGTTGGTCCTCTGGAAACAAAAGAAAGCTCCTGAAAGATTGGGGCGAAGGCACCCCCGTTGTTTATGAAGCCTTTCTTATGAGGGTAAAGAATTATCCGGATGGTCAGGAATCATGTAATTGCAATCTCAAAGAAGACGAAAACAACGACTGGCACCTGGTAACTATCGCCAGGAAGACGGATGCAGAGGATGATTCGATTACGGGCGAAGTAACGCCCCGCTTCAGGCCTGATGGGTGGACGCTTTCGAAGGTCCGAAAAATAGCGAAAGACAAAATGCTCATTCAACTAACCGGCTACTTGATGCTTGATACTCAACACCTCGGAGGTGGACCACCGGTCAGAGTTACGGATTGGGAAATACATCCAGTCACAAAATTCAAAGTCTGCACCGGCACCGTAGCATCGTGTAAGGCTGGTGATAACTGGCAAGATTTGGCGGACTTTCCTGAACCTTAAGAGCTGATGTAACTCGTGAGGGACGCTCCAAAAGGCAACTAATAATTGCCTCAGCAAAGAGGTTGAATATGAAAGTAATTGCCCGGATTATTCCACTTGTCACTATATTGGGCGGCATACTCGCGGTGGTCCTTGGAAACGTCGGTGTCCTTTCGCTGTCTGCGGCGGATCAGGTGATCATTGGCTTACTTGCCTTTTTGGCCATAGATGCCGTGCTGGAGCGAATAGGCGTGCTTCGTCGCATCGAGCAGTTCATCTCTGAAGCCAAGGCTGTTACGGGGCTTCGTCCACGATCCGAGATTCCCAGACCTGATGTGTTTGGACGACATGCCGCAAGCATCGACATCATAGCGATCTCAGCAGTGTCGATTATCACTCAGCACAGAAACTTCTATCGCGAACGCCTCAAAGAGAAGTGCCGCATTCGCGTTGTCCTGCTCCACCCTGAATCGGATACCGTGGGCGTGCATGCCAGGCAATCTCACGGCTCAGAAAAGGTGATCAAAGATCATATCTACTCCACTATTGCGGCATTGGCGCCGCTGCTGGAACCTGAGAGGTCTCGTGCTGATGTAGTGGAGCTGAGGCTAAGCTCTGTGTTTCTTCCATTTTCCGTTGTGGCTGTTGATTTAGAGCGCCCCGGGGGAGCTATCGTCGCAGAATTTCATACGTATCGCTGCGATCTTGATACACGGGCGCATGTAGTTGTCGAGCGCCAGAACCATAACCACTGGTTTAAGTTTTTTGAGTCGCAGATCGAAACGGCCTGGAACGATGCTGTGCCAATTACAAAAGAGCTTGTCAGGGCGGCGGTCGGTCTCGCGCGACCAGAAACTAGTTAGCCAAAAAGCAATGTGTCGAGGCATGCAGTCCTGGCACTACGCCGCCATGCCGCCGACCGTTAGACCACGGAACTACAGCGATGCGAAGTTTCTTCCACAGTAACGAGCGCTTTAGCGAAACGCACCTCCAAGTCTTGGGGTCATTATTGTCTGCGCCCTCTGATGCCGGGGGTTATGCCGCAATCCTGAGTGAAAAAATCAGCTACCCACACTAGGACTCAATGGAGGACACGAATGAGGCGGATAAGTATTTCGGTCATCAGCACTGGTTTTGCTTTCCTTGCTTTGGGAATCTGTGCATATAGTCTGTTCTACTCGTTTGAGATTGTAATTAAGACGCAGGCAATTTACTGGTTCTGCATTGCACTGGTAGCTGCGGTCGTGCCATACCTCAAAGACTTAACACCTTATATAAGACGTGTAAAAGTCGGTGAGGTTGAAGTTGAATTAAATGAACTCAGGAAAGAAGTTCAAGCAGTAAGGAATGAACTAGATGACGTGATGGCGCGACTGGGAAAAGTCAGTCAGAAGGAGGCTTCGCTAACGAAAGAGGAGCGTGAATTTCGGCAAAAGATTTTCAGCAATTTTGCGGAGATCCTCGCCAAGAACACGCCTGAAGGGAAGTTGCTTAAGCAAGAGCATTACACGCAGGTTCATCTGAGAGGTGCCTCGATGAAAGTGTCTGAATTAAAGGAGACCCTGAAGAAACTTGATTATTACCATGGCCCTATAGACGAGAGTTTCAGCCTTGAGTTAGCCCAGGCTGTTGAGAAGTTTCAAGCTGACAACGGCGAGATAGCTGATGGCATAGCTGGAACAATCACCCTTTCCAAAATCCGTGAACTCCTCCCTTCTCAGCGTGGCAATTAACCCAAAGTAAGGCGCCACGAGAAACGACATCCAGGTTAGCGGCGAAGGCCCTGCTTCAAAAGTCATGCACGATAAACGATTCAGCAAAGCAGCCCCGTAAGGCAGCGGCCAGCACTCTGGCACAAACCAGAAGGAAAAGCTAACTCAAATTAATGGAAAGAGTCAGTCCGTATAAAGGGTTTGGCGATCCTTGCCGACGTAATGAGGTGCAGAGTCTTGGCGGAATCACGACCTCGAGCCTATTCAAAGAAGCGCACCCACAAAAAATCGAGAGCCCTACATCCACTTTCTTGATTGAAATGTTTTCGCAAAATCTTCCATTACTTACTGAAAGGTAGAACAAAACGGCGAGCAACGCCACATTAAGCCGATGCACCCTCTTATGCGCGTTGATGTTAGGGTTCGAGAAAAATAAAACCGACGATAGTTGAAGGTCTGATCGAAGAGTCCGCTTTTCAACAAGCGATACATTCAGAACCTAAGGAGGAACATCCCGTGAAAAGGAATGCTTCTGTTTACACATGGGCCATATCTATAGCTGCATGGATGTTTATTTGCACATCACTAAGCTTAGGTACCACTGCTCATGCTCAGACTCCTGACGCCACACGTTCACCAGCTCCCTCTGCAACGGCCACGCAAACACCTACTACTAGCCCTTCGCCGGCACAGTCACCTGACGTTTCGCCTGGTTCGAATGTAGAAGTTACAGACGTTTATAGATTAGGACACTCGAGTGAAAGCGATAAGGACAGAAACCGTGCCGGCATAGGCGATATCATTGTTATAAAGGTGCGGGACCTTATAACGCTGGTTAACCAGGCCAAGTGTTTAGACAAAAGTGGGAAGAAGGTGCCGGATTGTCGAGATCAGCAAATCGCATTGTTCTTAGATGGAAGAAAAATAAACGGGATTGTTCCAGAGTCTGGTGCTCCACGACCTGAAGACGAAACACTGCAATTTCACCTTCAACGCAACCTTGATAACGATGAGGCATGGGCAGATTTGCTTGGCGCTCCTCTCTTAGGCAGCGGTTTCTTCAGGCGGCCCACCGAGGTTAGCGTAGGGTTGGAGAGCGGCTATCCCGAACCCACTATTGTTAAAGCTCAAAATTTTAGCCTGACACGCATTCGTGAAATAAGATTCTGGGTATGCACAATAGGGGTTTTACTGTTGCTCTACCTTATCTTGAGATTAGCTAAGAGGAGCGACATATTACGCGATAGCGGTCCGGCGCCTACTGGGAATGATGCGCGAGGTAAAGAGAAGCGAAAACCTTTTAGTCTTGCGCGTTGCCAGATGGCATTCTGGTTTTTCTGGGTAATTGCTTCGTTTCTGTACATTTGGCAAATTACGGGAGCTTACGACATCATTACTGCGAGTGTTCTGGGATTGATAGGCATTGGTGCCGGTACTGCGCTAGGGGCAGCCGTAATTGACGTTGGAAAACGTGAAGACACCACCAGTCAACTTGCCAGTTTAGAAGCGGAAAAAACAACACTTACCAGTGATATAGCTTCGCTCGATAGCCAAATAAAAGCCTCTCCGCCTCCAGCTAATCTGAGCGAACTGCAACAAACAAAGGGAACAAAAGAAACCCGGCTCAACCTTGTTAATGCCCAAATTACAGATCTGAAAGCAGCGGCAAGTGCACAAGAATCGCAGGGCTTTGTGAAGGATATTCTAACCGATGCCACCGGAGTGACTTTTCACCGTTTCCAGATGGCTGTCTGGACAATTGTGCTTGGGTTTATTTTTATTTACTCAGTATGGAGTAGATTATCGATGCCCGAGTTTAGTGCCACGTTACTCGCATTATTAGGAATTAGTGCCGGGACTTATATTGGATTCAAGATTCCAGAACAGCAACAGACACAGAGTCAATGATGTTGCTTCGGTCGTTTGGGAATTCACAATTTGGATCCTTCAGTTTAATGAAGTCCTCAATAAAATTCCTCGATTGTCAGCTTGCTGGAAACAAAATCTATGAGCGCAAAGAACGAACACATCAACAATGTCGAATGTCCGTCGTGTCACTCGGTTAACCTCTCGGGGAAAAAATACTGCGGTGACTGTGGAATGATGCTCGGAGGCACTACAACTGTAGTTAAAGAATACCTCGATGCGAATCTGCGTACACAGGTTGAGGCGGTGATCAGGGAGCAGTGTAAAGAGCAAAACATACTGGAATCCGAGATAGCCATAAACATTGCCACGAAGCTTTCGGGTTGGGCCAAGCTTCTAGCGCTCATCGTTGGTTTGCCTCTCGGCATTTTGGTGATAACACTTGGAGCGATCGGTATCAAGGACTATGTTGATTTCATGCGTTTTGTATCAAATGCAAAAAAGGATACCGAACAGAAAGTGGAAGTCGCTCGTAAAGAGGGTGAAGCTATCGCGAGCCAGTACCAGTCGCTGAAAGATCAGTTGGCACAGACTACCGCGCTCGCCAAAGACGTCAAAGTTCTTTCTGCCAGAGTTAATCAGATCAGCGAACACATCGGCTTTGTTCCAACTGCTGCTTTGACCTCCGATTTGAAGGCGCAGTTGGAATCATCCTTAGGCGAATTCCAAAAACATCTGCAAGGCATTGGATATAAAGGAACGGAGGGTGGAGTTAAGATTGACGTAAGCGCAAAGCAGAATAGTTTCGGACCCGCCTACTACCAGGACGGAGTCATTCACGTCGAAGCCGCCTTTGCCACGGATATAGACGTTCTCTTTCGCGAATATTCGCATCACGCATTGTTGAGTTCGTCAAAAGACAGAGTAAGCAGCTTTGAAGTGATGGGACTGGAATCAGGTTTAGCCTCGTATCTCTCTTGCAGCTTTAACGGCGATCCCGCTTTCGGCGAGAACAGCGTAACTGCGTTGGTCCGCAGAGAGGGTAAAGAAAATAGTCGCGAGTTTATGGAAAAGGGTGCCATTCATAACCTGCAGAACAATCGGAAATTCAGCGAACTCAAAAAGGATCCTAACGATATTTATTATGTTCCTGCCGAAGTATGGGGAGGCGCGTTTTGGAATTTAAGAGAATTGTTCGGCGAGGAGTATACAGATAGATTACTTTTCGAAACCTGGAAATCGTTACGAGAAAAGGAAGTGAGCGGCAACTTACCGGCATATTTCTACAACCGACTCGTTGAAATCGACGAGTCTTTGCAAGGTAACCATCTTAAGGAGATCAGAGAAGTTTTCTCTCGGCGTGGACTCTCCGTTTAATCGGAGGTTTACACAGCTCTCAACATGATCAGGATTGCTGCTGGACGGACCGCCTTAGTGGCGCTATTCAAAGTCGATAGAAACGCTCAGCTTCTTGCAACAAGTTGCGAGAAGTGCTGACTGCCGAATGTTGCCACAATCCTTTTGGAGATTCCAACACTACTCAGTCACTTCTTCTCAATCGCTATCGACTCATTTGCCAACATGCGTCTTTGGTCCACCGGCGTGCTGCAGTCAACTGCTCGACTGGGCTCTTTTGCTTATGATAAAAACTGCTAATTATGTCGACTCAGGCAAAACTCATTGTCTTCATCCTCGCCCTCGCAACAATCACCGTTGCGCAACAACCAAAAACAGTTGAAGGACACATTCAGACCGGCATTGCGTCGCAACGGGCTGGTAAACACCAGGAAGCTATTCAGGATTTTGCCGCTGCTCTGAAGCTCGAGCCCGGCAACTTCGTCGCCCAATATGGCTCCGGCCTTTCATACATGTTTCTCGAAAAGTGGGACGATGCGGCCGCAGCTTTCAAAGCAGCACTTATTCTCAAAGCCAATGATGCGTTTGTTCACCTGTCCCTCGCAAAAGCCTACGGCGCCGGCGGGCGTAATTCCGAAGCCCTCAATACACTGAAGAATGCTGTAGCGCTCGATCCGAAGCTCTTCGAAGCACACCGCGCGCTCGCGATGGTCTATGCGCGCCTGGGCCGGCGCGATGAAGCCGTAAGGGCGCTGACTGAAGCAGCTCAACTTCGCCCGAATGATGCAGATCTTCTTTTCGAACTCGGGTCATTACACCTGGAGGGCGGTTCGTTCCAAAGCGCACTCGAGCTCTTCAATCGCGTTATCGCTGTGAAACCCACGATGGGAATGGCCCACATGGGTTTGGGCACCGTCTATGTACGGCTCGGGGACAGGCGAGCGGCGATTGCGGCTTTTCAGCAGGCCGCCAGTCTCGAACCATCGAATGAAGAAGCCCTATTTCTATCTTGGCACGTCGTTTGGAGTGGTTGGAAATTATAAAGAGGCGGTTTGCGGCGTTGAAACGAGCAACGCAACTAAAGACGGACTGGGCAGAAGCATATGACGCTTTGGGCAACGCTTATGAGGGTCTTGGCGATAACGAACACTACCTGGAGGCACTTAAAGAGGCTAATCGACTCAAGCCTGCTGAGGTGCGGATTCTCGAGGACCTCGGCATGGCTCTGCGCAAGAACAGCAAGTTTGCAGAGGCGATTGAACCCTTGAAGAAAGTGGTGGCGGCGCGGCCCGATGATGTGAACGCCTTATATGTGCTCGGCAATACTTACCTGATGGCCGGCAAATACGATGAGGCCATTCAGACGCTGAGCCAGGTGCTGGTTATGGCTCCGGATCACAGTGAAGCGCGTGAACGGTTGCGGGTTTCGTCGGTGCGAAAGAATTTGTTGCCCCAGCTGGAAGAGCTCAAACAGAATGTGGTCCAGCGACCTGAAAGCGCCAGCGCTCGGGCGGAGTTAGCCGATACGTACAAGGCATTGGCCATGTTTGCTGAGTCTGAACAGGAATATCTCAAGGCACTTGAGATGGAACCCGGCAACTTCGATTACAAGCTGGGGCTGTGCGTCGATTATTCGGAATGGGGTAAGGTGGACCAGTCGGGCGAATGCTATAAAGATGTAGTCAAACGCAAACAGCACCATGTGTTGTTCTGGAGTTTGAGTCTTATGTACGAGAGACAAGGGAATATGGAACAGGCCATAGCGACATATCAGAAGTCTCTTGAGCTTAAGCCTCGCGGAGCATACCTGATATGAAATTACTAACTTGCCTGAGCGTCACGATCGCGCTACTGGCGCCACTACTACCACAAACTCCCGCACCTGCTCACAGCGGAGCTGAAGCGCAAGCTCAGCAAGAGTTGACTGAAGCTGCTCGGGCGTACCGGGAAGGGCGCTTCGGGGAAGCGCAGGCTCATTCCGAAAAGGCACTGCTGCTTGATCCGCAAAACAAAACAGCACCGATGTATGTGGCCCGCACGATTCATGCGCAGTACAAACCTCGCGACTTCACACCTGAGAATGTTGCCAGAGCACGTCAGGCAATCATCGCCTATCAAAGACTCCTCGATCGTTCACCCGGTGATGATGAAGCCTACAAAGCAGTAGCATACCTCTATGGCGAAATAAAGGAGGAAGAGCTGTTGCGTGAATGGATTTTTCAACGCGCCGGCAACGTCTCATTGGCTTACGACAAACGAGCGGAGGCGTATGTAGTTCTCGCCTCGAAGGATTGGGATTGTTCCTTCAAAATCACTGAACTACCAACTAACAAAGTTACGACTGTTACCGGAAAGAAATTGCAAGTTACTTATCAAATGCCCAAAGAGCGGGTTGAATTTGAAACGGCTAAGGAATGCGCCAACCGCGGCTTGGAAATGGCGGAGATGGCAATAGCTCTGACGCCCGAAGACGAATCGGCCTGGTCCTATAAAACAAACATTCTTTTGGAGCTGGCAAAATTGGCTGAAATGTCAGGAGAGGTTCAGCATAGACTTGAACTCCAGCGACAGTACAAGGAAGCCCTTAACGAGACAAAGAGGCTCTCAAAGCGTTCCCAGTCGAACCCCTGATTCTGCACACAGCCAAAGGCTACTGAGTCGCGTTCTCGAATAGTTATCAATTTCGTTCTTTCGGATATTTAGAACGGAAGAGATGGATGTATGAAAGTGGTTACTACTGGTTAACGTGACCTGAAGCTTTCATGGCTGCACCCGAACACGCGCCTGGAGCGGAATCGCGATGATCGGGCTTCTTTCTTACATTGCGTGTGGCGAGTCGCTTACGTGCAGCGTTCGACTTCTTCGCTTCATATGACTG
>Ga0207641_10002668_pt1 | contig 16296 bp, 13 predicted proteins | sample KBSSwiS62_FD_184306 | JGI IMG/M metagenome (GOLD analysis project Ga0207641, IMG submission 184306) | Switchgrass rhizosphere microbial communities from Kellogg Biological Station, Michigan, USA - KBS Switchgrass S6-2 (SPAdes) (version 2) | ecosystem: Host-associated > Plants > Roots >... | reverse complement strand
CCGGCGGTACCCGCGATCCGACGACCGTGAAGTGGTCGGATTCGTGGCGGCCGCGCTCGCCTTCGGGCGGGTGGCGAGCGTCCTGCAATCGATCGAGCGCGTGCTGGCGGTGATGGGCGATCGACCCGCGGCGTACGTCCAGCAGTTCGAGCCTCGCCGCGATGCCGCCGCCTTCGACGGCATCGTCCATCGCTGGACGCGCGAGCGGGACATCGTCGCGCTGGTGTGGGTCATGCACCAGATGATCGCGGGCGCCGGATCAATCGAGGCCTTCTTCGCTCGGGGTGACGACGGCGCGTCCGCGGACGTTCAAGGCGCGCTGGACAACTTCTCGACGCGTGCACGGTCGCTCGATCTCCGGGCGGCCTACGGGCGGGTGCCGCGCCGTCCCGGCGTGTGCTATTTCTTTCCGCGTCCGTCGGCAGGGTCGGCGTGCAAGCGTCTGAATCTGTTCCTGCGCTGGATGGTGCGTAAGGACGCGCTCGATCTCGGCGTGTGGTCGCGTGTCCCGCCGGCCCGACTTGTCGTCCCGCTGGACACCCACGTCATCAGGGTCGGCCGCTGTCTGAAGCTCACGACCTATACGAGCCCGGGCTGGCGAATGGCGCGCGACATTACCTCGTCGCTGCGCGCGCTCGATCCGGACGACCCGGTCAAGTACGACTTCGCGCTCTGCCACCTCGGGATGATGAACGCATGCGGCTTCAGCCGCGCCCAGGCAGACTCGCAGTGCCCTCTCCGCGGTCTCTGTCATCCTCGCCCGAGACCGCGGAAGTCTCAAGTCTCAAGTCTCGAGTCTCAACGTCTCACGTCTCAACGGACAAGGCTCGAGTCGCAAAAACGTCGGCGCTGAGCCTTGAGCCTTGAGAGTTGAGACTTCAGCGGCGCAGGCGTTTGTACACCGCCGCTGTCTGCTCGACCATCCGGTCGACGGTGAAGCGCTCGCGGACGCGCGCCAGGCCGGCTTCGCCCATCCGCCGGCGCCATCCGTCGTCCTTCAGCGCCCGCACGATTGCGGCGGCGAGCGACGCGGCGTCTCGCGGCGGCACCAGCGTGCCGTTCACATCGTCCTCGACGATTTCCGGAATGCCGCCGGCGCGGGTCGCGACGATCGGGCGCCGGCACGCCATCGCGTCGAGGAGTGATGTCCCGAGCCCCTCGGTAACCGAGCTCATCACGAACAGATCGAACCCCTTGATGCAACCGAGGACGTCGGTGCGGAAGCCGGGCAGCAGCACATGCTTCTCGAGATGGTGCTCGTGCACCTGCTTCTCCAGGTGTTCCCGCAGCTCGCCTTCGCCGAGGATGATGAAGCGGGCATCGGGGACGTGCTGCACGACGAGATGCGCGGCATCGACCAGGTAGCGCTGGCCTTTGTGCGGCACGAGCGCGGCCACATTCCCGACGACCGGCGCCTGATGCGGCAGCCAGAACGCCTCGTGCACGTTGACCGGTGGCGCCGCGGCGACGTGGTCGACGTCGATGCCTTCGTGCACGGTCACGGTGCGTTCGGCCGGTACGCCGTCCGCCACCAGCATCTGACGGATGGCTTCGGAGGCCGCGATGAACGCGTCGACCTGGCGGTATTTCCAGCGCGAAAACGAGTTGCCCTTGAGATGGAAATCGACGCGGCGCGAGGCGACGAGCCGAGGTGCGTGTCCCTGTGCCGTCGACGATCCCAGCGACAGCGCCAGCGACGCCATCGCGACGCCGTGCGGATCGTGCGCGTGGATCACGTCCGGCGCCAGCCGCTTGATGACGCGGGAGAAGCGCCACGCGGCCGTCAGATCCATTTCGGTCCGCGGCGTCATCGGGATCAGCTCGAGCCCCTCGGCCGCGCGTTGCCGCAGCGCTCCGTCCGGATGCGCCACGAGCGCCGCCCGCTCGCCGATCGATCGCAGTCCGTTCACGGTCAGCAGCACCTGGTTCTGCCCCCCGCGCCAGGTTCGGGCCGTGTCTATGTGAAGGGAGAACATGTGCGGTGACGGTTCATCACGAAGCCGCGAAGAGCACGAAGCACACGAAGATCTTGAAGATCATCAAAAGTTCTTCGTGATCTCGGCGTCCTTCGTGGCTTCGTGATGAACCGTTGTTGTGTGCTGCAGTTCCCACAGTTTCGCGAACTTCAGGAACACGTAGTACGCGTTCAGCGCCGAGATGATGAAGCCCGGAAGGCCGTCGCCGATGCCGCCGTGCGCGAGGTAGTTGCGCAGGAACGCCAGCGGCGGATGGCCGGTCAGCTGGAGGAAGCCTGCACGCCGGCCGTCCTCGTGCATCTGCCGCGCCGCCAGCGTCGTGTAGTGATTGATGGTCTCGAGATGGTCGGCGATGTCGCGGTAGGCGTAGTGCTGCAGCTCGCCGCGGAGGCGACCGGCGGCGCCGCGAACCGTCACCGCCTCGTGCACGTAGCGGCCCGTCCATTCGGCCGATCGCCGATCGTACAGGCGCATCTGGTAGTCGGGGTACCAGTCGGTGCTGCGAATCCAGCGCCCGAGATGCCAGGTGACGCGCGGAATCTGAAATGCGGCCTCGCGCGGTGCGGCCTTCAGGCGCGCCTGGATTTCCGCCGCGAGCTCGGGTGTGACCCGCTCGTCCGCGTCCAGCGACAGAATCCAGTCGTGCGCGGCGAGCGACGCAGCGTAGTTCTTCTGGGCGATGTATCCGGGCCACTCGCGGACGACGACCCGATCCGTGTGCTGGCGGGCGATCGCCACGGTCTCGTCGGTGCTGCATGAGTCGACGACGATGAGTTCGTCGGCCCATGCGACAGACGCCAGCGCATCGCCGACGTCCGCCGCCTCGTTTTTGGTAATGACCGTGACCGAGAGCTTCGGCACTCGGCGCAGTGTAACAGACGGGGACTAGGGGACTTGGGACTGGGGCGGAGTCCCCCAGTCCCACAGTCCCCGTGTGTTACTGAGTCCTGAAGATCCCGTTCGTCGCGACGGCGCCGGACCCGGCGGTGGTAATGCCGCCGCCACCGCCGCCGAGCGGCACCTGCTGCACGGCCTCGAAATCGACCAGCGATTTGTTGTAGTCCGAAATCGCCTGGATTTCGGCGGTGCGGGCGAGCGCGAGGTCGCGCTGGGCCTGGAACACGAAGAAGCTCGACGACATGCCGGCGGCCAGCTTCTTTTCCTCGGCCTCCAGCTTCTTCTCCTGCAGTTCGCGCGATGCCCTCGCGGATTGGACGCGCTGCTGGTTGGTCTGCACGTTGCGCGCGACACCGCGGACCTGCGTCGCCACCTGCATTTCCAGGTTCTTCAACTGCGCTTGCGCTTGCTCGAACTGGAGCCGCACCCGTGCCAGATTGGCCTGCGCGACGTTCGAGCCAACGGGGTAGTTGATCGAGACGCCGACGGTCCAGTTCGGATAGGCGTTCTGAAAGATGTCGCCGAGCACCGTCCCAAATCCGCGCTGCGAGACGACGCTCCGCTGTGCGCTCCCGGAAATGATCGCCTGGAGATCGGTGACCGGGCTCAGTAGCGTGCCGCCTGACACATTCGTCAGATAGCTGACATTGGCGTCGACCTCAGGCTTTGCCTGGTTGCGGTAGTACTTGATGTTGGTCTCGCTCTGCTCGAGGCTGTTCTTCGCGCTCCGCAGATCCGACCGCTTGTCGAGCGCGTTGCGGACCGCCGCATCGACGTCGATCGCCTGCGCGGCGAACGACGCCGCGTCCGTGGGCTCGAAAATGACGTTCCAGAAATCGGGCGTGCCCGGGTCCAGGATGAGGGCGCGCAGGTTGTCCTGCGCCGCCTTGATCGCCGCTTCCGCGACAATCACCCGCTCCTCATTGCTCGCCACTTCGGCCTGTGCCTGCACGATGTCAATCGGCGCCCTGACGCCAATCTCGACGCGTTTCTGCTCGTCCTTCAGCGACTGCTGCGAAAGCTCCAGCGACTGCACCTGCGTCTTCAGGTTCGCCAGCGCATAGGACAAATCCCAGTAGGCATTCTTGACCGCTCGCAGCGTTCCGGTGATGACACCGCCCAGCTGGATGTCGGAGAGCTCGCGGCTCTTCTTGCTGTTCGTCACCTGCTGGCGAATCTGATCGATTTCGAAGTTGCGCATCAGCGGCTGCGAGAACTGCAGGTTGAGACCCGAACCGAGCCTGGGCACAAAGATCTCGGAGAGGTTCGTCGTCGTCGAGCGCGTGTTTTGCCACGTCGCCGAGTACTGCGCACCGGTCCGCAGCGTCTGGCTGAAGTTCACCTGATTGAAGACCGACTGGTTGAGCGTGCTCAGGCCGCTGCCGGTAAAGGCGTTTGTCGACTGAAGCGTTTGCGAGTTCCTGTTGAAGCTGGTCGTCAGGTTCGGCGCCCAGAACGCTCGGGCCTGAGCCACGCTCGTATCCTGAATCTGCGGGTCGAACCGCTGAATGCGAATCCCGAGGTTCTGCTCCAGCGCCATGGTGACCGCGTCGTCGATCGAGAGGCGGCGGACCGACTCGGTCTGGAGCTGCGCGGCGGCTTGCGCAGACGCCTGCTGTAACGAAATCGAGAATGGTGACTGTCCGTTCTGCGCAAAAACGGACACGGAGATCGCGGCGAACATGGCGGCGATCGTGCCAATCCGGGCGCGGCGAATCAGGTGGTGCAGACGCATTGCTGACGGCTCCATCAAAAGAAAGGTTCTAAGGTTCTCGGGTTCTAAGGTTCTCGAGTCTCGAGGGCCTTTGAACAGTAGACGGTCGGCAGGAGTCTTCGGTTCAGGCAATTGTATACTTTTCCGCTATGCACATCCCTTCTCGCGTCGCCTGCGGGGTCGCCGCAGCGGCGATCGCCGCGGGCGCAGCTCAACCGACCGGCGCCAAGGCGGCCCGCGCCGCCGGCGGCTTCGAACTGACCGTCGACAGCATCATGCGCGGCCCGAAACTCGTGGGCTATCCGCCGACCGGCCTGCGCTGGTCCGGCGATTCGTCGCGCCTGTACTTCGAGTGGCGGCGGCCGGGAGACGACGAGGCGTCCACGTGGGTGGTGCCGCGTGACGGCGGCGAGCCGAAGCAGCTGTCCGACGCCGATCGGCGCAGCGCGCCACCGGTCGCCGGCGCCTGGGACAAGGCACATCGCCGCGTGCTGTTCGTCGATCAGGGCGACATCGTGCTGCTCGATTCGGTGAGCGGCGTTCGCCGCAACGTCACGCGGACCACTGGCAACGAGTCGAACCCGCGATGGGCGCGTCGCGAAAGCGCGGTCAGCTTCGTGCGCGACAACAACCTGTTTCTGGTGCCCATCGACAGCGGCGAGATCGTCCAGCTCACCGATGTGCAACCGAAGAAGCGCGATCCACGCGAGACCGACAGCCAGAAGTTCGTGAAGGACGAAGAGCAGAAGCTGATCGAGCACACGCGCGTGCAGGCGGAAAAGAAGAAGAAGACCGAAGACAAGGACAAGGCGCGCGCGCTGCCGAAGCTGGAGCTGGCCGATCGTCAGACGGCGGCCGATCTCCAGCTGTCGCCCGACGGCACGCACGTGTTCGCCCTGATCGTCGAGCGCACCGAGACGGCGAAACGGACCAGCGTGCCGAACTACGTCACCGAGTCGAGCTACACGGAAGACATCCCCGCGCGGACCTTCGTCGGCGACGCGCAGGACAAGCGCACGCTGGCGATCATGAATCTGGAAACCGGCAAGACGTCGCCAGCGGATGCAGGCTTCGCCGGCACGGTTCCTCTCAAGCCGGCGCAGGACGGCAAGACGCAGCCGCGCGCGGTCCGCTGGGGCATGCCGCAGATATCAGACGACGGCGCCCGGGCGGTCGCGCACGTGCGCGCCGACGACAACAAGGACCGCTGGCTGGTCGTCGTCGATCCCGAATCGGGCAAGAGCCGCGTGCTCGACACGCTGCACGACGACGCCTGGGTGCGCGAGGTCGGCGGCTTCGGACCGAACGACCCGTCGTTTGGCTGGCAGGCGGATCAGACGCACGTCTGGTTTCTCTCCGAGCGCGATCGCTGGATGCATCTGTACAGTGTCGACGCCACTGCCGATCGTCCGGCCCCCCGGCAGCTGACCGAAGGGAGCTGGGAGATCGAGTCGGTCAGTCTGTCGCCCGACAAGCGGAAGTTCTACATCACCAGCACCGAGGCCCATCCAGGCGAGCGGCATATCTACGCGATGGCCGTCGAAGGCGGCGCGCGGACCCGGCTGACGTCGATGACCGGCGGAAGCGCCGGCGACGTTTCGCCCGACGACAGCACGTTCGGGATTGTCTATTCGAGCAGCACCAGGCCTCACGAGGTCTACCTGATGCCGAACCGCCCGGGCGCGGCCGCGAAGCAGGTCACCACGACGCCGACGGAGGAGTGGCGTTCGTTCAAGTGGGCCGATCCGCAGCTGATTACCTACAAGACCCGCGACGGCGTCGACGTCTACGCCCGGCTGTTCACTCCCGAGATGATGGGCGCGCGCCGCGATCCGGCTGCCCCCGCCGTCGTCTTCGTCCATGGCGCCGGGTACGCGCAGAACGCGCACAAGTACTGGCCCAGCTATTACCGCGAGTACATGTTCCACAACCTGCTCGCGTCGCGCGGCTTCGTGGTGCTGGACCCGGATTACCGCGCCAGCTCGGGCTACGGCCGCGACTGGCGTACGGCGATTTACCGACACATGGGCGGCAAGGATCTGGATGACGTGGTCGATGGGGCGAAGTATCTCGTCGATAAACACAAGGTGAATCCGAAGCACATCGGCGTCTACGGCGGCAGCTACGGCGGCTTCATCACCCTGATGGCGATGTTCACCTCGCCCGACACCTTCGCCGCCGGCGCCGCGCTCCGGCCGGTGACCGACTGGTCGCACTACAACCACGGCTACACGTCGAGCATCCTCAACGAGCCGCAGGCCGACGCCGAGGCGTACCGAAAGAGCTCGCCGATCTACTTCGCGGAGGGTCTCAAGGGGGCGCTGCTGATTCTGCACGGCATGGTGGATACCAACGTGCTGTTCCAGGACAGCGTGCGGCTGGCGCAACGGCTGATCGAGCTGCGCAAGGAGAACTGGTCGTTTGCGCCTTATCCCGTCGAGAACCACGGGTTCGAGGAGGAGACCAGCTGGGCGGACGAGTACAAGCGCATCCTCAACCTGTTCGAGCAGCACCTGAAGAATGACCCGCGACGAGCTTCTTGATCTGTTCAGACGCTCGGGCGCCCTGCTCGAGGGTCATTTCCGGCTGACGTCAGGACTTCACAGCTCCGGTTACCTGCAGTGCGCGCTCGTCCTGCAGCACTCGGCGCATGCCGAGGCGCTGGGACGGGCGATTGCCGATCGCACGCGAGGCCTCCGGCCGACGGCCGTGCTCTCGCCCGCCCTCGGCGGTGTCGTGATCGGACACGAGGTCGGCCGTGCGCTTGGCGTCCGCGCGCTGTTTGCCGAGCGTCAGGACGGCGAGCTGACGCTGCGGCGCGGATTCGTGATCGCCGAGAACGATCGCGTCCTGGTCGTCGAAGACGTGCTGACCACCGGCGGCTCGACGCGCGAAACGATGCAGGTCGCCCGAGCGTCCGGCGGTCAGGTGGTCGGCGCGGCATCGATCGTTAATCGCTCAGGTGGCCGGGCGGAGTTCGACGTGCCGTTCGCGTCGCTGCTCGACATCGACTTTCCAACGTATGAACCGGACAAATGTCCCCTCTGCGCTCAGGGCTTGCCAGTAGTGAAACCCGGGTCGAGGCCAGTGATGCCTTGAGGCGACGGTTCACCACGAAGACGCCTTCGTTTCCTTCGTGCCTTCGTGATAGACCGTTGTTCGTACAAGCCTGATGCCGACGTTCAAGATCACCCTCGCTTACGACGGCACCGATTTCGTGGGCTGGCAGCGGCAGGCGGCGGGCGTTTCCATTCAAGGGCTCCTCGAAGACGCGTTGCGCGAGCTCGACGGCCGCGACGTCACGGTGATGGGCGCCGGACGGACGGATGCGGGGGTTCACGCCCTTGGTCAGGTCGCCGCGTTTGCCATCGAGCGCCCGCTGGCGGCCGACGCCATAGTGCGCGCGCTCAACGCGCGGCTGCCTCACACCGTGCGCGTGCTGTCCGCGGAAGAAGCGCCGGCCTCGTTCCGGGCGCGGGCCGACGCGCGGTCGAAAACCTACCGCTATCGCATTTGGAACGGCGATGTCGTCAGCCCGTTCGAGCGCCGCTTCGTGTGGCACGTGCCGGGCGCGCTGAACGTGGACGCGATGCGGGCGGCGGCGCAACTCCTGGAAGGCCTGCACGATTTTGCAGCCTTTCAAACGGCCGGCAGCGATGTCCGCACCACCGAGCGCCAGATTCTCAGATCCGCCATCGAATCCGAAATACGCTCGACACGCTCGGGACGCCCTGAGCCCGTCGAAGGGCGCAATCCGCAATCCGAAATACTGACCTACGAGGTCTGCGGCACCGGTTTCCTGCGACACATGGTGCGCGCGATCGCCGGCTCGCTGGTCGAAATCGGGCGAGGCCACCGGCCTCCGACTTGGATGGCGGACGTGCTCGCGTCACGCGATCGGCGGCAGGCGGGCCCGACGGCGCCGGCCCGAGGCCTGTTTCTCGTGAGCGTCGTGTATGGTGTTGTACAATCAAGGTTTATTCCTAAGGAACCGTAATGTCGCTCGAGCAGCTGCTGGCGTGGATTCCGCCGGGATCGCCCGACGAAGCGCTGGCCCGCCAGGTCAATTTCGACCAGCTGCCGTCGCACGTGGCCATCATCATGGATGGCAACGGGCGCTGGGCGGCGCAGCGTCATCTTCCGCGCGTCGAAGGTCACCGTGCCGGCATCGACTCGGTGCGCGATGTCGTGGAGAGCTCGGCGCGGCTCGGCATCGAGGTGCTCACGCTGTACGCGTTTTCGCTCGAGAACTGGAAGCGGCCGCGCGCGGAAGTGAACACGCTGATGATGCTGCTGAAGCGGTACATCCGCCTCGAGCTCGGTACGCTGCACAAGAACAACATCCAGTTTCGCGTCATCGGCCGCAGCGAGGATCTCGCGCCCGACGTCCAGCGCGAACTCGAAATCGGCATCCAGCAGACGTCGGTCAACAGCGGGATGCAGTTCAACATCGCGCTGAACTACGGTGGACGTGCGGAAATCGTCGACGCTGCGCGCCGCGCGATTCGGTCCGGCATCGCGGCCGACGACCTCGACGAGCGCCGGTTCGGCGAATTCCTCTACACGAGCGGTCAACCGGATCCCGATCTGCTCATTCGGACGAGCGGCGAGATGCGGGTCAGCAACTTCCTGCTGTGGCAGATCGCCTACGCTGAGATCTGGGTCACCGAAACGCTCTGGCCCGATTTTCGACGCCGTCACCTGCTCGAAGCCGTGATCGCCTACCAGAAGCGGGACCGCCGGTACGGCGGCATCAAGCCGTCGCCGGTAGCGCTCGGCGTCAAGTGACGCGGGTTCTCAGCGGCGCGGTCCTCGTCGCCGTCGCAGTCGCCGTCGTCTGGTTCGCCCCTCCGCTGCTCTTTCTTGCCGTCGCCGAAGCGCTGCTGGTCCTCGCGTTCGTCGAATACGCGAAGCTGGCGGCAGCCGGCGGCACGCCCGTACCGTTCGGTCCCGCGTGTGCCGCCACGCTGCTGACCAGTCTCGGCATGGGCACGAGCGTGTGGATCCTGGATCGCCTGGTGCTTGGCAGCATGGTGCTCGACGCCGTCCTCATCTCGGGGTTCGTGGCGCTGGCGGCAATCACATTGACGTCGTGGAAAGGCGAGCGCGATGCCCTCGGACGCGCCGCGGCGGCGGTTTTTCCGATGTTGTACCTCGGGCTGCCGATCGGGTCGATGGTCGCGATTCGTGCCGAGCCGGGACGCGAGGCGCTGTTCCTCCTGATGCTCACCGTGATGGCCAGCGACACCGCGCAGTACTACACCGGGCGCGCGCTCGGCCGCCGTCTGCTGGCACCCGCCATCAGTCCGAAGAAGACGGTCGAAGGGGCGATCGGCGGGTTCGTCTTCGGCGCCCTCCTCCTGGCGGTCGCCGGGGCATGGTGGCTACCCGGCTTTCCGATCGGCTTTCGCGCGCTGCTCGGCGTGGCCATCGTTGCGCTCGGCATTGCCGGAGATCTCTTCGAGTCGATGCTCAAGCGCAGCGCGGGCGTGAAAGACAGCTCGGCGCTGATCCCTGGGCACGGCGGCGTGCTCGATCGGATCGACGCGCTGCTTTTCGCCGCGCCGGTGTACTACATCGTGTTGAAGTATGCGTAGTGTCGGGACTCGGGATTCGCCTGGCCCGTAGCCCCTAGTCCCTGGCGCCTACAGTGATGAAGCGAATCGCCATTCTCGGCTCCACCGGCTCGATCGGCCAGAGCGCGCTTGGTGTGATCGACGCGCACGCCGATCGTCTCCAAGTCGTCGGGCTCGCCGCCGGCGAAAACGCCGAACGGCTGGCCGCCCAAGTGGCCCGCTACCGGCCGCGCGTGGTGGCAATGGCCAGCGGCGATGCGATCGATCGGCTGCGCCGGAGCGGCGCGGTCGGCGAGACGACGCTGGCCGGCGCCGGACGCGACGGCCTCGTGGCGGTTGCGTCGCACCCGGACGTCGATATCGTGCTCTGCGCCACGAGCGGTACGGACGGCCTCGAGGCGGTGCTCGCCGCGATCGAGCACGGCAAGACGATCGCGCTCGCGAACAAGGAAGTGCTCGTCATGGCCGGTGGCATCGTCACGGACGCGGCGTCGCGCAAAGGCGTCGCGATCCTGCCGGTCGACAGCGAGCACAACGCGATCCACCAGTGCCTGCACGGTCGAGCGCCTTCGGAGATCCGGCGTCTCGTGTTGACCGCGTCGGGCGGTCCGTTTCGGGGGCGCACGTCGGGCCAGCTCGCCGATGTCACCGCCGAGGAGGCGCTGAGGCATCCGACCTGGCGCATGGGGCGCAAGATCACCATCGACTCGGCGACGCTGATGAACAAAGGGCTCGAGGTCATCGAGGCGCATTGGCTTTTCGGCGTGCCCGGCTCCCACATTGACGTCGTCATCCACCCGCAGTCGGTGGTGCACTCGATGGTCGAGCTGACCGATGGATCGATCATTGCTCAGCTCGGCATTACCGACATGCGCCTGCCGATTCAGTATGCGTTTTCGTATCCGGAGCGGTGGATCGCTCCGCTGCCGCCACTCGACCTGGCGCGCGCGTCGCGGCTCGACTTCGAGGTGCCCGATACCTCAGCGTTTCCGTGTCTGCAGCTTGCCTACCGCGCCCTCGCCGGCGGACCGAGCCTTCCAGTCGTCCTGAACGCAGCGAACGAGGTGGCCGTGGGTGGCTTCCTCGAGGGACGGGTCGCATTTACAGCGATTCACGAAATTACCGCGCAAACGATGGCCGCACATGTCCCCGCCGAAGTCGCTACGCTCGAGGCTGTGCGCATGGTGCATTCATGGGCACGAGAGTACGCTGAGGAGATCGCCCGCGGGTTAAGATTAAAGGAAGTCTGAATCACAAAGTCTGAAGCCTGATCACGGAATCTGAAGCCCGATGACCACAATATTGGCGTTTGCCTTCGTTCTTGGCGTGCTCGTGTTCGTTCACGAACTCGGCCACTTTCTCGCGGCCAAGCGCGTTGGCATCCGCGTGCTCAAGTTTCAGCTCGGGTTCAACCCCACCATCATCAGCTTCCGGCGCGGCGACACGGAGTACGGCATCGGGGCGCTTCCGCTCGGCGGCTACGTGAAGATGGCCGGCGAGAACCCGGACGACGTCGAGCGCGACAAGAACGGGAACGTGATCAAACGGCAGGACGAGTTCCTGTCGAAGAGCAAGTGGCAGCGCTTCCAGGTGCTGATCATGGGTCCGACCATGAACATCCTGCTGGCGCTCGTGCTCACCGCGCTCGTGGTCTACCAGGGTGTCGAGAAGGGCGTCTACGAAGATCAGCCGCCGGTCGTTGGCGCGGTCGCCGAGAGCTCGCCGGCGGCCCGTGCGGACGTGCGGCCCGGCGATCGGATCGAGGCGGTGAACGACCACACCGTCAATACCTGGGAGCAGCTCTACATCGCGATCGGTTCGCGACCCAATCGCGAGGTCGATCTTCGCCTCCAGCGCGACGGTCATCCGGTCACCCTCAAGGTTACGCCGACGACGTCAGGACAGGGGCGCTTCGAGTTCGGCGACATCGGCGTGTTTCCCAACGTCCATCCGCATCTGGCATCGGTGACACCTGGCGATCCGGGCGATCGCGGCGGCCTGAAGGACGGCGACGTCATTCTCGCCGTCGATGGGAAGCCGATGACGTTCCACTATCAGATGCGGGAGCTCATCGCGAGCCACGCGGAGAAGCCGATGAGCGTCACGGTTCTGCGCGGCGGCGTGCAGCAGACGCTCACCGTGACGCCCGACAGGCACGGAACGGTCGGCTGGCTGGGTGTGCGCCCGGTCGACGACACGACGAGCGTCAAGCCAGGCGCGGTCCAGGCCGTCACGATGAGCGTCGAGAAAAACATCGAATCGGCCGGGATGATCTTTCAGGCGTTGTGGGGACTCGTGACGCGGGAAGTGTCGCCTAAACAGTTGATCGGACCGGTCGCAATCGCGCAACTCTCAGGAGAATCGGCACAGCTGGGGTGGGTCGCGCTCTTCGGGCTGATGGCGTCAATCAGTCTCAACCTCGGTCTGGTGAACCTCATGCCGATTCCGGTCCTCGACGGCGGGCACATCTTCATGATGGCGCTCGAAGGCATCGCGCGACGCGACTTCAGCATGCGGGTGAAGGAAAAAGTCCTGCTGGCCGGTTTTGTCCTCATTTTGATGCTGATGGTGACCGTCATCTACAACGATCTGACCCGCATCGCCTGGATCGAACGGCTCATGCCCTGGAGGTAGACGGCCAAGAACGGAGCCGTTCTACTCTCGTCACAAGCACTTACGAACAATCCGATACACGCCGGCTCGTACTTTGCACAGAGCCCTGGTGTAGTGTTGTCGTTTTGGAGGTAGCAGTGAAGTTACTCAGATTGCTCGGGGCGGTGCTTCTGGCTGCCGGCGTCGCTGCGCCGGCCCGCGCCCAGTCTTCCGTGACCAGCGCGGACATTCAGCGTCTCCAGGATGTCAGTTACGAGGCCTCGCGCGACATGGCGCAGGTGCGCAGCCGCGACGCGGCCCTGGCGTCGCAGCTCCAGGCGGAGCTGGACGATGCGCGCGACGAGGTGATTTATCTCAAAGTGAAGCTGCGTCGCAACGAACCGATCTCGCGCGGCGAGTACAACGACGTGCGCGATCGCATTGAGAACATCCGCAGCCGCGCGCGCGGTGACTCCGCGGGCGGGTACACACCGCCCGCCGGCTCGCGCTCGGAGTCGGTCCCGCCGCCGCCGGCGACCTCGCGTCGTGCGCAGAATCCGAACGAAATCCCTGTCGGGACCGAGTTCGACGTTCGCCTTCAGACGTCGCTCTCATCGAAGACCGCGCAGGTCGAGGATCGCTTCGAGGCGACGACGATGGTCGATCTCCTCGACGAACGGGGGCGCGTGCTCGTGCCATCCGGCTCCGTCATGCGCGGAGTCGTGAGTTCGGTGAACAAAGCCACCCGCATGGATCGCAAGGGCAGCCTGACGGTCGCGTTCGATCAGGTGACCATCAACGGACGGGCGCACCCGATGCGCGCCACGGTCACGCAGGCGCTCGAGAGCGAAGGGATCAAGGGTGAGGCGGGGAAGATCGGGATTGGCGCTGGGGCTGGCGCGATTCTCGGCGCCATTCTCGGCGGCGCGAAAGGCGCGCTTGCCGGGATTCTCATCGGCGGCGGCGGGACGATCGCTGCCACCGAGGGAAAGGACGTCGAGCTGCCCGTAGGAACGACGCTTCGCGTCAGACTCGATTCTCCGCTGACGCTCAGCGCCCGCTGAACGGGCAACACAGAGGTGAACAAAGGACACAAAGGAAGACACAAACGAACGTGGAACGAGAAACGTCCTACGAGCGCCGCCCTTTGTGCCCTCTGTTCCCCTTTGTGTCCTTGACGCGTTTCTTCACCGCGCGCATGGCCTCCCTCGCCGCGCTGATTGTTTTCTCCACGTCCCTCACGGAATGCGCGGAAGAAAGAAACCAAGCCTCGAACTGAGACGGCGGCGGGTAGACGCCTCGCGCGAGCATGCCGCGGAAGAACCCGGCGTAGCGGCCGGTGTCCGCACTCGTCGCCGACGCGTAGTCGCGGACCGGCCGATCGACGAAGAACGGCGTGAGGAGCGATCCGAACGCATTGACCTGCAGCGCGACGCCAGCGTCGCGAGCCGCGTCGGCAAGGCCGGCCGCCAGTCGGGTGCCGAGCGCCGCGAGCGACGCGTACAGCTTGGGCGTCAGCCGGTCGAGACTCCACAACCCGGCCGTCATGGCCAGCGGATTCCCCGAGAGCGTGCCGGCCTGATAGACCGGACCCGACGGCGACACGAGATCCATCAGATCCGCGCGACCGCCGTACGCCCCGACCGGAAGCCCGCCGCCGATAATCTTGCCCAGGCAGGTCAGGTCCGCCCGGACACCGGTGACGGCCTGGGCACCACCCGGCGCGGCGCGAAATCCCGAAATGACCTCGTCGAAAATCAGCAGCGCGCCCGCAGCGGTGCACATCTCGCGCAGCGATCGCAGAAACCCGTCGGCCGGCGGCACCAGTCCCATGTTGCCGGCAATCGGCTCGACGATGACGGCGGCGATCTCGCCGCGATTCTCGTCGAACAGACGCTGTACGGACGCCGGATCGTTGTAGCTCGCTACCAGCGTGTCGGCGGCGGCGGCGCGCGTGACGCCCGGACTGGTGGGCGCGCCGAGCGTCAGCGCGCCCGACCCGGCCTTGACGAGGAACGCGTCGGCGTGACCATGATAACAACCCTCGAACTTGACGATCCGATCGCGGCCGGTCGCGGCCCGCGCCACGCGCACCGCGCTCATCGCCGCTTCAGTACCTGAACTGACGAAGCGGATGCGCTCGATCGACGGCATCAGTGCGCGGACGCGTTCGCCGAGCGCCACCTCCAGCGGGCTCGGTGCGCCGAAACTGGTGCCGCGGCGCGCGGCGGCCGCCAGCGCACTCACGAGGCCCGAAGGGGCGTGACCGTGCAACAGCGGTCCCCACGACATCACGTAGTCGACGTAGGTGTTGCCGTCGATGTCCTCGATGCGCGCGCCAGCCGCGCGACGAATGAACAGCGGCGACGCGCCGACCGCTTTGAAGGCGCGCACCGGGCTGTCGACGCCACCCGGAAGAATCTGACACGCGCGCGAAAAGAGGCGGCCGGACTGTGAGGTTCGCATGGTCACCGCGATCAGTACGTTCCCCGCATGACGTTGTGCGCCTTGTTCAGCTCGCTGATCGCGGCGGAAAGATAGCTGCGTTCGTCCTTGTCCTTCGTCAGGTTCCGCGCGTCGCCGAAGGCCTTCGCGGCGGTATCGACATCGCGCTGCATCAGCGCCGTCGAGCCCATGCCGAGCGCCGCGCGAAACGACGACGGGTCGCGCTCGTAGGCGCGGCGGAACAGCGGCCGCGCGACGGTGGCGTCGCGCATCACCAGACAGATGCGTCCGGCCGCGGTCAGCACGTTCACGTCATTGCTGTCCGACAACCGCGAGATGATCGGCACCACACGCTCGGGACGGCCGGCCCGGGCGGCGTCGGCCGCCTCTACGAGCATCTGTCCAATGTCGCCGTCAGGCACCATCGTCGGTTTCAACACCGGATGCCACGTGAGTCCCATGCCGCTCAATCCAGTTCCCGCCGGCGTAACGAGATTGAATGGAAGGGCGACGGCGTCGGGGATCTGTCCGGAAGGGGATGCATCGAAGACCCAGATGCCCGACTTGAAGCCCAGGAGCGCCCAGTTGCCTTTCGCGTCGCCCTTCGTCGCGAACGTGCGTTGGCCCAGGTAGGCACCGCCGGCGAAGCCGAACAGCGCTTCGACGCGCACGTCGGCGTCCTTGACGGCCTCGCCGCGATCGCTGACGACCTTGCCGGAGAGACGATCGAGCGGCTGTGCGAAGAGGGCAGGAAGGGCAGGAAGGGAAAGGATCGCGCACACGAGCAATGTCTTTCCGATCGCTCCCGTCCCACCCATCCAGCCCATCCCGCCCCTCTTGCCCATCCAGTCCCCTCCCGTCTCAGTGCGACGCCGCCGTTCCGCGACCGCGGATGACAACACCTGACCGTTCTCCAGTATGCCTGCCGTTATCGAGGACGACGCGGCCGTTGACGATGACGGTCGGGATGCCGAGCGGATACTGAAACGGATCGGTGAAAGTTGCGCGATCGATGACGGTCGCCGGATCGAAGATCACGAGGTCCGCCGCCAGCCCCTCCTTGATGAGCCCGCGATCCGTGATGTGCAGCTGCCTG
>Ga0207641_10002661_pt1 | contig 16328 bp, 19 predicted proteins | sample KBSSwiS62_FD_184306 | JGI IMG/M metagenome (GOLD analysis project Ga0207641, IMG submission 184306) | Switchgrass rhizosphere microbial communities from Kellogg Biological Station, Michigan, USA - KBS Switchgrass S6-2 (SPAdes) (version 2) | ecosystem: Host-associated > Plants > Roots >... | reverse complement strand
GCGTTCAGGCGATGCCGGGCGGCGAAGTCGGGATGGCTGACGCGCCAGGCGCCATCGGCGGTCCGTGTCAGCCGGCGGAACTTCTCATAAGCCTTCAGGGCGTAGCCGCCGCTGGCGATATAGTTGAGGACGCGATCGAACTGCTCGGCCGTCAAGGTCGCATAGGGCGCCGCTCGCGTGACCTCGGCATGCAGGTCTTCGGCCCGAAAGGCGCCAGCACAGGCGATGGCCATGACGTGCTGAGCGAGGACGTCGAGGCTGCCGGCGCGGAACGGCTCATTGTCCAGTTCGCCTGCCTCGATGGCGTCGAGCGCGGCGCGGCCCTCCAGATATTCGAAGCGGTTGCCGGGCACGAGCATCGCCTCGCTGGGCTCGTCGAGACGGTGATTAGCGCGACCGATGCGCTGAAGCAGGCGCGAAGCCCCCTTGGGCGCTCCCATCTGTATGACCAGATCGACGTCTCCCCAGTCCACGCCGAGATCGAGGCTGGCGGTCGCGACGAGCGCACGCAGCCGCCCCTCCGCCATCGCGCTTTCGACCTTGCGCCGGGCCTCCTTCGACAGCGAGCCATGATGGATGCCGATCGGCAGGCTCATCGCGTTGACCATCCACAGGTCCTGGAAGATCAGCTCGGCAAGGCTCCGGGTGTTGCAGAAGATGATCGTGGTCTTGTGGGTCTCAATCTCGGCCATCACCTGTTCGGCGGCATAGCGGCCCGAATGGCCCGCCCAAGGAATACGCCCTTCGGGGATCAGTATATCGATTTGCGGCGGTGCGCCCGCCTCACCCTCTACCAGCGCGACTTCTTCGTAGTCGCCATCCCCGCCGAGCCAGCCGCGGTAGGCGTCGGCGTCGGCGACCGTAGCGGACAGCGCGACGCGGCGCATCGCCGGCGCCAGGGTTTGCAACCGGGACATCGACAGCGCGAGCAGATCGCCGCGCTTGGTGGTGGCGAAGGCATGGACCTCGTCGATCACTATGGTCTTGAGATTGGCGAACAGCGCGGCGCTGTCGGAATAGGACAGGAGCAGGCTCAGCGATTCGGGCGTCGTCAGCAGGATCTGCGGGGGCCGCACCCGTTGTCGGGCCTTGCGGTCCGACGGCGTGTCGCCCGTGCGGGTTTCGACGCGGATGCCTAGGCCCATCTCTTCGATCGGGGTCAACAGGTTACGCTGGACGTCGACGGCAAGCGCCTTCAGCGGCGACACATAGACGGTGTGCAGTCCTTCCTGCGGCGCATCGATCAAGTCGACAAGTGTCGGAAGGAAGCCGGCGAGCGTCTTGCCCGATCCGGTCGGCGCGACGAGCAGCGCATTACGGCCGCCGCGAGCAGCGGTAAGCATCTCGAGCTGATGGCGGCGCGGTATCCAGCGCTTTGCGGCGAACCAGTCGACAAGCTGTCCAGGGAGATGGAGTCCCACCGGTCAACCGATCGTCATTCGCGCCAGGACGGCAATTCATATCCTCCGACGTTCGAGTCTCTCACCGATCGGAGGTGATGGATTCCCGCCCGCGCGCGGGTGGAGACAATGGGTCGGCTATGGATCAATGCCCCGCCTGCGGCCCGCGTTCCAAGCCGGAAAGGGCAAGCTGCTCGTCGATCTGCGCCATCAGCCGATCGAGCCCGGCCTGGTCCTTCGCCTCGGCGCGGGCAACGAGCACGTCCTGGGTGTTCGAGGCTCGAAGCAGCCACCAGCCATCGGGCGTGTTGACGCGCGCACCGTCGGTACGATCGACGTCGGCGCCAGCCGCCTGGAGCCGATCGAGCACCTCCTCGACGACTTTGAACTTGCGGCTCTCGTCTACCTGGAAGCGCAGCTCGGGCGTGTTGACCAACGCCGGCATCCGGCTCTTGAGCGCGGTGAGCGATCCGCCGAGCTGGCTCACGGCCTCGATAAGCCGCACCGCGGAATAGAGCGCGTCGTCAAAACCGTACCAACGATGCTTGAAGAAGATGTGACCCGACATCTCGCCGGCGAGCGGGCTGTGCGTTTCCGCCATCTTGACCTTGATGAGGCTGTGCCCGGTCTTCCACATGCAGGGCGTGCCACCCAGCTCCGCGATACGATCGAACAGTGCCTGGCTCGCCTTTACGTCGGCGATGATCGTGCCACCCGGCACGTCCCTCAGAACCGGTTCGGCGAGGATCGACAGGATCTGGTCGCCCCACACTACCCGGCCCTCGCCATCGATTGCGCCGATCCGGTCGGCGTCGCCATCGAACGCGATGCCGAAGTCGAGATGCTCGGCCGCGACCAGCTTCTTCAGGTCGGCAAGATTCTTTTCCTCGGTCGGATCGGGATGGTGGTTGGGGAAGCGACCGTCGATCTCGGTGTACAACAGGTGATGCTCGCCTGGCAGGCGCGCGACCAGCTTCTCCAGGATTCGGCCGCCGGCACCATTGCCATTGTCCCAGCCGATCCGGAAGCCCGTGCCGGTGAAGCCTTCCAGGAGGCGATCGACATAAAGGTCCTCGACTTGGGCGTCGGAGATGCTGCCCTGGCCTTGCTCCCAGTCGCCCGTCTCGGCCATCCGGCCGATCGACTGGATCTGGTCGGCGAAGAAGGGCTTGTGGGCGAGCACCATCTTGAAGCCGTTATAGTCGGCGGGGTTGTGGCTGCCGGTGATCTGGATACCGCCATCGACTTCCAACGTCGCCTCGGCGAAATACAGCATCGGCGTCGGCCCGAGGCCGGTACGAACCACATCGATACCGCTCTCGACCAGCCCCCGCACCAGTTCGTCGCGCAGCGAGTCCGACGAGACGCGCCCGTCCCATCCGACCGCGACGCGCGTCCCGCCATCGCGCCGGACATGGCTGCCGAAGCCGCGACCGATCGCATAGGCATCGGCCGGCCCGAGCGTCTTCCCGACTATTCCGCGTATGTCATATTCGCGCAGCGATGTCGGGTCGAAACGATGGCTCACTCTGCTCTCCCGCTAATGGGTGGTCGACGCCCCGGACGGAGCGATCGGCTAACGAGGATAGCGCCCGCCCAGTTCCGCCAGCAAGACATCTCTTGCCATGTTGACGCGCATCGCCAGTTCGGCCGTTCCGCCCTGATCGGGGTGCACCTTAGCGACCAGCCGGCGGTGCGCCTCGCGAATGCGTTGCTCGTCCGCGCCGGGCGGCACATCAAGCACGCGCCGCGCTTCGTCAGCTGCCATCGCGCTGCCCACGCGCCCACGCGGCGGGGGCGCTTCGCGAACGAAGAGCCAGACAAGTGGAAGGATCATAGCCAGGCCGATCTGCCAGCTACCGCGCAGGGCAAGGAATATCCCGGCTGCCGCCGAGCAGGTCGCGACCAGCCGCGCCCGCGAATAGCCACTTCGCCAGCCCCACCAGGCCACCAGCCCGGCGGCCAGCAGCGCCAGCATCATCCGGCGACGGCCGGCGACGATGCCGCGCCTGGTCCCAGATGCTGGGGCCATTGCGACAGCGCGAGTCCCGACACCATCTCGCGCAGCTCCTGCCGCGCCGCGAGATGCGCCATACCCGCGTCGCTGCCGATGGCGCCCAGATCGAGCAGGGTGAGTCCCTTGGGAAACAGCTCACGATAGATCACACGTTCGGACAGGCCGGGGATGATCCGGAAACCCACACGCTTGGCAAGATCCTGCATCGCTTGGGCCACACGGCGCATGTTGCGCGCCTCAAGATGCTGGAGCCGGTTGCGCAGCACCACCCAATCGACGGTGCCGCCGTCGATCCTGCCCCGCGTCTTGCGTGCATCCCAGACGAGCTCGGCATAGAAGCTCGGCCGCTTGACCTTGAAGGTGTCCGCGTCGACCTGGCCGATCAGGTCGAGATCGACGAAGCTGTCGTTGATCGGCGTGACCAGCGTATCGGCACGGGTAATCGCTTCACGGGCGTGGTCGTCGTCGCGACCGGGCGTGTCGATGACGATCACCTCGTGATCAGCGGCAAAGCCCGCGATGATATCGGCGAGGACATGGCCCTTGCCGGGGTCGAACGTCTCGAACGTCGGCGTCACCAGCGATTGGCCGGTTCGCGCCTGCGTCGCGACCCGGTTCTCCAGATATCGGGCAAGCGTGCGCTGCCGGGTATCGAGATCGATCGCGGCGACCCGCTTGCCGGCCGCGGCCAGCGCGACGGCGACGTGGACCGAGGTCGTCGATTTTCCCGAGCCGCCCTTTTCGTTGGCGAAGACAATCAGATGGCTGCTGGACAAACTACCTTCCCTTCGCCGCACCACGCTTGATCCCGCGGCGAGGCTTGTTCAATGGAGCGCTAAATCGAAGGGGTCTATAATCGGTGCAAATCGTCCGGAACATAGCGGATCTCCGCCAGGCCGTGGCAAAGCTGAGGATAAGTGGCGATCCGGTGGCCCTTGTGCCGACGATGGGGGCGCTCCATGCCGGGCATATCGCTCTTGTCGATGCCGCCCGGGCACGCCGGGCGCCGGTGGTCGTGTCGATCTTCGTCAATCCCACTCAGTTCGCGCCCGGCGAGGATCTCTCGTCCTATCCGCGTCGCGAGGCCGCCGATATCGCCATGCTGGAAGCGGCCGGGACCGCGCTGCTCTGGCTGCCCGACGTCGCAGAGATGTATCCGGCGGGCTTTGCAACCAGCGTCGAGGTCGGCGGCGTCTCAACGCTGTGGGATGGCGTGGCTCGCCCCCGTCATTTTGCCGGCGTCGCGACGATCGTCACCAAGCTTTTCCAACAGGTGCGTCCCGACATCGCCTTGTTCGGCGAGAAGGATTTTCAGCAACTCGCGGTGATTCGTCGCCTCGTCGCCGATCTTGACATGGACATCGAGATCGTCGGCGTCCCCACGCAGCGGGACGATGACGGTCTCGCCCTATCCTCCCGCAACGCCTATCTTAGCGACGAGGAACGGGTCGTGGCGCGCACGCTGCCCCGCGCACTCGGCGAGGCGGCGGCAGCGATCGAACGTGGTGGCGATGTCGGCGAAGCGCTGGCGAACGCCATCGCCCGGCTGCGGGATGCGGGCTTCGATCCGGTCGACTATGTGGCGCTCGTCAACGCCGACACACTCGAGCCTCTCGACCGGCCAGTAGACGGTTCTCGGCTGATCGCGGCCGCCAGGTTGGGCCGCACGCGACTGATCGACAATCTCGCGGTGCGAGCAAACGGTCAAGGCTGATCCTAAACAACACCTGATTGCCGCCGTTAACCTTGTTGAGGTGGCGGCGCATCGGGGCCCCACCGCGAACTTGGTGGAGCGTGGCGATGGTTCACAGTCTCAAGACTCAGCAATTTCTGACCGAGGCCCGGTTGCGTGATGCGATGGCGGGCGACATCGATGCCTGTTTCGAACTGGGCGTCGCCTTTTCAGCGGGCGCCGATGGTTGCCCGCTCGACCTGGTGGCTGCGCACAAATGGTTCAACATCGCCGCACTGGGCGGCAATGAGCGAGCCATCGAATGTCGTTCCGAGATCGCCGGGGAGATGACGGCGCGGGAAATCATCGAGGCGCAGCGCCAGGCGCGCGCGATGCTTGGAATCGGTAATCGGTTGGCGGCTTGATCCGACAGGGGTGGCGAACGGCCCAAGCTTCGGCGTCGCCAAGCCTCGCGCGGATAAGCGGTCGGTTCTCCGCTAAAAGCGATATGGCAATGGAGATTTAGAACCTGTTGCGGGAATGGGGATCTCGCGCAACTCGCTTTAGCCGCGCCGGAACGGAGTGAACTCCGCGAGCCCCGCCATGTTGGCGTCTATTGCGCGACGCTCTCGGAGCAGGAACTCCGCCACCGCGCTTCGAAAACCTTCATGCGGGATGTAATGCGCCGACCAGGTCGCCACCGGTTCGTACCCGCGCGCGAGTTTGTGCTCTCCCTGGGCGCCGGCTTCCACCTTCGCGAGCCCGCGCGCGATAGCCGCATCGATCGCCTGGTAATAGCAAAGCTCGAAATGTAGGAAGGGAACATCCTCGATCGCACCCCAGTTGCGACCGTACAGCGTATCGGCGCCGATCAGGTTGAGCGCTCCCGCAATGGGTCGTCCGCCACGCAGCGCCAGGATGAGCAGCACCCGATCGGCCATGCGCTCTCCGAGCAGGGAGAAGAAGGCGCGGGTCAGGTAAGGACGCCCCCATTTGCGCGCACCAGTATCCTGATAGAACGCCCAGAAGGCATCCCAATGCTCTTCACGCAGGTCGCTGCCGCTGAGGTGCACGATGTCGAGCCCGGCGGTCGCAGCCGCCCGCTCCTTTCGGATCGCCTTGCGCTTCCGGGAGGCGAGAGCGCCCAGGAAATCCTCAAAGCTCGCATAGCCGCGATTGATCCAATGGAACTGCCTGTCCGACCGGAGGAGCCAGCCGGCTGCCTCGAAAAGGGGCAGTTGGCCAGGTTCGACGAAGGTCGCATGGGCAGACGATAGAGCATTTTCACGCACGAGCGTCTCCGCCGCCGATATCAGCGCGGACGCGAGCGAGGGGTCCCGCAGCAACAACCTAGGCCCCGGCACGGGCGAAAAGGGCGCGGCGATCTGGAGCTTGGGATAATATCGGCCGCCGGCGCGATGCCAGGCATCCGCCCAGGCATGATCGAACACATATTCGCCCTGGCTATGGCTCTTGGCATAGGCGGGCAGGATCGCCCCCGGCTTTCCATCGGATCCATCGATCGCGACCGGCACCGGTTGCCAGCCGGTCCGCGCGGTGGCGCTGCCGGAATCCTCGAGAGCCGACAGGAAGTCATGGCATACAAAAGGGTTGGCCGTGCCCGCGCAGCCATCCCATTCGTCCCGCCTGAACTCGGCCACCCCCTCCGCCACCCGCGCGGTGGTGCGGTCGCCCATAGTCCGCTTCACCACCCCGGGGCTTCGAAGATGATCTGATCAGAGCATTCGGCGGCAAGCGCGTGCTGTTCGGCCGAGCGCACGGTCCAGGCCAGGATCGGCACCGCCCGGTTGCGCTGGCGCTCCGCAAAGCGGCTCGGCAGGTCGGCGACGTCGATCGCCAGAAATTCCGGGCGTGCCCGCCATACCGCCTTCACCTTCTCCGATCCCTCTTCCTTCGCATAGGGGCTGGTGTCGGCCATCATCAGTCCGCGGGTGATCCTATGGCCGTGGGAAGCGAACCAGCGCGGCACCTCGCCGTGCAGCGACATCACCGCTGCCTCCCCGCGATAGCTTTCGATCGCATGGCGCACTGCCACGCAAAGCTGCGACACATGCCCCTCAATCGCCTTCAGCTCGACGATCACCGGCGCGCGGTTCGCCACGATCGCCAATATTTCGTCCAGCCTGGGTATCGTTTCCGCGCTGCCGGCTAGCTGTATCTCTCCGAGTTGGCGGCTGGAATGATGGCGGACCTGACCGGCCTCTCCGGTCATCCGTTCGAGATCAGCATCCGCGAAAACATGGGCCATGCCGTCCAGACTGAACTGGACGTCGATCTTGACACCATAGCCATGCGAGACGGCCGCCTCCACCGCGGCGCGGCTGTTTTCCGGGAAGCGCGCGCCGTGCAATCCGCGATTTGCGATGGGCGTGCGGGTGAGGAAGCCCACCCGGCGGGGATCGGGGACCGGGAAACGCCAGTGGTCAAAGAGGCCGAATGGCGACAAGGGCATCGATCTCCACGGCTGCGCCGAGCGGCAATACAGGCACGCCGACCGCCGATCGCGCGTGTCGGCCCGATTCGCCGAATACCGCCAGCATCAGCTCCGATGCTCCGTTTGCGACCTTGGGCTGATCGGTGAAGTCGGCCGTCGACGATATGAAACATCCGAGCTTCACGATCCGCTCGACTCGATCGAGATTGCCGCCGAGCGCGGCCTTGATCTGCGCAATCAACATGATGCCGCAGCGCCTGGCCGCCTCCGCGCCGGCCGCGAGATCGACATCCTGTCCAAGCCGGCCGGTGATCAGCGATCCATCCGCCTTGAAGGGAAGCTGGCCCGAAATGTGGAGAAGCCCATCGACCTCGACCGCCGCGACATAGGCTGCGACCGGCGCGGCTGGGGTGGGCAGGACAAGGCCCAGTTCGGCGATACGTGCATCGATGCTCATGGCGCTTCTTGTCCGGAGAGTGGCTTGACCGTCAAGCATCGGCGAACATCAGGCACCGGCAGCTCTGGATGAAAGGGTGATCGGATCGGCGGGACGACCGTCGGCGAAACGTGCAAGGATCCACGGCAGCGCGTCGGCCCAGTCGTCGATCCGCACATGGGCATGCTCGGCGGGCGGGCGGTGTATCGCAACCCGAGGCTCCGCAACCATGTGGATGCGCCACACCGACGGCGCATAGCGAGCGACCGAGCCGTGATGTCCATCCAGATCGTCGACGAAAATCGCCACCGACGGATCATATTGTGCGATCAGATCGGCGACTGGCTTGCCTTTGCCGCCCTGATTGCACTGGACCGCGTGACGAATGTCGACGGCGGCGAGCTGAGCGACGCGGCCCTCATGGAACTGATCGGTCAGGTTGGTGAGCACGACGATGTCGGCGAGTTCGGCGATCGTCGCCAGCGCGCGGGTGGCATGGGGTACCAGCGTCTGCCGATGCATCTCATTGGTGAAGAAGGCATCGAGCAGAGGGCCGATATGCTCGGGCTCGACGATGCTACGATCGGCACGCCGTGTCAGGGCCCGCTCGAAATCGGTCTGGTCCAGGGCGAAGTCGATGCCATGCGCCTCGTCCAGCCATTGCCTGAACGGACTGACCATGTGCAGCAGCACTTCGTCGCAGTCGGTGATCAACAGCGGACGCCTCACGACAGGCCTTCTCGCGCGCGGATCAGCTGGACCGGATCGACGCCGATCGACGCCGCGCAGGCGATCAGGTCGGGCTCATGAGCGGCCAGGAAGTCGAGGCAGGCTGCCAGCACCACCGGGTCGTTGGCACGAGCACGCAGGTCTCCAGGTGTCAGGCCGGTGAGGTCGAGCAATCTCTGTGCACGAGATGGTTCGTCCAGCAACCATGCCAATGCTCGAAGCGCGTCTACGATCGGACCGTCGCCGAACGCAGCTTGTAGATTAACGGATTTGGGTTGATGGTAGAGCATGTTACAATCGCGCACCTGTACAGGTAGAGTTGCACGTGGCGAAAAAAGTCCTGATTGTCGAGGATAATGAGCTTAACCTCAGGCTGTTCCGTGACCTGCTCGAGGCGCACGGCGCTGACGTGCGTACGATCCGCGACGCTCGCGAGGCCCTGTCCGCGATCCGCGACTTCCTGCCCGACCTGGTCATTATGGATATCCAGCTGCCGCATATCAGCGGCGTCGAACTGATCAAGCTGATGAAGGAGGATGATAAGCTGGAAGCGATCCCGATCATGGCGGTCACCGCCTATGCGGGCAAGGGCGACGAGGGCCGCGTCCGGCAGGCCGGCGCCGATGCCTATGTTTCGAAGCCGATATCGGTAAGCCGGTTCGTCACCGCTGTCGAGGAGTTGGCCGGGCCCCTGAAGGGATTTCAGCGGATGGTGTAAGGGCCTTCAACTCGCTGGTCGTCAGCCGGCGAGGCCGTCGTCCCGAGAAAGACCGCATCTTCCTTTCGACCCGGCCCCCAAGATACCGCGTTCGCCCAGCGAATGCCTTCAAGCAATATCAAGCAATAAACGCAAACGCCCGCCGGAGGGCGGGCGCGCGTAGCTCGGCAAGCAGTCGGGCCGGCTATCCGGCCCTTGGCTTACTTGATCTTGGCTTCCTTGAAATCGACATGCTTGCGCACGACCGGATCATATTTACGGAAGCTCAGCTTCTCCGTCTGGGTGCGCGGATTTTTCTTGGTGACATAATAGAAACCCGTGTCAGCCGTGCTGACCAGCTTGATCTTCACAGTGGTCGGCTTAGCCATGACCCGAAACCCTTATCGACAGAAAAAATAATGGCGGCGTCGCCGCCGCCGCTGATCGGGAGCGGGCCTTAGGGCGGCCGACCCAGAGAGTCAAGGCCATCGCGCGCTACGCCCTTGCTCGGCAGGTTCGATTGAGCGAGGCATAATTGCAGCGACAGCGGCGCTACCTTTTGGCAGCCTGTCCGTTGAGAGCGCGATTCGAAGCAGGAGACTATCTCATGGCCAAGAAGCCGAAGGCGCCGCTGGCGACGCCTACCGATTTGAGCAGCAACAGCGCGATGAGCGTTGCGGACGCCCTAAACGGCATCCTCGCCGACAGCTTCGCGCTCTATTTTAAGACGAAGAATTTCCACTGGCACGTCTCGGGGCCGCACTTCCGAGACTATCACCTCCTGTTGGACGACCAGGCTACTCAAATCCTGGCGACGACCGACCTCATCGCGGAACGGGTCCGCAAGACGGGCAACACCACCCTCCGGTCGGTGGGCGATATTGCGCGGCGCCAGTCGATCAAGGACAATGACGCCGAGTTCGTGAGTGCAAATGAAATGCTGAACGAGTTGCACCGCGACAACCTCGCCCTCGTGGCAAAATTGCGAGAGGCAAAGGACATCGTTGACGAGGCCAAGGATAATGCGACCAGCGGCATCCTCGACGACTGGACCGATCAGGCCGAGCAGCGGGCCTGGTTCCTGTTCGAGACCGCTCGCAACGGCTGATCGCCGACACCCGCCATTTCCGCTTCGGCGAGGCATCAGGAGTCAGCCGTTGCCCTGGCGGCTGTATTTTCCTAAAGGGTCATCGTCATTCGGGGAGTAGCCGGCCGCCAGGGGCGGGGATCGCGTCAACATACTTGGAAGAGATTCCATGGCGCGATCGAGGTTCGAAAGAACCTTGGCAAGACCGATGACATCGCGGCTTCGCCTGCCGGGCGGGGGCCGAGATGTCGTCTGTCCACCAGCTGCCCGGCCCGAGACTCTTATGGATATCCTTCTCTCCTCCACCCTATTGGTCGCCTTTGCAGAAATCGGCGACAAGACGATGCTGCTGGCGATCCTGCTCGCGGTCCGATTCCGCGCGCCCGCCGCGATCATCGCCGGCATCTTTGCCGCCACGATCGTCAACCATGCGATCGCCGCCTGGGCTGGCTCGGCAATTTCCGGCCTGCTCGACGGCTACTGGTTCCGCCTCGCCATCGCGATCGGTTTCCTAGCCATGGCGGTGTGGACGCTGATTCCGGACCGGCTGGACGAGGAGGATGCCGTCGACAAACCGCCGCGACATGGTGTCTTCCTGACCACTATGATCGCCTTCTTCCTCGCCGAGATGGGCGACAAAACCCAAGTCGCCACGATCGCGCTCGGCGCGCGCTATCATGCAGTCGGGCTGGTCGCGATGGGCACGACGCTCGGTATGATGATCGCCAATGTGCCCGCCGTCCTCCTCGGCGACCGCGTTACCCGGCTCATCCCGCTCAGGCCGATGCGGATCGCCGCGGCGTTGATCTTCGCGATCCTTGGGCTGCTGGCGCTTCGAGACCTGTTGGGTTAAGGGCCGGCCCGTCATGGCCCCACAGATCATCATAGCGATACCCAAAGGACGCATACTCAAAGAGGTTCTGCCGCTGTTGGTGCGCGTCGGCATCGAACCCGAGGCGGCGTTCGGCGACGAGGATAGCCGACTGTTGCGCTTTGCGACCAATCGGCCCGAAATCGGTCTGATTCGCGTTCGCGCCTTCGACGTGGCAACCTTCGTGGCGCATGGCGCGGCGCAACTCGGCATCGTCGGCTCAGACGTGCTGATGGAGTTTGACTATCCCGAGCTCTATGCGCCGATAGACCTGAACATCGGCCACTGCCGCATTTCGGTCGCAGAACCGGTGGCGATGGCGGAGGGGGACGATGTCCGCGAGTGGAGCCACGTTCGGGTCGCAACCAAATATCCGAACATCACCCGCCGCCATTTCGAGGCCCGCGGGGTCCAGGCGGAGTGCGTAAAACTCAACGGTGCGATGGAGATCGCACCGGTACTCGGCCTGTCAAGCCGCATAGTCGATCTCGTCTCCACCGGACGGACTTTGAAGGAGAACGGCCTGGCCGAGGTCGAGGTGATCGCGGAGATATCGTCGCGGCTGATCGTCAATCGCGCGGCGTTCAAGACCCGCGCGGCTGAGATCGCACCGTTGATCGAGGGCTTCCGCACTGCCATCGCGTTGGAGGAGGGTGCGGGCAATGCCGCTACGGCTTGACAGCCGCGATCCGGGGTTCGCGACCGCCTTCACCGCGCTGGTCGACGGCCGGCGCGAGGCGGACGAGGATGTCTCGCGCGACGTGGCCGCAATCGTCGCCGACGTCCGGGCGCGCGGCGACGCTGCGATTGTCGCTTATACGAGCCGCTTCGATCGCCACGATCTCGACTCGTCGGGCTGGCGCATAGCCCTGCCTCAGTGCCAAGCCGCTCTGGCGGAGCTGGATCGTGATCTACGCTCGGCGCTCGAGCTCGCCGCGGCACGCATTACCGCCTATCACGTGGCGCAGCGCCCTGCCGACAGCGAGTTCATCGACGACGCCGGCGTCCGGCTCGGGGCACGTTGGAACGCGGTGGAGGCAGCGGGACTCTATGTTCCGGGCGGCCGCGCCGCCTATCCTTCCTCGGTGCTGATGAACGCCATCCCCGCGAAGGTAGCGGGAGTCGAGCGGCTGGTGATGGTTACGCCGACGCCCGGCGGCATCGTCAACCCGCTGGTCCTCGCCGCGGCCGCGCTCGCCGGCGTTGACGAGGTCTGGCGGATCGGCGGCGCGCAAGCCATCGCCGCACTTGCCTTCGGCACCGATCGCATCTGCGCCGTCGACGTGATCGTCGGCCCCGGCAACGCCTGGGTCGCTGAGGCCAAGCGGCAGCTCTATGGCGTCGTCGGGATCGACATGGTCGCCGGGCCGTCCGAAATCGTTGTCGTCGCCGACAAGGACAATAATCCGGCCTGGATCGCCGCCGACCTGTTGAGCCAGGCCGAGCATGATCCGACCAGCCAGTCGATCCTGTTGACCGATGACGTGCGCTTCGCCGACGCGGTCGCAGCCGAAGTCGAGACTCAGCTGAGCCGCCTCCAGACCGAGACGACCGCACGCTCCAGCTGGACGAATAACGGCGCGATCATCACCGTGGCGAGCCTGGCGGAGGTGCCCGCCCTTTCCGACCGCCTCGCTCCTGAGCATCTGGAACTGGCGGTCGCCGATCCCCGGGCCTTGTTCGACAGGGTGCGCCATGCCGGTTCGGTGTTTCTCGGCCGCTATACGCCCGAGGCCGTCGGCGATTATATCGCCGGGCCGAATCATGTGCTGCCGACCGGGCGACGCGCGCGTTTCTCCTCGGGCCTGTCCGTGCTCGACTTCATGAAGCGGACCAGCTTCATTGCGCTCGACGATCGTGCGATCGCCACGATTGGACCCGCGGCAGTGTCGCTCGCTCGCGCCGAGGGGCTGCCTGCCCATGCCGCCTCGGTCGCCGCGCGGTTGGAAAAATAAGATCATGACCAAGACCAACGAACGTTCTCGCGCGCGCAGCGCCGCCCGCCTCGCGGCCGCCCAGGCGCTCTACCAGCAGGAAATGGAGGGCACGCCGCTCGCGCGGCTGCTCGATGAATTTCACCAGCACCGGTTGGGCGCCACCATAGAAGACGTCCAATATGCGGTCGCCGAAGTGAGCTTTTTCGACGATCTGGTTACAGGGGTCGACGCGCGCCGCGAGGAAGTCGACGCCGCGATCACAGCCCGGCTCGCGCCGGGCTGGAGCCTTGACCGTCTGGACCGGCCGATGCGGCAGATCCTGCGGGTCGGCGCCTATGAGTTGCTCGCGCGGCCGGATGTGCCGACCGCGACCGTGATCAGTGAATATGTCGACGTCGCCGATGCCTTTTACGAGAAGCGCGAAAAGGGCTTTGTCAACGGTGTGCTCGACGGAATCGCCAAGGCCGTGCGGGTTTGATCCCCGACGCGGCGATTCTCCACAACCTCTGGTTTTGGGCGCTCGGCGTCCCTGCCGTGATTCTGATGGGGCTTGGCAAGGGCGGCTTCATCGGCGTCGGTACGCTGGCCATCCCGCTGATGGCGCAAGCCGTATCGCCGGTGCAGGCGGCAGCAGTGCTGCTTCCGCTTCTGATCGTTCAGGACGCGGTTGGCGTCTGGGCGTTCCGCAAGACCTGGAGCCGCCATATCATGAAGGTGATGTTGCCTGGTGCGATCATCGGGGTCGGGCTGGGATATCTGTTCGCCGCCAGCCTGTCCGACGCGATGATCCTGATAGCGGTCGGCTTGATCTCGATCGTCTTCGGCCTGCAGCGGCTGTGGATCGAGCGAGGCGGGCCGGTTGCGCCGACGCGCCCGCCTTCCGATCTGGTCGGCATGGTGTGCGGGGCAGCGTCCGGCCTTACCAGCCAGATCGCCCATGCCGGCGGGCCGCCCTATCAGCTCTGGGTGATGCCGCAGCGGCTCGATCGCGACATCTTCGTCGGCACGACGGCGATCTTCTTCGCGGTCGTCAACTGGATCAAGGTGCCGGCGTACGCCGCGCTCGGACAGTTCACGCCGACCAACCTCACCGCCTCCGTGGCGCTTCTGCCGGTGGCGGTCGTCTCGACCTATGCGGGCGTGAAGCTGGTCCGAAAGGTGGATCCGGATCGTTTCTATCTGCTGGTCTACTGGCTGACGGTACTGCTCGGCGTAAAGCTGCTCTGGGATGGCGCCATGAGGCTGGGCTAGTTCCTGAGGTCATCGCTACCGCATGGAAGCCATGGACGTCGGGCTGCAGGAAACAGAAAATGCAGCCGTGATTCACGCCTTCGCCGAGATGAAGTGAGGACCAAGAGGGGGATATGTCCGACGAACAGCGCCTGATCGATCGGCTGCGTGCCATCGCCCGTCATCCGGCCGCGCGCGAGCTGCTCGACGATGCGGCGGTTCTGCCGTCGCCGCTCGCGCGCGATCTGGTCGTCACGCATGATATGCTGATCGAGGGCGTGCATTATTTGTCGGGCGATCCGCCGGGAGATGTTGCCTGGAAGCTCGTCGCGGTAAATCTTTCCGATCTGGCCGCCAAAGGCGCCGAACCTATCGGGGTTCTGATCGGCTATGGCCTGACCGGCCGCCCCGATTGGGACGATCCGTTTGTCGCCGGCCTCGCGCGAGCGCTCGATCATTTCGGGGTGGCGCTGCTGGGCGGCGACACGGTTGCGCAGCCGGCCGGCGACGCCCGGGTGCTCGGGCTCACCGCATTCGGCCAAGTGATTCCGGGCGGTGCGCCCGACCGGCGGGGCGCGCATCCGGGGGACCTCCTCTTCGTCACCGGGCCGATCGGCGACGCCGGCATCGGGCTACGGATCGCGCGCGGGGAAGTTGAAGGGCCGCGGCGGCTCCTCAAGGCCTACCGGCTGCCGATGCCGCGCCTGGCCGAGGGACGGCGATTGGCACCGCTCGCGCACGCGATGACGGACATATCGGACGGCCTGTTGATCGATGCGCGGCGGATCGGCGACGCCTCTGGCCTTGCCGTCACGATCGATCTGGACGCCATACCGCTGTCGGCCGATGCCCGGCTGTTCGGCGAGGGCCGTGCGGCGCGGCTCGCGGCAGCGACTGCGGGAGACGATTATCAGCTGCTCTGCGCCGTGCCACCCGCGCACCGTGCAGCCGCCGCCGATCTGGCTGTCGAGATCGGCCATCTCTGTTCAGGCCGAGGCTTGACCCTCTATGACCGCCATGGCGGCGTGCCGCTTCCTCCCAGCCTCGGTTATGAGCATGGGTGACGCCGGGCGAAGGCAAGAAAAACGGCCTCTTGCGGCGGAGGACCAAGAACGACATACCAACGGCCGACTGCCGAGATCGAAACAGGGCTGAATAAAAGCCCGATCCGGCTGTTCGGGAGCGAAGGGAGATAGGATGCTGATCATCGAGATTGCGATAGGCTGTGGCCTGCTCGCTATATTGTACGGACTGTTCACCAGCCGCCAGGTACTCGCCTCGTCCGCCGGCAACGAGAAGATGCAGGATATTGCCGCCGCCATTCAGGAAGGCGCCCAAGCCTATCTCGGCCGCCAATATCGGACGATTGCGATCGTCGGCGTGATCGTCGCCGCGCTGGTGTTCTATTTTCTCGGGGCGACTTCCGCGGTCGGCTTCGTTATCGGCGCGCTGCTTTCGGGCGTCGCCGGCTATGTCGGCATGAACATCTCGGTTCGCGCCAACGTCCGCACCGCCGAGGCCGCGCGCACCAGCTTGCAGAGCGGCCTGACCGTCGCCTTCCGCGCCGGAGCGGTAACCGGCATGCTCGTCGCTGGCCTTGCGCTCCTCGCCATCGCAGTATTCTTCTGGTATCTTACCGGCCCGCGCGGTCATGCTCCGAATGATCGCCTCGTCATCGACGCGCTGGTCGCACTGGCATTCGGTGCCTCCCTGATTTCGATCTTCGCTCGTCTTGGTGGTGGCATATTCACCAAGGCCGCCGACGTCGGCGCCGACCTCGTCGGCAAGGTCGAGGCC
>Ga0207641_10002660_pt1 | contig 16331 bp, 13 predicted proteins | sample KBSSwiS62_FD_184306 | JGI IMG/M metagenome (GOLD analysis project Ga0207641, IMG submission 184306) | Switchgrass rhizosphere microbial communities from Kellogg Biological Station, Michigan, USA - KBS Switchgrass S6-2 (SPAdes) (version 2) | ecosystem: Host-associated > Plants > Roots >... | reverse complement strand
CCGAAGGGGATCGACCAGGGGTAGTTCCAGGGGGCGATGACGCCGACCACGCCGATCGGCTCGTAGGAGAAGTGGCCGCTCTTGGAGAGGGTGAAGGCCTGGGTCATCCGCACCTTCTCGTCGGCGAGGATCTTCGGGCCGGCCTTGGCGCACCAATGCAGGGCGTCGACGGTCGGCAGCAGCTCCATCGTGTAGGCCTCGGCGCGCGGCTTGCCCTGCTCGCGGACCAGCAGCTCGGCGACCTCGTCGATGTCGTCGAGCAGGGCATCGGCGGCGCGGCGCATGTAGGAGGCGCGCACCTTCAGCGGCAGCTCGGCCCAGGCGGGCTGGATCCGGGCGACGTCGTCGACCACTGCCTGGACCTGGTCCGGGGTGATCGTCGGGACGGTGCCGACGAGCTCGCCCGTTGCCGGGTTGAAGGACTCGAGAGTCGAAGTTGACAGGGCCGCGGGTTTCGCCTCGGTGGTAGCCATCGGTCGATTCTAGACTCGTCTGCGATGAGCGACCAATTGTTCGACATGGGGGAAGAGCCGCAGGCGGAGGCTGTCGCTGCCGATGCGCCGCTGGCTGTGCGGATGCGGCCCAGGAACCTGGATGAGCTGGTGGGGCAGGAGCACATCCTGGGCGAGGGGTCGGCCCTGCGGACGGCGATCGAAGAGGGGAAGCCGCACAGCGCGATCCTCTACGGGCCGCCGGGGGCGGGGAAGACGACGCTGGCGCGGATCGCGGCGGCGGGGGCCGAGGGGGCGTTCGAGGAGCAGTCGGCGGTGGTCGTCGGCAAAGCCGAGATCCGCGGGGTGATCGAGCGGGCGCGGGAGCGGCGCAAGGGGTCGGGGCGGCCGACGATCCTCTTCCTCGACGAGATCCATCGCTTCAACAAGGCGCAGCAGGACGCGCTGCTGCCGGCGGTCGAGGAAGGGCTGCTGACGCTGATCGGGGCGACCACCGAGAACCCCTATTTCGAGGTCAACTCGGCGCTGATCTCGCGTTCGCAGGTCTACGAGCTGAAGCCGCTCGACGCCGGCCAGGTCGAGGCGCTGCTGCGGCGCGCCCTGGCCGATCCCGAGCGCGGGATCGCGGAGCCGCCGGCGGTCGCGGATGCGGCGCTGGCGATGCTGGCCGAGCGCAGCGGCGGCGACGCCCGGGTTGCGCTCTCCGGGCTGGAGCGGGCGGTCGAGCGGGCGCAGGGCAAGCCGGTTGACGTCGCCGCGATCGAGGACGCGCTGCAGCGCAAGGCGATCGACTACGACCGCCAGGGCGACCGCCACTACGACTTCGTCTCGGCCTGGATCAAGGCGACCCGCGGCTCCGATGTCGACGCCTCCCTCTACTACCTGGCAGTGATGCTGGAGGGCGGCGAGGACCCGCGCTTCATCGCCCGCCGCATGGTCATCCTCGCCTCCGAGGACATCGGCAACGCCGACCCGCGGGCGCTGCTGGTCGCCGACGCCGCCGCCCGCGCCGTCGACCGGGTCGGCCTGCCCGAGTGCGCGCTCAACCTTGCTCAGGCCTGCGTCTACCTCGCCCTCGCGCCCAAGTCCAACGCCTCCTACAAGGCGCTTGAGGCGGCCCGGGCGGAGGTCCGCGAGCACGGTGCCCAGACCCCACCCGACTACCTGCGGGACTCGCACTACCCCGGCGCCGCCAAGCTCGGCCGCGGCGACGGCTACCGCTACGCGCACGACGAGCCGGGCGGCGTCAGCGACCAGCGGCTGCTTCCCGACGCCCTCGCCGGTCGCCGCTTCTACGCCCCGACCGAGCGCGGCTTCGAGGCCGAGCTGGGCAGGCGCCTGGCTGAGCTGCGTACGAGATTCGGACAGTCCAAGTGACGGGCGCAACTTCCTAAAGAAGACGGGGTTTCAATGGGCGGCTTTCCAAGCTAGAGCCAGGGAGAGCCGAATCACCCACCGGAGGCCTGGACTGGGGGCTTCCGGTGGGGACTTGACACAGGGGGGAGAGGGCGCCGAGTGGGACTGGACTCGGCGCCCTCTGTACGTCCGGGGGCGTTACGCCGGGGCGGCGCTCCGGATCGCCTAAGGTGAGGCCATGGCCTCGAAAGACTCTGAGCGGCTGCGACTCGGGGGGATGGCGCTGCGCAACGGGTTGCTGATCCACGGGCCGACGCACTGGTCGGCGGCGGTGCGCGACCGCGACGGCGGCATCCAGGTCGCCTCCGCGCGCAAGCCGGAGCTGGCCCCGAAGCTGGTGGCGCGCCTGCCGGGGTTGTGCGGGCCGCTGAAACTGGCCGAGGCGATGGCGGTGCTGCCGCTGGCGCGGCGGCGGCTGCCGGCGGCGCGGCTGCCGTTCGAGAACTGGCAGGTGATCGCCGCCACCGGCGCGACCCTGGCGCTGACGAACCTGCTGCGCAGGCGGGCGCCGGCCTCGGCCGTGCGCGAGGGCTTCGCCCAGGTGGTCGGCGCCGTGCCGGCGGTGGTGGCGCTGATGGACCGTGACCTCGCCGCCTACCACGGGGTCGAGCACAAGGCGATCGCCGCCTACGAGCAGGGGGTGGAGGACGTCGCCGCGGTGCCGAAGGAGCACGATCGCTGCGGCTCCAACCTGTTGGTCCCGATGATGCTGTTCTCGGCCGGCGGCACGGTGCTGCTGGAGCGCCTGGTCGCGGAGCCGAACGCGGTCGCCCGCGCCGGGGTCGGCCTCGGCGGCGCCTCGATCGCGGTCGAGATGTTCGCCTGGAGTGACCGCCACCACGGCGATCCCCTGGCCGAGGCCTTCCACACCCCGGGCCGCGAGATCCAGCGCCACTGGGCGACCAAGGAGCCGACGGCCGAGCAGCTCGAGGTCGGGCTGGCGGCGATGGCGGAGATCCTCCGGGTCGAGCACGGCAACGGCGGCGACGACCTGCCGCCGGCCGCATAGACTGGCCGCCGATGTTCGGAAGGATCGACCACATGGGAGTCGCCGTCGAGGACCTCGACGCCGCGATCGAGCTCTACGCGAAGGGCTTCGAGATGCCGCTCGTCCACCGCGAGACGGTCGAGTCCCAGGGCGTCGAGGCGGTGCTGCTCGACGTCGGCGACGGCCACGTCGAGCTGCTGGCACCGCTCGGGCCCGACACCGCCGTCGGCAAGTTCCTCGCCCGCAAGGGCGAAGGCCTGCACCACGTCGCCTACGCGGTCGACGACATCGACGCCGCCCTGGTCCGGATCGCCGCCACCGGGATCGAGCTGATCGACTCCGAGCCGCGGGTCGGCATCCGCGACAGCCGCGTCGCCTTCCTTCACCCCCGCTCCACCGGCGGGGTACTGACCGAGATCGTCGAACCAGCGGGAGGGCACTGAAATGGCTGACGCACAACGAGTCGAGATCGGCTTCGAGGGCGGGCAGGTCGTCTCCACCCGCCTCGCCGAAGACGACCTCAAGGATTTCCGCAAGCAGCTCGAGAAGGGCGGCTGGCACGACCTCCACACCGAGGACGGCGTCATCTCCCTCTACGTCCCCAAGGTCGCCTTCATCCGCATCGCCTCCAACGAGCACCGCGTCGGCTTCGGCCCCGGCGCCTGAGCCGGTCTCGCTGCGCCGCCCGGGTGAGGGCGGGGAGTAGGTTCGGGGCATGCCCCGGATCGAGGTCGAAGAGCACGAGCTGGGCCTGACCTGGGTCGTCGCCGAGCCGATGGAGCGGGCATTTCATGCGCTCGTCGACGATGGCCAGGTCTGGCTGGTCGATCCGCTCGACGGGCCGGAGATCGAGGACGCGGTGGCGCTGGGCGAGCCGGCCGGGGTGCTGCAGCTGCTCGACCGGCACAACCGTGACTGCGGTGAGATTGCGGCGCGACTCGGGGTCCCACACCTGAAGGTCCCCGACACGGTGCCGGGGTCCCCGTTCGAGGCGATCCCGGCCGTGCGCATCCCGCGCTGGCAGGAGACGGCGCTGTGGTGGCCCGCGAAAAAGGCGCTGGTTGTCGCCGAGGTACTCGCCGCCAACCCGATGCACACCGGCGGCGAGCAGCAGGTGGGAATGCACCTGTTCCTGCGTCCGTGGCCGCCGAGCTCACTGCGTGGGTACGAGCCCGAGCACCTACTGCTCGGCCATGGCCACGGCGTCCATGGCCCCAAGGCGGCCGACGCGGTGGAGACCGCCTACGCTCGCGCCCGTCGCGACCTGCCCCGGGTGCTCTGGGGCCTACCCGGCGCGGTGCGGGGCTGAGTTCTCGTCGGCTTGACCCACCCATAGTGGGGTCAAGTCGACAACATCGCGGCGCTGCCGGTAGCGAGTGAGTCCCAGAGGCGCGCCTCGGCCTCGGCGACCCGCTTCGCTGCGCCCTCGACCTCCGTCCAGAGTCCGGCGCTAGGCTCGTCGCTCTCGCTCGCCGCTTTGAACGCCTCCGCCAACTCCGTCCAGCGCGCCGCCGCCTCGGCGGCCAGGGGCGCCTCGTCGCGTCCCGCCTCTTCGAGGAACCGCGAATACATGAGGCGGAAGGCGCCGCCGCCGGTGCCGCGGCGCTCGATCACCTGGTAGGCGAAGCGGGCGCACCACTGCCAGTCCTCGGCCACCTCGGGCCAGGCGCCGGCCTCGGCGGCGAGGCGCTTGATCGCGGGCAGGCCGCCGAACTCGCCGAAGGTCGGCTCCAGCATCTCCTTCGCCGCCTGGGCGATCGCGCGCGGGATCGCCGCTTCCAGGCGGCCGCGGTCGACCGCGTCACTGACCGTGAACATGTGGCCTTCCAGCGGGTAGGCGGGGTGGCCGCTGTGGCGCGCCCGGGCCAAGTTCTCGATGCGGGTCGTCTGCAGCTGCTCGAAGCCGGTGTCGGAGAGCTGGGCGACCTCGTCGTCGTAGCCGGCGAGGACCACGGCGTGCCCGGGGAAGTGGGCGGAGTTGCCGTAGTGATCCAGGTAGTAGATGTCGGTCAGCAGCAGCGCCGGGTTGCCGGCGTCGACCTCGGCCCGCGCCGCCGCCCAGGCCTCCTCATCGCCCGCGGCGAAGGTCCGCATCTCCAGCGCCGCGCCGGTCAGGTCGCGGAAGCTCTCCTCCAGCCGCGCGGTGCGGCCGTTGAACCAGCGGCTCGGCGAGGAATCCTCCAGGGTCAGGTAGTAGAAGCTGGCCCCGGCTCCGAGGCCGAAGGCCATCTCCTCGCTGAGCTCGATCCCGTGGAAGCCGAGCAGGTTGCGCAGCGCGGTCGAGCCGCAGTGGTTGCCGGGCCTGTGGACGTAGCCGGGGACGGAGGGCATCGGCAGATACTGACCGACCGCCCGCGGGCCCGCCCGACCCATATCCTCCGGCGCCGTGGAGAACGCCGGCACCGCCCCATCCGAGAACCTCGATCTCAAGCTGCTGCGGCTGATGCGCACCCGCGGGCACTCGCCCGGCCTGGAGTCCGCCGCCAAAGCGCTCGGCAAGGCCGGCAACAACGCCGCCGTCTGGGTCGTGCTCGGCGTCGCGCTCGCCCTGCTCGACTGGGAACGGCACGAGGCCTGGCTGATCTGCGCTGTCCTCGGCCCGGTCGCGATCGGGCTCAACTACCTGATCAAGCTGGCGGTGAGACGGCCGCGCCCGGTGCTCGCGGACCTGCCGCCGCTCGGCGGCGCCCCCAGCTCGCTCAGCTTCCCCTCCGCCCACGCCGTCTCCTCGTTCGCGGTGGCGACGGCGATGGTCCGGGTCGACCCGGCGATGGCGGGCGCGCTGGTCGTCGCTCTGGCGATCTCGCTGGGCCGCCCCTACCTCGGCATGCACTACCCGTCCGACGTCCTCGCCGGCGCCTTCATCGGCGTCGCCCTCGGCCTGATCGTCCCGCTCTCGATATGAAGACCGTGAGCCCCGTATGAAGGTCGGGATCGTGGGACTGCCGAACGCGGGCAAGTCGACCCTCTTCAACGCCCTGACCAAGGGCGGCGCCCAGACCGGCGACTACCCGTTCACGACGATCGAGCCGAACGTGGCGATCGCCGAGGTGCCGGACGAGCGGCTGGAGAAGATCGCGGCGACGGTGCGCAGCTCAAAGCTGGAACCGGCGACGATCTCCTTCCACGACATCGCCGGCCTGGTCAAAGGCGCCTCCGAAGGGGAGGGGCTCGGCAACCAGTTCCTCGCCTCGATCCGCGAGACCGACGCGATCTGCCACGTCGTCCGCTGCCACGAGGACTCGGGCGTGCCGCACCCCGACGGCCGCGTCGACCCGCTTGCCGACATCGAGACGATCGAGACCGAGCTGGTGCTCTCCGACTACGACCAGGTCGAGCGCCGGCTGCCGCGGGTCGCGAAGCAGGCGAAGTCGGGCGACGCCGAAGCGATCGCCGAGCACGGCTGGCTGCAGGCCGTGTTCGAGGCGCTCGCCGCCGGCCGCCCCGCCCGCTCGGTCCCGGTTCCCGACGCCGCCCCGCACGCCGTCGTCAACCTCCAGGCCCTGACCACGAAGCCGATCCTCTACGTCGCCAACGTCGACGAGGGCGATGGCGAGGTGCCGGAAGCGGTCGCCTCGCATGCCGGCGCGGTCGGCGCCGGCGCGGTCGCGGTCAGCGCCCGGATCGAGGGCGAGCTGGCCGAGCTCGACCCGGAGGAAGCCGAGGAGATGCGCGAGTCCTACGGGGTCGAGGGCTCCGGCCTGGCGCGCCTCGTCCGCGGCGCCTACGACCTGCTGGAGCTGATCACCTTCTTCACCGCCGGCGAGGACAAGGAGGCGGTCGCCCGGCCGCTGCGCCGCGGCGCCACCGCGCTGGAGGCGGCGGGCACGATCCACACCGAGATCATGGAAGCGTTCATCAAAGCCGAGGTGGTCGGCTGGGAGCAGCTGGTCGAGACCGGCGGCTACTCGCAGGCCCGCGACAAGGGCCAGCTGCGGATCGAGGGGCGCGACTACGTCGTCGCCGATGGGGACGTAATCACCATCAAGGTCTGAGGCCGGGCTAGGGTTTGGGGATGGACGAAGGCGCACGCTTCCCCGGGGTCGCCGCCAAGGCGGGCCACTACGAGAGCTTCTACATCAAGGCCTGCGAGCCGGGGGGCGGTCGCGGGCTCTGGATCCGCCACACCGTCCACAAGCGGCCGGGGGCCGAGCCCAACGCCTCGATCTGGTTCGTCTTCTTCGACCGCGCCGCTGCCGGCCCGCGGGCGACCAAGGTGACGGTGCCGTCGAGTCAGCTCTCGGCCCCGCCGGGGTCGTGGATCCGGGTCGGCGACGCCGAGATCGGCCCCGGTCAGGCCGAGGGCTCGGTCGACACCGAGGCTCTCAGCGCCGCCTGGTCACTGACCTTCAGCGCCGAGGCCGAGCCCTGCAAGTACCTCCCGGCCGACTGGCTCTATCAGGCGCCGCTGCCGAAGACGAAGTTCGTCGCCCCGGTCCCGCTCGCCCACTTCGACGGCCGGCTCGAACTCGACGACGAGGAGTCGATCGAGTTCAGCGGCTGGCCGGGGATGATCGGCCACAACTGGGGCACGGAGCACGCCGAGCGCTGGGTCTGGCTCGAGGGCACCGGCTTCGCCGACTCGCCCGGCACCTACTTCGACGCCGGTGCCGCCCGGGTCAAGCTCGGCTCCCGCATCAGCCCCTGGATTCCCTCGGGGATGCTGATGCTGGATGGCGAGGCGCACCGGCTCGGTGGGCTCGGCGCGATCCGCTCGGCCGCGATCGAGGAGGCGCCGGGCGTCTGCACCTTCGTCCTGCCCGGCAAGGACATCGTCGTCCGCGGCCGCGTCTCGGCTCCCGAGAAGGACTTCGTCGGCTGGGTCTACGCCGACCCAAAGGGGCCCGAGCACAACACCGTCAACTGCTCGGTCGCCGACCTCGAACTGACCGTCGAACGCCCCGGCCTGCCGCCCCGCGAGCTCAGCCTCGCCGCCGCCGCCGCCTACGAGCTGGGGATGCGGGAGAGCGACCACGGCATCCCGATCCAGCCGTATCCCGACGGCTGAGAGCAGCCGTTACCTGGAAGGCCCACTGACGACCTTTTCGAAGGTCATCCAGGTGTCGTAGCCGCCGAGCGCGACCTCGAGCTGTTCGCCGGTCACCGTGGTGACGCCGCCGGTGCCGACCAGCTTCGCTTCGATGATCCGCGGCGAGGCGCCGGTCTTGACGATCACCACCTGCTTCAGCTTCCCCTCCAGGTAGGCGCTGAGCTTGCTGCTGATTTCCGGTCCGCTGAATTTCAGGGTCCAGGTGTGCAGCGGGCATTCGCCGTCGTAGGGGTCGGGGACGCCCTGCAGGTAGGGGATCGCGGGGCCGCCGAAGATGTTCTGGATGCTCTCGGTGTGGCCGCCGGAGCAGGCGGAGAAGAGGGTCTCGGCGACTTTGCCGCCGTACATGACGACCTGGCCGCGGGTCGCGGCGGCGGCGGCGTTGCTGGTCGAGTACTCGCTTTCCAGGCCTTTGTAGACCTGGCTGCGGGTGTCGGCGTAGAGGTCGAAGCCGTTGCCGCCGACGCCGGCGGTGAGCGCGAAGGAGCGCGAGGCGACGGCCTGCGCCTTCAGCTCTTCGGCCGGCCAGGAGGGCGGCGACTCGTTCGGGATCACGCCTTTGACGTACTGATCGACGGCAAGCGCGTTGACGACGTTGAGCGAGCCCGGGTCGCTTTCGGTCGGGACCGTCTCGAGGGCGCCGCGATAGGTGCCGACGCCGGCGATCGCGATCTGGCCCTTGCCGGCGGCGCGCAGTTTGTGGCCGCAGGCGGCGAGCCGTTTGCCGCCGGAGCTGCGGAGGACGACGGTGGTGCCGGAGCGGTGCGCCTCGTAGTCGCGGGTCGGGTCCAGCGCGACGCCGCAGGCGCTGGTGGCGGCGCTGAAGCCGACGTTGCCGGGGGAGATGTCGAGCAGGACGCGGACGATGCGCGGCCCGGACAGCGTCCCCAGCGTGGTCCCGGTGAAGTAGTGGCCGAGGATGAACTGGTAGCTCTTGCCGTGCAGGGCGTAGCCGTAGGCGCCGTAGGCGCTCATGCCGACGCCGTGGCCGAAGCCGCGCCCGTGCACGACCCAGCTGACGGCGGCGTTGGCCGGCGCCGCGGCGAAACCGGCGAGGCTCGCGATCGCGGCGAGCGCGACGGCGGCGCGGGCGAGCAGGGGATGGCGGCGGGGGAGGGGCATCTCTGTGGGAACAGCTTCGCCGCCGGCGAGTCGCGCCCTGTGCGCGAGCGGTTAACGGGACAGCCGTTGCGCTTGACCGGCCGTATATTTAGGAACTAAGCTGTACGTATAAGGAACCGCCCTGCCTGCCACCGATGGCCAAAGCTAAGCGCGAGAGCAAGAACAGCGAGCCCCGCCGCCTCCCCCGCGGCCGGCACGCGCTCGCCCCGGAGGAGGTGCGGGCGGACCAGCGCAAGCGCCTGATCGAGGCGGTGCCCCGCGTCGTCGCCAAGCACGGCTACGAAGCGATGTCGGTCGCCGACATCGTCAAGGCGGCGGCCGTCTCCCGCAACGCCTTCTACAACAACTTCGCCGACAAGCAGGAGTGCTTCGCGGCCGCCCACGAGGCCTGCCACGAGCGCCTGCTGGCCCTCCTCGAGCAGCCCTGCGACAAGGGCGCATCAGTCGAAGAACGGGTGGAAACGGCCCTGGGAGCGGCCCTCGACCTGCTCGCCGCCGAGCCCGCGGTCGCCCGCCTGCTCTTCGTCGAGGCCCCGGGGGCGAGCGAGGAGATCTCCCTCCGCTACCACGAGTGGCTGCGCCGCTACGGCGTCCTCCTGCGCGGCGCCGTCCCCCAGGCGGCGGCCAAGTCGAGCCTGGCGGTGGAGATCGACCAGGTGATCGTCGGCGGCATCGCCTCCCGCGTCGCCAGCGAAGTCCTCCAGGGCCGGGCGTCCCAGCTGCGGGTCCTCACCCCCCACTTCGTCGACTACGTGCTCGCCTTCTACGGAGCGGGCCAGCCCGATCCCCAGGGCGTCAACGTGGTCACGCTGGAGTCCGAAGCGGCTCCCGAGTACAGCGAAGAGCGCCGCCGGCAAGCCGGCGCCTAGCGGCTCCCAGCCTGGCGATCCGCCCCGGGCGGGTGTTCTTGGATAGAGGGGCCGTCCTCTCATCAGGCTCAGCAATACCACGTGCGTCTCTTGACAATCGCGAGACGACATGTTTATATCCCCGCTGTCGTCTCTTGGGTACGCCTTTGGTATAGCCGAGCTACGGCACAGGGACAGGTTCACAGGGAAAACAGAGCCCCGCCACGCAAGACGCCGCAACAGGGAGCGGCAGGCAAAGGGGCTCCAGGGACAAGGAGAGAGCAACGGTGAGACACCGCCACCAATACCGGACTTCTGAGTCCACCCGAGCGATCTCCAAAACGCAAGAACTCGCGTGCGTGGCGCCAGCCACCGCCACGCCCGACTCTCAAAAGGAGAGCTAAAGAAGATGTTCGAACGCATCCACCAAAAGCTCGGCACCGCCGGCTTCGTGATCTCGATAATCGCCCTCGTCGCCGCCCTCGGTGGCGGCGCCTACGCCGCCACCGGCAACGGCACCGGCCAGGCCACCGCCTCGGCCAAGCAGGGCAAGCAGGGGAAGCAGGGGAAGCAGGGGAAGCCGGGCAAGACCGGGCCCGCCGGCCCGGCTGGGCCTGCTGGTCCGCAGGGACCGGCTGGTCCCACGGGGCCCGCTGGACCGAAGGGAGACACCGGCGCGGCCGGGACCAACGGGACCAACGGGACCAACGGAGCCCCGGGGGCTCCCGGTTCACCCTGGACCGCAGGCGGGACGTTGCCAAGCGGCACGGAAGTGACGGGGACCTGGTCGGCGACGGCGGCCGGGGAATACGGCACTTCGCCGGTCGCAAATATCTCCTTCCCGCTGCCGGCCAAAGAAGGGAAACCCGCCGCCTGGGTGTTCACCAAATCCCAATTGACGAATGGGGAACTCGGCAAGGAAGAAGTGGCCGAAAATTTCTACGTCAGCTGCAAAGTCGAAGGCGGCAATCCTGAATGCGTCGACACCGGGTGCAACGGCAACACGGTCACCCCGACCGCCCCTGCCGGGACCCTCTGTGTTTACGCGCCGTATGAATCCACCAACGCTCCGCCCGAACAACTGCTCGCATCGGCAAACGGGCAATTCAACGAGGCCAACGCTTACGGACCTTCCGGTATAGCAATCATCCCGGTCAGCGGTGGGTATACCACCTCATCCTATTTCGATGCCTACGGCACCTGGGCGCTGAAAGCCCCCTGAGTGTGGTCTTCCGCCATCCGCGTTTCTAGTGCGGATGGCGGGCCAGCCCGGTGCAAACGAAGTCAGATGCGAAGCTCGCGACAGGAGAAATAGAGATGGCTATGAGTGTCAAAAATAACCTCGGAAAGCGACTGGTTCTAGTTGTCGCACTCACGGCCATGCTCAGCTGCACGTTGGTATTTACCGCTCAGGCTGACGCGGCTTACCGACAGGTCGAAAACTTCGCCGGTGTTCCGGGTCAGTTGAAGTCAGGGAAAGGAAACGGCAACGAAGTCTATGAACGCTGGCCCGAAAACGTGCAGTTGGGCGGCACCGGAGCCCTGGCCGTCAACTACACGGGCGCCGGAGGCATCCCCAAAGGAACGCTTTACGCGGCGACTACCGGCGCAAACTTCAGGATCGCCCGCTACCGCCCCGACCGGTCGTTCAGCGAGGCATGGCAGGTCCTACCTGTGAGCCAGGAAGAAAACAACGTCAATGCGGGAAGACCACCCTACGACCGCTGTGGGCCCGACGGAGTTACCGGCAGCTGTCTCGCGAACCCGACCAGTGGTCGAATCAATAACGGGGTGGCAGTAGATCAGACGACCGGCAACGTCTATGTCTACAACTGGGAAGTGTCAACCGGCGAGGCAGCAATCTCCGTATACAGCCCCGACGGCTCCAGCTTGCTCACCCGCTTCGGCATCGCAGCTCCCGGCAGTGAAACGATCCAGTCCAGCCCCGAAAAAGTGCACAATAGCGTCGGGACGCACCCGATCGCCGTCAACGCAGACGGTGAAGTTTATGTGTTCGATTACGTGAACGGCGGCATCTTCTATCACCGAGTGATGGTGTTCAAACCCAAAGCCCCTGGCGTTTACACGGAATACGAATACGCGGGGGTGAACAAGGACGTCGGCGCCGGAGCCATTGGGGAAAACATCTACCCCACCAGCCCGACCGTCGATGCCGCCGGATACCTCTACGTCAATAGTGACGAAAAAATTGAGAAACTCGACCCATCGACTCCGAGCGCCGCCCCGCTTTGCACCTTCAACTTCAAAATCGGCGGGATCACCTCGATGACGGTCAATCCCCTCACCGGGGAAGTGTTCTTCTCCTCTTCTCAGGACAAAAAAAAGCAGGTCCGCCGTTTGAATCCCTGCAGCTCGGGCACGTTCACCGAAGCTGACACCGCCGCATACTCGCCCCCCAGGCAGCAGCTATCGGCGCTGGTCTTCGATCCGGTCTCGATATTCGCCTCAGGCGGGAAACCCGGCATTCTTTACGCGGCTGCTCCTACCGCCGAAGGTGGTGTCTCGAAAGGTACGTATCCGGACACTGAAGGGGAAAGTTCGATGGGATACGTCTTCGCCCCGGCCGAAGAAGTGCCGCCGGATGTAGCCTCCGAAAAGCCCTCGTCGGTGACCGAAAGCTCGGCTCGGCTCGAAGGCACCGTGAACCCGCGGGGCAATACCACTCGCTACATTTTCCAGTACCTCACCGATCCCGCCTACCAGGCGAACGAAGCGGGGAATCGCTTCGCCGGCGCCTCGGAAAGTCCGCTGGGAGGCGCCATCATCGAAGGCGTAGGGCCCATGCCCGTGGCGACCACGGTCGGAGGCCTGACGCCGGGAACCCGGTACCACTTCCGGATCGTCGCGGTCAGTTTCTGCCGTCCCCTTCAGCCGAGCGAAGAATGCGTCGGAGCCGGCGCCGGACGGACTTTCCGTACGTTCCCGACCGAAGTACCCGGCCTCCCCGACGGCAGGGCCTACGAGATGGTCTCGCCGGCGGAAAAGCAGGGCGGCCAGGTGTTCCCCGCGGAACCTTCGCGGAGCAGTTGCGGATTCGGATGCAAGCCGGGTGATGGGACCAGCGAATCCTTCCCACTGTTGAGTAGCCCGGACGGCGAATCGGTCGTCTATGAGGGCGAACCGTTTGGGACCGGAGGTGCGGTGATCGAAAACGAGTACCTCGGGCGGCGCACCGCCGCAGGCTGGGCGACCACGACGCTCGCGCCCACCTCGTTTCAGAACCGTTCAGGGAATGGATATTACGGATTCAACACTGACCTGACCGAGGGAATTCTCGGGCAGGGAGCCCCGGCGCTCACTGATTCCACGATCGGCGAATACCGCAACCTCTACACGCAGCCAACCGGAAATACCTCAGCCCTGGCGCCGTTGCTGAGTCTGGCGAATTCTAAATCTCCCAGCTGTCAGGAGGGACACGGCCAGGGAGAACTAGAAGTCACCTACGCGGGTGGTTCAGCCGACCTTTCGCGAATCTTCTTCCAGGCGAACGATGCGCTCACGAACGATGCGACGGGGGAATGCGGCAAAGCGAACTTGTACGAATGGTCCGGAGGTGTATTGCGGGCGGTCAACATTCTTCCGGCGGCCACGACGAGCACCCCCGGCGCGGCCTTCGGTTCTGGAAGCGTTCTGACCAACGCGATTTCCGATGACGGCTCCAAGGCTTTCTTCACCGGCGCCGATGGCAACCTCTACGTCCGGGTCGACGGGACCAGGACCCTGGTGGTTCCCGGTCCCGGCAATTGCAACGCAGCCACGCTGCCAGCGGCGAGAGTGTGCTTCCTCGCCGCTTCCACCGACGGCAGCCACGCGCTGCTCTCAAACGGCCAGGCCTACGCACTGAACGGGGATGAAACTGCCTATGAAACCGGTGTCGACCTGACCGCGGGCAACGGCGGCTTCGTCGGCCTCAGCGGCCAGAGCGACGACCTCAGCCACCTTTACTTCGTCGACACGGCGATTCTCACCGGAGCCGAAGAAAACTCGGCGGGTGCCAAAGCCGAATCGGGCAAGAAAAACCTCTATGCCTGGGTTGAAGGGACCACGCGCTTCGTGGCCGTCTTGGCAGCCGCGGACGGCAACGAATCCTCCGGAGACTGGGCCCCGTCCGCCGTGATCCGCAGCGCGGAGGCGAGTCCAAATGGGCAGTGGGTCGCGTTCGTCAGCACCGCTCCATTGACCGGCTTCGACAATGTCGGCCCAACCTGTGGAATCAACAGCGGAGAAAAGGTGCCTGGCCCGTGTGCGGAGGTATTTATCTATAACGGCGATACCGGGAGTTTGGACTGCGCGTCGTGTAACCCGACGGAATCGCCACCGGTCGGTGGGAGCAGCCTCCCGGGGGTGCGGACCTTGACCAAGCCCTATCTGCACCAGTCGCGATACCTGACCGACGCCGGCCGCCTCTACTTCGACGGTACCGACCGCCTAGTCATCGGCGACAGCAACGGCAAAGTCGAAGACGTCTATCAGTACGAGCCGGCGGGCGTGGGCGACTGCACCCGACCCGACCACTGCGTCTCGCTGATCTCGAGCGGTCGGGGACGCTCGGACTCCAACTTCCTGACCATGGACGAAGGCGGTGAGAACGTGTTCTTCACCACCCGCGACCAGCTGGTCAGGGCCGACAAGGACGAACTGTTTGACCTCTATGACGCCCGAGTGGGGGGCGGCTTCCCCGGCGACACCGAAATCCCGGCAAGGGAATGCGAAGGCGAATCCTGTCAGCCACCGATTGAAGGCCCTCGCGAAGTGACCCCATCCTCCTCGGCCTTCAACGGCCCCGGCAACCTGCATGAAACGGGGAAGCCCGCGGCCCGCTGCAAGGGTAAGGAGGGCAAGGTCAAGACTCGCGGCAAGGTCCGCTGCGCCAAGCCCAAGAAGCAAAAGCACACCAAGCAAAAGCAGACTCGCAACGGCCAGCCAAGGAGGGCCCACTGATGAGCTCCCCTACCCGCATCGACCCCCGCAGCTCGATCCTCATGCTGATGGTCATGGTCGCGATGGCGGTGATCGGCGCCGTCTGGATGCCCGCCACCGCTCTGGCGGACTTCGGCATCGAACCCGGCAGTGTCAGCACCAGCGCCGAAGAAGAAGACGGCTCCCTGGATCTGCGCGCGAGCAGCCACCCCTTTGTCTACTCCGTCCACTTCAACGTCAACACCGACGAAGAAGGTCACCCCGAAGGCGGGGTGATGCGCGACATCCTGATTGAAGCGCCCTCGGGGCTGATCGGGAATCCGCAGGCGGTGCCTGCCTGCACGCGGGAGACTTTCGAGGGCGGGGCACGGGGTTGCGGCCCCTCCACCCAGATCGGCATCTTGAACGCGGTGCTTCCCGGCTTCGGCGAAATCGTCACCCCGATCTACAACCTGGTGCCGCCGCCCGGGGTCGCGGCACAGTTCGGGGTCAACGCCAAAGCGGCCGGCCTGCTAGCGCTGCAGAACGCCGGCCTAAGGACCGAAAACCCCCAGGGCGCCCCCGAATACGGGGTCAGCGTCTTCTCACCCAACATTCCGGTTGAATTGACCTCGATCACGGCGACGATCTGGGGCACCCCAGCCGACCCCGGCCACACGCCGCAGCGCGGCCCGGACTCAAGCGGCGGCGGGCGTCCCTCCGAAGCACCGGTGCTCCCCTTCCTCACCCTGCCGGCCCAGTGCTCGACTCCCCTCGGGATCACCGTAAAGATCGACTCGATCCAGAACCCGGGCGTCTATTCCAGCGAAAGCGCGGTGATGGAAAGTGCCGGTAACCCCGCCCCCCTGGCCGGTTGCGGCTCGGTGCCCTTCGACCCGACCATCGGCGCCGCGCCGAGCACCAACCAGGCAACCTCGGGCTCAGGCCTTCAGTTCGACCTGAAGCTCCCCGACCAAGGTCTGCTGGCCCCCGGGGCGATCAGCGAAACCGAGCCCCGCAAGGTCGAAGTCGCCCTGCCCGAAGGGATGACCGCCAATCCCTCCTTCGCCGAAGGCATCGGCATCTGCAGCGAAGCCCAGTACGCCTCCGAACAGCTGAAGACGGCCCCCGGGGCCGGCTGCCCACAAGCCTCCAAGCTCGGCTCGGTGATCGCCCACACTCCGCTGCTGGACGAACCGATCGAAGGCTCGCTGTACCTGGCCACTCCTTATGAGAACAAGTTCGGCTCCCTGCTCGCCATCTACATGGTCCTGCGCGCGCCAGAACGCGGGATCTTGGTCAAGCAGGCCGGCAACGGTCAGTTCAACCAGGCCACCGGTCAGATCACGACGACCTTCGACGGCCTGCCGCCGGTCCCGTTCAGCTCCTTCGAGCTGCACTTCCGCGAAGGCGCCAGGGCACCGCTGGTTACCCCGCCGGCCTGCGGGGAATACCGCACCAACGCCAGGCTGACCCCGTTCTCGGCCGCTGATGATTCCGGGGCGGTTCAGCGCAGCTCCGCCATGCAGATCAAA
>Ga0207641_10002659_pt1 | contig 16331 bp, 15 predicted proteins | sample KBSSwiS62_FD_184306 | JGI IMG/M metagenome (GOLD analysis project Ga0207641, IMG submission 184306) | Switchgrass rhizosphere microbial communities from Kellogg Biological Station, Michigan, USA - KBS Switchgrass S6-2 (SPAdes) (version 2) | ecosystem: Host-associated > Plants > Roots >... | reverse complement strand
CGGCGAAACCCCAAGCCGGGCGAACAGCGCCGCATCTCTGTCATCACCCGCATTGCCCGTGGTCAGCAGCTTGTCGCCGGTGAAGATCGAATTGGCGCCTGCCATGAAGCACAGCGCCTGCGCGCTATCCGACATGCTCTCGCGCCCCGCCGACAGCCGCACCATCGACTCCGGCATCGTGATCCGCGCCACAGCAACGGTGCGGACGAACTCGATCTCGTCGATCTTGGCGAGCGGGGTGTCGGCGAGCATGTCGCCGAGGACGGTGCCCTTCACCGGTACCAGCGCATTCACGGGTACGCTCTCGGGATGCTTGGGCAGGGTCGCCAGCGCATGGATGAAGCCGACGCGATCGGCGCGGGTCTCGCCCATGCCGACGATCCCGCCGCAGCACACGTTGATCCCCGCATCGCGAACATGTTCGAGCGTGTCGAGCCGGTCTTCGAAGGTGCGCGTCGTGATCACGTCGCCATAGCGCTCGGGCGAGGTGTCGATGTTGTGGTTATAATAATCGAGCCCGGCATCGGCGAGCGTCTTCGCCTGGCTCTCGGTCAGCATGCCCAGGGTCATGCAGGTTTCCATCCCCATCTGGCGCACGCCCTTCACCATCTCGACGATGGCGGGCATGTCGCGATCCTTGGGGTTGCGCCACGCCGCGCCCATGCAGAAGCGCGACGAGCCATTGTCCTTCGCCTGCGCCGCCGACTGCAGCACCGCGCGGACGTCCATCAGCTTGGTCGCCTTCAGGCCGGTCTCGGCATGGACCGACTGGTTGCAATAGCCGCAATCCTCGGGACAGCCGCCGGTCTTGATCGACAGCAGGGTCGAGAGCTGGACCTCGTTCGCGGCGAACCGCTCGCGGTGGACGGTCTGCGCCCGGAAGAGCAGATCGTTGAATGGCAGGTCGAACAGCGCCGCGATCTCCTCGCGGCTCCAGTCGGTCCTTGCCCCGCTCCGTTCGTCCTGAGCGTAGTCGAGGGACGTTGGCCGGGGAGAACGTGTCTCGACTTCGCTCGACACGAACGGGGTTTTATTTGGAGCGTTCATTCCGCGGCCTCCTCGACGCCTTCCGGCGGCTGGTTATGTCCGAGCAGCCGTAGCACTTCGGTGGCCGCCGACACCAGATTGGTCCCCGGCCCGAAAATGCCCTGCACCCCCGCGTCGCGGAGGAACTGATAATCCTGCGCGGGGATCACGCCGCCCGCGATCACCTTGATGTCGCTGCGGCCGGCATTGCGCAGATAGCCGATCAACTCCGGGATCAACGTCTTGTGCCCCGCCGCGAGGCTCGATGCGCCGACGACATCGACATCGGCCTTGATCGCCAGATCGGCGGCTTCGCGCGGCGTCTGGAACAGCGGCCCTGCGACCACCTCGAAACCGAGGTCGCCGAACGCCGAGGACACGAGGTTGGCGCCGCGGTCATGGCCGTCCTGGCCCATCTTGGCGACGAGCATCTTTGGCTTGCGGCCCTTGCGGCGCTCGATCGAGGCGACGCCTTCGATCAGCCCGGCCCAGGCCAGGTCGTCTCCATAAGCGCCGCCGTAAATGCCCTTCACCGGGGTCGGATTGGTGCCGTAGCGCCCGAACACATCCTCCATCGCCAGCGAAATCTCGCCGAGCGTCGCCCGCTTGCGCGCGCATTCGACTGCGAGTTCTAGCAGGTTGGCGCTGCCCTTCGCGCCTTCGCGCAGCGCATCGAGTGCGACCGTGCACGCCGCTTCGTCGCGGCCCGCCTTCACCTGCTTGATCCGCGCGATCTGCGATTCCCGGACGGCGACATTGTCGACGTCGAGGATGTCGATCGGGTCTTCCTGCGCCAGCTTGAACTTGTTGACGCCGACGATCACTTCCTCGACGCGATCGATCCGCGCGGCTTTGGCAGCCGAGGCCTCCTCGATCATCGCCTTGGGCCAGCCCGCCGCCACGGCCTTCGCCATGCCGCCATCGGCCTCGACCTTCTCGATGATCTCCCAGGCCTTGTCGACGAGCTCCTGGGTCAGTGCCTCGACATAATAGGACCCGCCGAGCGGATCGACGACCTTGGTCATCCCGGTCTCTTCCTGGATCACGATCTGCGTGTTGCGCGCGATCCGGGCGGAGAAGTCGGTCGGCAGCGCGATCGCCTCGTCGAGCGCGTTGGTGTGGAGCGACTGGGTGCCGCCCAGCATCGCCGCCATCGCCTCGATCGTCGTGCGCATCACGTTGTTGTAGGGATCCTGCTCGGTCAGCGACACGCCCGAGGTCTGGCAATGCGTCCGCAGCATCTTCGAGCGCTCATCCTTCGCGCCGAGATTGGTCATCACGCGATGCCAGAGGACGCGCGCGGCGCGCAGCTTCGCGATCTCCATGAAGAAGTTCATGCCGATCGCGAAGAAGAAGCTCAGCCGCCCGGCGAACTTGTCGATGTCGAGCCCGGAGGCCACGCCATATTTCACATATTCCTGGCCGTCGGCGATGGTGAAGGCGAGTTCCTGCACCTGCGTCGCGCCGGCTTCCTGCATATGATAGCCGGAGATCGAGATCGAATTGAACTTCGGCATCTCGCGGCTGGTATAGCCGAAGATGTCCGAGATGATCCGCATGCTCGGTTCGGGCGGATAGATATAGGTGTTGCGGACCATGAACTCCTTGAGGATGTCGTTCTGGATGGTCCCGTCGAGCTGCGCGCGCGGCACGCCCTGCTCCTCGCCCGCGACGATGAAGAAGGCGAGGATCGGGATCACCGCACCGTTCATCGTCATCGAAACCGACATCTGATCGAGCGGGATGCCGTCGAACAGGATCTTCATGTCGTCGATCGTGTCGATCGCGACGCCGGCCTTGCCGACATCGCCGGTCACGCGCGGATGATCGCTGTCATAGCCGCGATGGGTGGCGAGATCGAAGGCGACCGAGAGGCCCTTCTGTCCGGCCTTCAGGTTGCGGTGGTAGAAGGCGTTCGATGCCTCAGCGGTCGAGAAGCCCGCATATTGGCGGATCGTCCAGGGGCGTCCGGCATACATCGACGCGCGCACGCCGCGCGTGAACGGCGCGTAGCCGGGCAGGCCGGGATCGATGCCCGCGACGTCCTCGGCGGTGTAGAGCGGCTTGACCGCGATGCCTTCTGGCGTGTTCCAGGTCAGGTCCTTGCCCTTGACCTCTTTCGCTGCGGCGGCCTGCCACTCTGCAAGAGTTTTGTCGGTCATCTCACTTCCCCTGGAAGATCGGTTTGCGCTTCTCGATGAAGGCCTGAACCCCCTCGGCGAAATCGCTGGTGCGGCCGGCGGCCTGCTGGTTGACGCGCTCGATGGCGAGCGTCTCGGCCAGCGTGGCGGTGAGCGCGCTGGCGATCTGGCGGCGGATCATGCCGATCGCGCGGGTCGGCATCGTCGCGAGCCGTCCGGCGATCTTCTGCGCTTCGGCCAGCGCCTCGCCGTCATCGACGACACGGGTAATAAGCCCTGCGTCCAGCGCATCCTCGGCCGACATCTTCTCACCGAGCAGCGCCATCTCGAGCGCCTTCATCCGGCCCACGCTCTTGGCGACGAGCCAGGTCGCCCCGGCATCGGGCACCAGCCCGATATTGACGAAGGCGAGCAGCAGATGGGCCGAACGCGCCGCGATCACGATGTCGCCGGCGAGCGCGATCGACAGGCCGGCGCCGACCGCAGGGCCGTTCATCGCGGTCACGATCGGAATCGGCAGCTCGGCGAGCCGCTTCACGACGGGCTCATAATAGTTTTCGAGCAGCGCGCCGAGATCTTCGGGCAGGCCGATCTGGCCATCCTCGCCGATCAGGTCGGCGCCCGAGCAGAAGGCACGGCCCTCGCCGGTCAGGATCAGCGCGCGCGCGCCGTCGGCGATAGCGGCGTCGAGCGCCCGCGCCAGCTCGGCCAGCAGCGGCGGCGACAGCGCGTTCATCCGGTCGGGGCGATCGAGCGTGATCGTCGCGACCGCGCCGGTCAGATCATAGCGGAGCGTGGTATAGCTCAATGGCCGGTGCCTTCCTTCGGGGTTTCCATGATCTCGGTCAGCACGCCGCCCATGTCCTTCGGGTGGACGAAGAAGATCAACGTGCCATGCGCCCCGATCCGCGGTTCGCCGAGCACCTTGGCGCCCTTGCCCTCGAAATACGCCTTGGCCTCGTGGATGTCGGCGACTTCATAGCACATATGATGCTGCCCGCCGGCCGGGTTCTTGGCGATGAAGCCGTGGATCGGGCTGTTCTCGCCGAGCGGCTCGATCAGTTCGATCTGCGTGCCCACGGTGCCGTTCTCGCCCGGCGTATCGACGAAGCACACCTTCACGCCCTGTGCGGGCAGATCGAACGGCGCGTGGATCTTCGTCGCGCCCATGATGTCGCGCCAATAGGCGATCGCCTTCTCGATCGACGGCGTAGCGACGCCGACATGGTTCAAACGGCCGAGTTTCATCACGTGACCTTCTCTTCTTTAGCCCCTCCCCTTCAGGGGAGGGGTAGGGGTGGGGCCTAGCCACAGACGCACGGCGCGCGGAGAAGCCCCACCCCAACCCCTTCCCTGAAGGGGAGGGGAGGGGTTTAGGACATTACAACGGAATATTATCGTGCTTCTTCCAGGGGTTCTCGAGCTGCTTGTTGCGCAGCTTGCGGAGGCCCAGCGCGATCCGCCGGCGGGTCGAATGCGGCATGATCACCTCGTCGATAAAGCCCTTCGAGGCCGCGACGAACGGGTTGGCGAAGCGGTCCTCATATTCCCTGGTGCGCGCGGCGATCTTGTCCTTGTCGCCGATATCCTTGCGGAAAATGATCTCGACCGCGCCTTTGGCGCCCATCACCGCGATCTCGGCGGTCGGCCAGGCATAGTTGAGGTCGCCGCGCAGATGCTTCGAGCTCATCACGTCATAGGCGCCGCCATAGGCCTTGCGCGTGATGACGGTGATCTTGGGCACGGTCGCCTCGCCATAAGCGAACAGCAGCTTGGCGCCATGCTTGATGATGCCGCTATGCTCCTGCGCGGTGCCGGGCAGGAAGCCGGGCACATCGACGAAGGTGACGATCGGGATGTCGAACGCATCGCAGAAGCGCACGAATCGCGCCGCCTTCTTCGACGAATTGATGTCGAGGCAGCCTGCGAGCACGGTCGGCTGGTTGGCGACGATGCCGACCGGGCGGCCCTCGACCCGGCCGAAGCCTATGATGATGTTGCCGGCATGGTTCGGCTGCACCTCGAAGAAATCGCCCTCGTCGACAACCTTCGCGATCAGCTCCTTCATGTCGTAGGGTTTGTTCGCATTGTCGGGGATCAGGGTGTCGAGGCTGTGATCGAGCCGATCCCAGGGATCGTCGGTTGGCCGCTCGGGCAGGCTGTGGCGGTTCGACAGCGGCAGGAAGTCGACGAACTCGCGAACGCTCAGCAGCGCCTCGATGTCATTCTCGAACGCGTTATCGGCGACTGAGGATTTCGTGGTGTGGGTGACGGCGCCGCCCAGCTCTTCCTGCGTCACGACCTCGTTGGTCACAGTCTTCACGACGTCGGGGCCGGTGACGAACATGAACGACGAATCCTTCACCATGAAGATGAAGTCGGTCATCGCGGGGGAGTAGACCGCACCGCCGGCGCATGGCCCCATGATCACGCTGATCTGCGGGATCACGCCGGAGGCGAGGATGTTGCGCTGGAACACGTCGGCATAGCCGCCCAGCGATGCGACCCCCTCCTGGATGCGGGCGCCACCCGAATCGTTGAGGCCGATCATCGGCGCGCCGACCTTCATCGCCATATCCATGACCTTGCAGATCTTCTGCGCATGGCGTTCGGAGAGCGCACCGCCATAGACGGTGAAGTCCTGGCTGAAGAGATAGACGAGGCGGCCGTTGATCGTTCCCGATCCGGTGACGACGCCGTCGCCCGGAATATGCTCGGCATCCATGCCGAAATCGGTGCAATTATGCTCGACATACATGTCGAGCTCCTCGAACGATCCCTCGTCGAGCAGCACTTCGACCCGCTCGCGCGCGGTGAGTTTCCCCTTCTTGTGCTGGGCGTCGATGCGCTTTTGGCCGCCACCAAGCCGCGCCGCAGCGCGCTTTCCTTCAAGCTTTTCCAGGATCGCCAGCATGAGGACGCGTCACTCCCTTATTCATAGTCGGATGCTCCTTTCCAAGCTTTCGCCGATAAGGCAAATGTGAATTTGCGGATTTGCGAAGTGCATATCTGCGGAATGGGTGAATGCGATGGCGCGCAGGGATCGGCAAAGGCTGTTCGTCGGCCATGAACTGAAGCTATTGCGTCAGCGGCTCTCGCTGGGTCAGGCGGCGATGGCGGCACGGGTCGGGCTGTCGGTCAGCTATTTGTCGCAACTCGAAAATGACGACCGGCCGGTAACGCCGGCGGTCGCCGAGGCCTTCGCCCGCGCCTTTCCGGCCGAGTGGAATGACGGGCAGGCGGGCGACGCGGAACGGCGGCTGGCGTCGATGCGCGAGGCGCTGGCCGATCCCTTCTTCGGTACCGATCCGTTCGAACCGCAGATGCTTCACCGTGCGGTCGAACAGCAGCCCTTGCTCGCCGATCGCTTCGTGCGGCTGCACGGCGCCTATCGCCGCAATCAGGAACAGCTGCAGATGGTCGACGATCGCATCGCCAGCGGCGTCCCCGGCGACGATCGCCTGCCATGGGAGGAGGTCCGCGACTGGTTTCACGAAGCTGGTAATTATGTCGACGGCCTCGATCGCGCCGCCGAGCATCTCGCGTTCGAACTCGATGCCGAGCCCCTGCCCGAAGCGCTTATCGCGCATGCGCTCAAAAGCCGGCACGGCGTCGATGTCGTGATGAGCGCCGATGATTCGGGCACGATGCGGCGCTTCGATCGCGCCCGTGGCCTGCTCGCGGTCGGCGCGTCGCTGCCGTCCGAAACGCGGCGTTTCATGCTCGCGCACCAGCTCGTGCAGCTCGAACTGCGCGAAGCGATCCAGACTGTCGCCGGTGCCTCGCATCTGCGCGCGGCGGAGGCGAAGACCTTGCTTTCGGTCGGTCTCGCCAACTATGCGGCGGGCGCGCTGCTGATGCCCTATGGCCGCTTTCGCGAAGCGGCGCGGTCGATGCGTCATGATATCGATCGGATCTGCCAGCGTTTCGGGGTCAGCTTCGAACAGGCCTGCCACCGTCTCTCGACCCTGCAGCGCCCGGCCGAGCGCGGCATCCCCTTCTTCTTCTGCCGGGTCGATATGGCGGGCAACATCACCAAGCGTCACTCGGCAACGCGGCTGCAGTTCGCGCGCTTTGGCGGCGCCTGCCCGTTGTGGATCGTGCATGAGGCGGTCGCGATCCCCGACCGCATCCTCGTCCAGCTCGCCGAGATGCCCGATGGCGTGCGCTATGTCTCGATGGCGAAGGGCCTCGTCAAACCGAGCGGCAGCTTCACCCGCGCGCCCCGCCGCTTCGCCGTCGCGCTCGGCTGCGAGGCCGAACATGCGCGCGAGTTCATTTATGCTGATGGGCTCGACGTCGCCAGCGCCACTGCCGCGACCCCGATCGGCAGCTCCTGTCGCCTCTGCCCCCGCAGCAACTGCGATCAGCGCGCCTTCCCCCCGGCGAACCGCCTGATCGCGGTCGATGCCGACGAGCGCAATGTCGTGCCGTACCGGGTGATGTGATCGGTCTTGCGCGACCGCGCGAGGGGTGAGACCCTCCCAAAACTCCCCCCGTTCGCGTCGAGCGAAGTCGAGATACGCTCGCATGCGCCAACGTCCCTCGACTTCGCTCGGGATGAACGGAGAGGGAAGGCATGTATTGGGGTACGCCATGAAACCATTCGCCCGCGCCGTCCTCACCGGCACTGCTATCTCCGGCTCGCTCGACATCCTCAGCGCCTTCGTCTTCAGCGGCATCGGCGGCGTTACGCCGGGGCAGGTCCTGCGCTACGTCGCCAGCGGCCCGTTCGGAGATGCGATGCGCGCGGGCGGCGCGGCGGAGGCGGCACTCGGCCTGCTCGTCCATTACGCTTTGATGGCGATCATGGTCACGGTGTTTGCGCTCGCCTTCGAACGCATCATATCGATCCGCCGGCATCCGCTGATCAGCGGCATGATCTACGGCTTCCTGATCTATCTGGTGATGTATTGGCTGGTCACCCCCGCGCGTTTCGGCGCCTTCCCGAAGCTCAGTCTCTGGGGTGTCGGCAACGCGCTCTTCTCCCACCTGATCTGTGTCGGGTTATCGATGGGATATGTCGTGAACCGGGCACTGGTAAGCAGGAAGTAGCGATGCCGAAATTCGGGCGCGTGTCGCTTGATATTGTCGTTATCCAGCGCCCTTGGCGACGGCTGGGCTTCCGCTCGAAAATACTGTACAAGGGGTCGTGAAAGCAGCTCTTCGCGATAGTCTCCGGTCGCGCAGCTCCGTTTATTGTTAAATTTTTATAAAAAACTATTACATAACAATATCTTACGGCGGTATGTTTTGTATCAAAATTAAGAAAAATCGCCCGAAAAGGCGCCAAAACCTTTAAAAACGCTCCGAAAATCGGGATTTAAGCCGCTTTCGCCCCGCCCATCGCCCTTTGCCTGCGCCGCTGCACCGACGACCCCAGCCCGATTGCCTCGCGATATTTCGCGACCGTGCGCCGCGCCAGATCGAAGCCCCTGTCCTTGAGCAGATCGACCAGCTTGTCGTCTGACAATATATCGTCGCCCTCCGCCGCGATCAGCTTGGCGATCTGACTCTTGACCGCTTCGGCCGAGACATTGTCGCCGCCGTCCGACGCCGCGACGCCGCTGGTGAAGAAATATTTCAACTCATGCAGCCCGCGCTCACACATCAGATATTTGTTCGACGTCACCCGGCTGATCGTCGATTCATGCATCTCGATCGCGTCGGCGACGGTCTTCAGGGTCAGCGGGCGAAGATGCTCGACGCCGTGGAGGAAGAAGCCTTCCTGCTGTTTGACGATCTCGGTCGCGACCTTGACGATAGTGCGGGCGCGCTGATCGAGCGCTTTCACCAGCCAGCTCGCCGAGGCGAGGCATTCGGAGAGCCATGCCTTGCTCGCCTTGTCCTGCGGCCCGCTCGATAGCTCGCTATAATAGCTGCGGTTGACGAGCACGCGGGGCAGGGTGGCCGAATTAAGTTCGATCGCCCAGCCGCCCGCCGTCTTCGCGATGAAGATGTCGGGCGAAACCGCCGCCGCCGGTTCGCCGCCGAAGCGCAGTCCGGGCTTCGGATCATAACCGCGCAGCTCGCGGATCATGTCCGCCATGTCCTCTTCATCGACGCCGCACAGTCGGCGGAGCTGCGGGATGCCGCCGCGCGCGAGCAGGTCGAGATTGTCGATCAGCTTCGCCATCGCCGGGTCGTAGCGATCGGCTTCTTTGGCCTGGAGGGTGATGCATTCGGCCAGGCTCCTCGCGCCGACCCCGGTCGGATCGAGCGTCTGGATCACGCCCAGCACCCGTTCGACGTGGAACAGCGGCACGTCGAGCCGTTGGGCGATCTCGAAGCTCTGCCCGACGAAATAGCCGGCATCGTCGATCATATCGATCAGCTGCGCGGCGACGAGCATGTCGGTACCCGACAATATCTCTCCGGCCTGCGCGGTCAGATGATCGTGCAGCGACAGGGTCGCGGTCGCATAATCGTCGAGATCGGGCGCCTCGGCGCTGCTCGCGGTGCCGCCTTCCAGTCCGAGCCCGCCATCCATCCCGCGCATGCTGTCGGCGGCGCTGTCATGGTGGAAGGTCTCGCTGTCATAATCGACGTCGAGCGGCTGATCGGCGGTGGCGTCGCCGCCCGCGATCAGCGCGTCGGCGGTGGGGCCCGCCTCGTCGAAGCCATTTTCGTCGAAGCCCCCGTCTTCGAAATCGGCGCCATCGAAATTGTCATCGCCGCTGCCACTGCCCAGATCCTCGGGCGCGGGCACCTCGCCGCTCGATTCGAGCAGCGGATTTTTCTCGATCTCCTCGGCGATAAAGGCTTCGATTTCGAGATTGGACAGCGCCAGCAGCTTGATCGCCTGCTGCAGCTGCGGCGTCATCACCAGCGATTGCGATTGCCGCAGGTCGAGGCGTGGACCGAGCGCCATGGTTCAGGTGCGTCCGCTCATCGTCAGAGCGAGAAACCCTCGCCCAGATACAGGCGGCGGACATTGGGATCGGCCACGAGCGCTTCGGGGCTGCCCTGGAACAGAACCTTGCCATCATAGATGATGCAGGCGCGATCGACGATGTCGAGCGTCTCGCGGACATTATGATCGGTGATCAGCACGCCGATGTCGCGGCGCTTCAGATCCTTCACCAGATCGCGGATATCGGCGATCGAGATCGGGTCGATGCCCGCGAACGGTTCGTCGAGCAGCATGATCGAAGGGTCGGCGGCCAGCGCGCGGGCGATCTCGCAGCGGCGGCGCTCGCCGCCCGACAGCGCCATCGCGGGTGCGTCGCGCAGATGCACGAGGTGGAATTCGTTGAGCAGCGCCTCGAGCTTCTCGAGCCGCTGCGCCTTGGCAGGTTCGACCATCTCGAGCACAGCGAGGATATTGTTCGCGACGGTCATGCCGCGGAAGATCGATGTCTCCTGCGGCAGATAGCCGAGGCCCAGTATCGCGCGGCGATACATCGGCAGGGTGGTGATATCGTCGCCGTCGAGCAGGATGCGGCCGGCATCGGGGCGCACGAGGCCCATCACCGAATAGAAGCAGGTCGTCTTGCCCGCGCCGTTTGGCCCGAGCAGCCCGACGACTTCGCCGCGCGCGACATCGAGCGAGATGTCGGTCAGCACCTGGCGCTTGTCATAGGTCTTCGCGATCGACACGACCGAGAGCCCGCGCGTGATGCCTTCGCCGGGCAGCGGCGAGGGGCGTTCGAGGGTAGCGCTGTCGTTCATCGGTGCGTGTCCTGACGGCCCGCATCATAACGGGCGCGGTGAATGATTAGCGAAAGCTTCGCCTCAAGGGAACTGGCAAGCTTTGTGCATGGAGCGTTCGGCGATATTTAGCCGCGCGACGCGAACGGATCGTCCCGGTGAAGCCTTTTGTGTGATCAGTTCTTGCGCGGTGGCGGCGTGAAGCGGCCGGTCACCCGTCCGCCCTTGCCGCCGGCAACGGCGCCGCCATCGAGCGTCGCGAAGCCGGTGTTGAGATTGAGCACCATCCGGTTGCCGCGCGTCTCGCCCTGGCCCGGCCGCTGCAAGGTGACGCCGCCGATCATCGTCACCAGCCGGGTCTGCAGGTCATAGATGCCGAATTGCGACCGCGCGGTTTCGCTGCGGCTGGTGAGGGTCACCCCGCCGCTGGCGTCCATCCGGTTCACCTGATTATGGTTGGCCGCATTATAGGCGATCGTCACCCGATCGGCCTGCAGCCGCATATCGCCCTGCGTCACATCGACATTGCCGGACAGCACAGCGCGATCGGCGCGATCCTGCAGCTCGATGCGATCGGCGGAGAAATCGACCGGCGCGGTCGAATCATGTCCCTTGAGCGCCGACACGGCCTGCGCCTGCGCAATGCCTGCCGAGCCGAACATCATGGCGGCGAGCAACAGACCTTTCATCGCGCAGTTCCTTGTGGCTTCACGGGAGCGGGCGGCTTCCTCGCGGCGTTTGCCTTGGCCTGTCGCTGATCGATATGCAAGCGCGCGCGGCCTTCGAGCACGACCACGCGGCTGTTGAGATCGCCGGTCATATGATCGCCGCTGAAGGTTCCGAGCGGCATGATACCATCGACCGGACCGCCACTTGCGATCGTGCGCGTCGGCAGATCGATGGCCACATCGCGCGTCTGCATCCGATAGCCGTCGGCCGAGCGGAACAGCACCGGCCCATCGACCGCGACCTTCTGCGTATCCATATCGTAACGCCCGCGATTGGCGACGATCCGCGCGGGCCCATCCTCGAGCTGTATCTTCGCAGCCAGCGTCCGCAGACGCACGACCGGATCCTTCGACGATGTCTGCACGGCGGAAGCGGCGTTCAGTTCGAACGGCTGGCCCTTCGAATCCTCGCCGCGATATTGGGCTGCGGTAACGCGCATCCGTTCGCGTGCGACCTCGACCCGGTCCTTCGAGAGCACGAAGCTGATGTCGCGGCTTGTCAGCGGCGTCACCGTCAGCAACCCCATCAGCGCAACGATCGCCACGGGCAGGACGAGCCGCAATATCGCGATCACCCGGTCGTGGCTGCTGCCGGTGGCGGCCCATATCTGGCGCTTGCTGCGCGCGCTGTCGCCGCGTTCCGACATAGTCGTCGCCGTCCTCACATATGCGCGAAGATGTCGATCTCGGGCCATCCCGCGAGATCGAGTTCGGCGCGCGCCGGCAGGAAATCGAAACAGGCCTGCGCCAGTTCCATCCGGCCTTCGCGGATCAGGCGCTCGTCGAGGATCGCCTTCATCGCGTGCAGATAGCGCACATCGGATGCGGCATAATCCTTCTGCGCGTCGCTGAGGTCGGCTGCGCCCCAGTCCGAAGACTGCTGTTGCTTGGAGACTTCCTGGCCGAGCAGTTCGCGCACCAGCTCCTTGAGGCCATGGCGATCGGTATAGGTGCGGATCAGCCGCGACGCGATCTTGGTGCAATAGACGGGAGCCGCCACCACGCCGAGATAATATTTGATCGCGGCGATATCGAAGCGGCCGAAATGATATAGTTTGAGCCTTGCCGGATCGGCCAGCACGGCGCGCAGATTCGGCGCGGCATAATCGCTGCCGGGCGCGAAGCGGACGAGATGCTCGTCGCCCTGCCCATCGGAGATCTGGAGGAGGCACAGCCGGTCGCGCGGGGTGATGAGACCCATGGTCTCGGTATCGACGGCGACGGGGCCCGGAGCGAGGACGCCCTCGGGCAGATCTTCCTGATGCAAATAGACTGTCATCCCGCCGCCATAGGCGTCATGCGCGCGGGGCTCAATGGCTTGCAGCCGCCGCCGCGCGCATGTCGTGATGCCGATCCGTTCATTCGCGGTGCAGCAGGCAGCTTAGCGAGCCGGCGAATCGGGCGCGGCGCCTATGGCGAACGAAGCGAATCGAAAGCCATTCAACGCCGGATTCGGCATAAGTTACCGTTACATCGCGCCATAAGAGCCCGATTTAACGCAAGTTTCCCCCGCATCGACCTCGACAATCCACCAAAAGCGCTCGCAGGGCAGGGCCTTTTGCTTTATGGCATTTCTTAGGCGTGGCTTATTTTTGCGCGCCGAAAGGCTTATGTGCTGCGCCCGGCACATCGCCCTTCGACGATTTGGGGCGAGATGCGGGAAGAATTGCAAGGCATGGGTTTCGATAGAGGTAAGCGCGGTCAGCGCGGCGGCAAAGACAAGCGCGACGGCTTCGGCGGCGATGATTTTGGCGGCGGTGGCGGCTTTGGCGGCGGTGACCGCTTCGGTGGCGGCGGCTTCGGCGGCGGCGGTGATCGTTTCGGCGGCGGCGGCGGCTTTGGCGGCGGTGATCGCTTCGGCGGCGGTGGCGGCGGCGGCGGGTTCCGTCCTGCTGGCGGCGGCGGCGGTTTCGGCGGCGGCGGCGGCGGTGGTCGCGGCGGCATGCCTGCCCAGGTCATCGGCGAAGGCAAGGGCGTCGTTAAGTTCTTCAACAGCCAGAAGGGTTTCGGCTTCGTCGTTCGCGATGATGGCGGTGAGGACGTTTTCGTGCACATCTCCGCGGTCGAGCAAGCCGGCCTCACCGGCCTCGCCGAAGGTCAGCCGCTCGAATTCACGCTCGTCGATCGTGGCGGCCGCGTCTCGGCAACCGATCTCAAGATCGACGGCGAACCGATGGCAGTCGAGGATCGCGCTCCGCGTGAACCCCGCGAAGGCGGCTTCGGCGGCGCAGGCGCACCACGCGGTGGCGCCGGTGGCGCACCGACCCGCCAGCTGACGGGTGAGAAGGCGACCGGTACGGTCAAGTTCTTCAACGCGATGAAGGGCTTCGGCTTCATTCAGCGCGACGACGGACAGCCCGATGCATTCGTGCACATCTCCGCTGTGGAGCGTGCCGGCATGACCAACCTCAACGAAGGCGACCGCCTCGAGTTCGAACTCGAAGTCGATCGCCGCGGCAAATATGCCGCGGTCAACCTGACGCCGCTGAGCTAAGCGGCGCCATATTGGCTGAAAAAGCCCGGCTTCCGAGAGGGAGCCGGGCTTTTTCTTTGTCGGATGCTCAATCGCGACAACGTCATCCCAGCTTTCGCTGGATGACGTTTAAAAGCGCGGCCTCAAGCCGCCACGAACTTCATCGCCACGCCGTTCATGCAATATCGCTTGCCGGTCGGTGGCGGGCCATCGTCGAACACATGGCCGAGATGACCGCCGCAGCGTCGGCAATGCACTTCGGTGCGGGGCACGCCGAGGTCGAGGTCGGTGCTCGTCCGCACCGCATCGGGCAGTGGGCGAAAGAAACTCGGCCAGCCGGTGCCGCTGTCGAACTTGGTTTTCGACGAGAACAGCGGCAGCGCGCAACCGCCACAGACGAACGTGCCCGCGCGATGTTCGTTGTTCAGCGGACTCGTCCCGGCCCGCTCGGTCGCGGCGTGACGCAGGGTCGCATAGGCTGCGGGCGACAGGCGCTTCTTCCACTCGGCGTCGGTGAATATGACCTCGAATTTTTCGGTCGCGGCGAACAGCGCGCCATTGCCCAGCCAGGCGACGGCGGCGGTCGCCATTCCGGCGGCAACGAAGGTCCTGCGATCGATCATTGTCATGGGTTCGGCTCTCCTTGCGGGCGATATGGTGCTCTGCTTCTCCGCAATCAACGCGTCGAAGGTTACAGTAGATACGGGCGCGCGCTATAAAAGCTGCATGGCCTGTGCCGCTCCTTCAAGATTCACCGATCTGCGCGAAGCGATTCGCACGGAGGCGCTCTCGCTCGGCTTCGCGTCCTGCGGGTTCGCCAGCGCCGATGCCGCGCCCGAAAGCGCGGCGCGGCTCGATCAATGGCTCGAAAGTGGCGCGCACGGATCGATGGATTGGATGGAAGCCCGCAAGGGCCAGCGTGCCCGGCCGCAGGGTCTGTGGCCCGAATCGCGCTCGCTGATCATGCTCGGCATGAGCTACGCCCCCCGCGAGCATCCGCTGCGGCTCGCGGGCGAGCCCGGCATCGGCCGCATCTCGGTCTATGCGCAAGGCGCCGACTATCATGACGTCGTCAAGAAGGCGCTGAAAGCACTCGCCCGCTGGCTGGTCGATCATGCCGGCGGCGAGCTCAAGGTCTTCGTCGATACCGCGCCGGTGATGGAAAAGCCGCTGTCGGCGGCGGCAGGGATCGGCTGGCAGGGCAAGCACAGCAATCTCGTCTCGCAGGAACATGGCAGCTGGCTGTTCCTCGGCGCGATCATGACGACGCTCGATCTCCCGCCCGATCCCCCACACGAGCATCGCTGCGGATCGTGCGACGCCTGTCTGCGCGCCTGCCCGACCGATGCCTTTCCCAGCCCCTATGTCGTCGATGCGCGGCGCTGCATCTCCTATCTGACGATCGAGCATAAGGGGCCGATCCCGCACGAATTCCGCGCCGCGATCGGCAACCGCATCTATGGCTGCGACGATTGTCTGGCGGTCTGCCCTTGGAACAAGTTCGCCGAAAGCGCGGCCGCCAATCGCGCTTTCATCGGGCGGGCCGAGCTCGCCGCGCCCGAGCTGGCGGATCTGCTCCAGCTTGACGATGCCAGTTTCCGCACGGTCTTCTCCGGCTCGCCTATCAAACGGATCGGGCGCGATCGGATGATCCGCAACGCCCTGATCGCGGCCGGCAATAGCGGCCTCGAATCGCTTGTGCCGACGGTGGTCGGGCTGCTCGACGATCCCGCCACTGACGTGCGCGGCGCGGCAGTCTGGGCGCTGGCGCGGCTCGATCCCGGCTGCTTTGCTATCGAGCGGCGGAGGATAACCGTCGAAATTGATCCGTCGGTTCTCGCCGAGTGGGATCAGGCCCCCGTTTAAGGAAGCGAGGGTCTGGCCTGTCAGCGCTTCGCGGCGCCGGCCTGCTTGATGAAGTCCCATACGGCCATCGCGAAGGGCGGCTTCTGCTCGCCCTGCCACTCAGCCATATTGTCGTAGAGCCGGGTCGCCCCTGCCATCATCTCGCGTGTCGCCACCTGGGTGAAGGGCGTGAGCAGCGCTTGCCATTCGGCGAGGAAGGCCTGCGCGCTCTCGCTCGCGGGATCGAGCGGCAGCGCCCCTTCGATCCGGGCGGAAAGATCGCTCCACTGCCGGCTATAGGCCTCCTGATCGAAGGCCGGTGCGTCGGGCATCGTGTCGGACCAGCGGGCCTTTTCCTCGGGCGTGAAATAGCGGTCGGTGACCGCCTTCCAGTTGTCGGTTTCCATTGTCGCATGTCCTTGTCTGATCAACGAGCAGAGGGTCGCGACGTCGATCGGCTCGTTTCGA
>Ga0207641_10002657_pt1 | contig 16334 bp, 11 predicted proteins | sample KBSSwiS62_FD_184306 | JGI IMG/M metagenome (GOLD analysis project Ga0207641, IMG submission 184306) | Switchgrass rhizosphere microbial communities from Kellogg Biological Station, Michigan, USA - KBS Switchgrass S6-2 (SPAdes) (version 2) | ecosystem: Host-associated > Plants > Roots >... | reverse complement strand
CCCCGAAGAACGGCCCTCGCCAGGAAATCGAGCCGAGCAGGCCACCGACCAACGGCCCGACCGCGATGCCGAGGCCCAGCGCCGCCTCGTAGAGGATGATCGCCTGCGCGACCGATCCGCGCGCGGAGCCCACGATGGTAGCCAGCGCGGTGGCAATGAACAGCGCGTTGCCCAGCCCCCAAAGTGCCCGCCAGCCAACGATTTCGGCCACGGTGTCGGACATGCCGGCCAGGCCTGCGCCGGCGATGATGATCAACAGGCCGATCAGCAGGGTGCGTTTGGGGCCGATGCGGCTGGCCACCACGCCGGTGATGAGCATGGCGACGCCCATCACTGCCATATAGCTGGTGAACAACAGCGACACCTGCGACGGGGAGGCGTTCAAGTTGTCGGCGATCGGCTTGAGGATGGGGTCGACGAGACCAATGCCCATGAACGCGACGACGGACGCGAAGGCAACGGCCCAAACAGCCTTGGGTTGGCGCCACATACGGTGGCTTCTCCTTTTCGCTTGTTACGTGATGGGGGTCGGGGCGGCCGCGTCCTCGAGAAGGCGACGCATGACACGCACGGCGTCGCTGAGTGTCTGGCGATCCGCGGCATCGAGGCGCTCCAGGTACGGGTCGATGGCCGCACCGCGGTCCACACGCACCTGCCTCAAGGTGTCGACCCCCTTCGGGGTGATGCGGATCAGTACCGCCCTGGCATCGTCGGGGTCGACGGTGCGCGATACCAGTCTCGCGTCTTCGAGCCGGCGCACCTGGTTGGTCATCGTCGGCTGCGAGCAATGGTCGAGCGCGGCCAGGTCGGATATCCGGGTCGCGCCCTGATCCTCGATCGTGGACAGCAGCCGCGCTTGGGCGAATCCAAGTGGCATGCGGACCCGCTGCGTGGCCAGCCGGTTGATGCGGGCGACCACCGCCAGCAGATCGGCTCCGAGCGTCGGCGACATGACACCATGATTACATAGGTTTACTATGCGTTTCAAACGTTCGGCGCCGTGTCGGCGCTCACAGCGTGGTGAAAAGGGGTGCCTGCCGGCGGCTGGCAGAATCGAGAAATGACCGCGACCGGGCCGAGCACCCCTGGACGGGCCGGCTCGCTTCAACCGGTCGAACTCGCACAAGCCTCGGTGATGGCGGCGCTGTGTGCGGCCACCGCGATCATCGCCGTCGTCGTCCCGTTCGCCGCCGGTGTCTCGCTGCTGGGTACCGTCCCGATGGGTCTGCTCGCGTATCGATACCGGCTTCGCGTGTTGATCGCTGCGACGGTCGCGGGCGCCCTCATCGCGTTCTTGATCGCCGGCATGGGCGGCTTCATGACGGTCGTCAACTGCGCTTACATCGGCGGCCTGACGGGCATCGTCAAGCGGCGTGGCCGCGGCCTCTTCACGGTGTTCTGTGCGGCGCTCGTCGCGGGCTCACTATTCGGCGTTTTCACGGTGGCGGCGCTGGCGGTTCTGGCGCGGTTGCGCCACCTTCTCTTCGAGTCGGTGACCGCCAACATCAACGGGCTCGCAGCGGTGATCGCCCGCATCCCCGACATGGAGCCCGCCGCCGAGCGGCTGAAGCACGACTTCGCGACCGCGCTGCACTACTGGCCGTTTCTGTTCTTCGGCTCGTCGGTGATGTCCATCGTCTTCGTCACGTTCATCGGGTGGTGGGCGCTGTCGCGGGTGATGGCCCGGCTGCTGGGGATACCCGATGTGCACAAGCTGGAGTCGTCGACCGACGCCGGGCCTGTCGCGCCGGTGCCTGCGCGGCTGCACGACGTCCGATTCCGCTATCCCAAAGTCGACCACGACGCTCTCGGCCCCGTGTCGGTGAGCATCGAGCCTGGTGAGCACGTCGCGGTGACCGGCGCCAACGGCTCCGGCAAGACCACGTTGATGTTGATGCTCGCAGGCCGCGAACCCACGTCGGGCACGATCGAGCGTCCGGGTGCCGTCGGCCTCGGGAAGCTCGGCGGCACCGCGGTGATCATGCAGCATCCGGAAAGCCAGGTGCTCGGTACCCGCGTCGCCGACGACGTGGTGTGGGGATTGCCGCCGGGCAAGACGATCGACATCCATCAGCTGCTTGGCGAGGTCGGACTGGACGGGCTCGCCGAGCGAGATACCGGCGGGCTGTCGGGCGGCGAACTGCAGCGGCTCGCCGTGGCCGCGGCGCTGGCGCGCGAACCCTCGCTGCTGATCGCCGACGAGGTCACCAGCATGGTCGACCAGGACGGGCGCGACGGGTTGATGGCGGTGCTGTCCGGCCTGACTCAGCATCACCAAATGTCGCTGGTGCATATCACGCACTACAACAGCGAGGCAGATGCCGCCGACCGGGTGATCAACCTGACTGGAAACGGTGCTTCCGACAACACCGAAATGGTCGAGACGGCCGCCCCGCCGACCGCTACCGGCGCCGTCGCGCACCATTCGGATACGGCGGTGCTCGAGCTCAACGGTGTCGGACACGAATACGCGAGCGGAACTCCTTGGGCGACAACGGCTTTGCGCGACATCAACTTCGCGGTCCACCAGGGCGACGGGTTGTTGATCCATGGTCTGAACGGATCGGGCAAGTCGACGCTGGCTTGGATCATGGCGGGCCTGACGGTGCCGACGACGGGCGAGTGTCTGCTTGACGGTAAGCCGGTCTCCGATCAGGTTGGCGCGGTCGCGATCTCGTTTCAGGCGGCCAGGTTGCAACTGATGCGCAGCCGCGTCGACCTGGAAGTGGCGTCGGCGGCAGGTTTTTCGCACCGCGAGCATGACCGCGTGGTTGCCGCCTTGGCCACCGTGGGGCTGGATCCCGGACTGGCGAAGCGGCGCATCGACCAGCTCAGCGGCGGCCAAATGCGCCGCGTGGTGCTTGCCGGTCTGCTGGCCCGCTCGCCGCGTGCGCTGATCCTCGACGAGCCGTTGGCCGGCCTCGATGCCGCGAGTGCGCGTGGGCTGCTGCGGCTGCTGGAGGAGCTGCGCCGCACTGTCGGTCTGACGGTTGTCGTTATCTCCCATGACTTTTCGGGCCTCGAGGACCTGTGCCCGCGTACGCTGCACCTGCACAACGGCCGGCTGGCCGCGCCGACGACGGCGGGAGGCGTCTCGTGACCGCCCCGGCGCGGCAGCGCACAACGGTCGTCTTGTTGCGTCCGGTGCCGGGCGACACCGTCATTCACCGACTGTGGGCCGGAACGAAGCTGATCGCGGTGGCCGGCATCGGGGTGCTGTTGACGTTCTACCCGGGCTGGGTGCCGATCGGTCTGGTGGCCGCACTGATCCTGACAACGGCATGGCTGGCGGGCATCCAGCGCGGGACGTTGCCTGCGATTCCGCGGTGGCTGTGGATCCTGTTGTTCTTCGGCGGTGCCACTGCAGCGCTGGCGGGCGGCAGTCCGGTGATCGACGTCGGTTCGGTGCACCTCGCGCTCGGCGGACTACTCACTTTCCTGCGCATCACCGCGGTTTCGATCGTGCTGCTCGGGCTGGGCGCAATGGTGTCGTGGACCACCAACGTCGCCGAAATCGCGCCCGCCGTCGCGACATTGGGCAGGCCGCTGCGGCCGCTGCGGGTACCGGTTGACGACTGGGCGGTGGCATTGGCGTTGGCGTTGCGGGCATTTCCGATGTTGATCGACGAATTCCGCGTGCTCTACGCGGCGCGCAGGCTGCGGCCGAAGGTGGTGCCCGTCACGCGTCGGCAGCGCAGGAAGCGGTGGGCGCTGGAGGTCGTCGACATTCTCGCGGCCGGGATCACGGTGGCGTTGCGCCGCGCCGACGAAATGGGTGACGCGATCACTGCCCGCGGCGGCGCCGGCCAAATCTCCGCTGACCCGTCGGGGCCGAAACGCGCCGACTGGGTGGCGCTCTCGATCGTCATCGTCGTGTGTGCTGTTGCATTGACGCTCGAACTGACGGTGCTGGGCACGCTCTAGCTTTATCCTTGGCCAAGCGGTCTGTGGGGACCGTGTAACGGCGGGGGACGGATGGCGACGGCAGCGACCGTATGCGACTCGTGCGGCACCGAACCGCGGGGTGGTGCTCGGTTCTGTGATTCCTGCGGTGCGCCGATCGCCGCGGCGCGTGAACCTGCTGAGTTCAAGCAAGTCACAGTGCTGTTCGCCGATGTCGTAGGTTCGATGGACATCGCGGGCCTCGTTGGAGCCGAGCGCTTGCGAGAGATCATGGCGCAGCTAGTGGATGGCGCTGCCGCGGCGGTGGAGCACTTCGGCGGTACAGTGCGGAGCTTCACCGGCGATGGGATCATGGCGCTGTTCGGCGCACCGGTGGCCTTGGAGGATCACGCGTTACGCGCGTGCCGTGCGGCACTCGAGCTGCAGCAGACTGTGCAACGCGAAGCGGTCGATGTGCTTGACCGCGACGGCCTGACACTGCAATTGCGTGTCGGCCTGAATTCCGGCCAGGTGGTTGCTGGTGAAATGACTTCGAGCGCTGCGGGATACACCGCGATCGGCGAACAAGTCGGTATGGCCCAGCGGATGGAGTCCGTCGCACGGCCCGGCGGGGTGATGCTCAGTGAATCGACCGCAAAGCTCGTTGAAACGGCCGCTGTCTTGGGTGAGCCGGAGCTTGTGCGGGTCAAGGGTCGCGACGTGGGCGTGCCGGCCCGTCAACTCCTCGCGGTCCATTCCGGACGTCCCGAGCCTCGTCGGTGGCAGTCGACGTTCGTCGGGCGCCAGCGTGAGATCGACAGCATCACCGAGATCATCGAACAGGCGAGAGGTGGACATGGGCAGGTGGTCCGCGTCGTCGGGCCTCCGGGCATCGGCAAGAGCCGGTTCGTCGGCGAATCGACCGCGTTGGCGCGCAGCGGGGCTGATGTGCACGTGGCGTACTGCGAAGCGCATGCCGAGGATATCGCCTTTCATGCCGTTGCGAATCTGCTGCGCGCAGTATGTGGATTGATTGATCTGCCCGATGGTGTGGCCCGACAAGAGATTCGGTCCCAGTTCACTGGCGCCGACGAAGATGACCTTCTGCTTCTTGACGATCTGCTGGGCATCGCGGACCGGGACGCGGCGATGCCGGACATCGACCCTGATGCCCGTCGGCGACGGCTGACCGCGCTGCTGACCAAAGCCTTGCTGTCGCGCCCGCGTCCGGCGATCTACGTGATCGAGGATGCCCACTGGATCGACGAGGTCAGCGAATCGATGCTGGCGGACTTGCTCACGGAGATACCGCGCTCGCAGTCGATGGCGATCGTCTCCTATCGACCCGAATACCGCGGCGCGCTCGCGCAGACAGCCGGTGCAAAGCAAATAACACTTGCCCCGCTGGACGTTTCGCAGGCCGGCGCGTTGACGGCTGAGTTGTTGGGCTTCGACTCGTCCATCGTTCAGGTCGGAGCGATGATCACCGAGCGTGCCGCCGGTAACCCGTTCTTCGCCGAAGAGATCGCGCGGGACTTGGCCGACCGTGGCGTGCTGATCGGCAGTCGCGGCAACTACGTCTGCCACAGCGATGTGGCCGCCATCGATGTTCCGGCGACGCTGCAAGCGACAATCGCCGCCCGCATCGATCGCCTGGGACCGATGGCCAAACGGACGCTGCGGGCGGCAGCAGTGGTGGGCTCGCGGTTCAGCCCAGACCTGCTGGTGAGCTTGGGCGTCGAGCCCGCAGTTGCCGAATTGGTCGATGCGGAGCTGATCGACGAAGTACTCGCAGGCCCGCAACCGGAGTATGCGTTCCGGCATCCCTTGATCCGGACCGTCGCATACGAGTCACAGCTGAGGGCGGATCGGTCAGACTTACACCGGCGACTCGCCGCGGCGATCGAACAGCGCGACGCGGGCGCCACCGAGGCGAATGCGGCGTTGATCGCCGAGCACTCGGAAGCGGCCGGTGATCTGCTGCAGGCATATAGGTGGCACATGCGGGCGGCAGGATGGCTGGCGACCCGCGACATCGCGGGCGCTCGTATCAGTTGGCGGCGAGCCAGCAGTGTCTCCGACCGGTTACCCGATGACACCGCCGATATCACGGCGCTGCGCATCGCTCCACGAACTCTGCTGAGCGCCTCGGCTTTTCGAGTCGGCGGAAGTGTGGCGGACTCGGGTTTTGATGAGCTACGCGACCTGACCGGCATTTCCGACGACAAGCGGTCACTGTCGATGGGCATGTCCGGCTTTGTGATGGCGTTGACAGTTCATTCCCGCCATCGGGAGTCATCCGAGCTCGCATCCGAATGCATGGCGTTGTTCGAGTCGATCGGAGATCCCGCACTGACCGTCGGATTGTCGTTCCCCCTCATCCTCGCGAAATATGAGGCAGGTGAATTGACAGAGGCGCTCGAAATGGCGCAGCGCGCCATCGATCTCGCTGATGGTGATCCGACAATGGGCAACCTGATCTTCGGATCGCCCCTGTCATTGTTGCTCGCTATCCGCGGCACCCTGCGCTACCGCATCGGGAAGGCCGGCTGGCGCGACGATGCTGACCGTGCGGTCGAGATGGCCCGCGCCAACGACCCGGCCTGCTTGGTGTTCGCGGTCATGTACAAGTATCTGGGCATCGCCTCCGGTGCCTTGCTGCCCGACGACACGGCCCTGCAGGAAACGGCCGAAGCGTTACGGTTGGCAGAGAATTCGAGTGACGACTTCGCGGTGACCGCTGCGCGATTCATCCGCGGTGTCACGCTGATATTTCTCGAAGGTGCGGATCGCGACGCCGGTCTGGACCTGCTGCGACAGACCCGTGAGGCTTGCCTCCGCGAGCGGTTCAGCACCACCACGCTGCCGTATGTCGAGGGCGTGTTCGCGAAGGAGATGGCCGCTGGCGGTGACCTCGATGGCGCCATCGAGTCAGCGCGAGCGATCCTTGCGCGAGTATCCGACTCAGGAGAGATGATGAGCCGTGGAGGAGTGGCGGCAACGCTCATCGAACTCCTGCTGACTCGCGGTGGCCCGACAGACTTGAGAGAAGTCCACGGCGTCCTGGATTCGGTCGCCGAACTGAGCAGTCCGCGTTACGCACTCGATCAGATGGTGTCTTCCCTCGTCCACGCGTTCGTGGCGCAAGTGGAGGGCGATGAGACGGCGTATCGGGAATTCGCCGAACACTTCCGGACCATGGCGACTTCACTTCAGGCGGACGGATTCATGGCGTTGGCACAAGCGTTGGCGTGATCCTCGCCGATCAGGATTCTGGACTTTTGCTGCCGAGTTCCTGCGGCATAACTGCCGCAGGCCTATAGTCGGCCGAATCGGGGGCAAGCACAGTCTGTGCCAAGTCAAGGAGGGGACATGAGGCACATACAACTTGCGATGGCGGCCCTATCCTTGAGCGCGGTCGCAGCGGCGTTGGTAATCGTTGTGATCACGTCGGCTCCACGCGTCGAAAACGTATGGGACCTCAAGGCGTGTACGAAGGGGGCGCCGCTTGATCAAATCAGATGCTGCGATTTCAGTGATGGGGTTCTCCAGGACAACGGTAAGTGTGTGGCGCCACCGCCTGATCCCGGCCCGCCGGGGTCGCAGCACGATTTGTCGGACATCGGATCGGAAACACTTACTCCGTCCCCGTTACGAACTCATGATCTGTCCGACATCGGAACCGAGACCTTTACGCAGTCCCCTACATCGACACCGATGCCAACAACGTATCCGTCACCTTCGACCACACAGGCACCGCCGACCAACCCGTGTATGAATCCACTGGAACCAGTCTGCGCCGGGTGAACGTGCCGCGGTAGGGCATCCTCTAGCGTCGTTCACTCTGCCGCAGACTCAACTTTCAGCCGCGGCGTTGGCCGCTTTCTGTGCCTGCGACAGCGCAGTCGCCACCTCTGTACGGCCGAGGAACATCTCGTCGAAGTAGGGTTTCAGTGCATCGAATCCGGCGGCGAATCCCGCGCCGCCGGGCGCAGGGACGCGAGGACCGTTGAGCACCTTGAAGAACGGGGTTACGTCGACACCGCGTGACGCCCAATACTTGTGGTACACCGGCTGTGCCGCAAGCACTGCCGGAATCGCCGACCCTTTCGCCCCGAGATATTCGTTGCCGCGCCGACTGCCCATCCATGCGAGCACCTCTCGCACCGCATCGGGGTGCTTGGTGGTCGAATTGCCCGCGGCGGCAATGCCGTTGGTGACACTGACGCGACCCCTTGGCCCCGACGGCATCATTGCCACCCCCCACCGAAACGGCGCCTGGTTCGCGATCGCCGCGAGGTTGTAGGTGCCGGACTGGAACATCGCCATTCGCCCCTGCAGGAACTGATTGCGGGAGAAGTCGCCGTTGTCGTTGGTGTCCGATGCGGGCGGCGCGACGTGATCGGTGTTGATCAGCCGCACCAGGTATTCGAACGCCTCGGTAGCTTGCGGGTTGTCGAAAGCGAACCGGTCGCCAAGCGAGAACACTCCACCCGCCGACCCGATGTAGTTGAGGTAGATGCCCTGCAGGTCATTGGCCGCGTTGTAGCCCCACTGGCGGATCCGTGTCGGATCGAAACCCGGTGTGCCCGCGGCGCGCCCGTCGGCGTCGAAAGTCAGCCGGGCCAGCAGCGGCCGCAGCGTGTCATCGCCGTCGGGCGACCAGTGCAGCGTCAACAGCTCATGCAGATCCACAGCTGCGGCGTCCAGCAGGTCGGCGTTGAAGTACAGCGCGATACCGGCGTCGGTCAACTGCGGCACCGCCCACAGCACACCGTTGCGAGTGAACTGGTCGACCACCGACGGTTCCCACGCGGGCGAACTGTCAACCCGCATCAGCCTGCCGTTGTCGGCGTATCCCGCGAAATAGGCGTTGGACAACCAGAAGATGTCGTCGGCGCTGCCGCCGGCGACATCGGTGCGCAGGGTGTCGAAGTAGCTCGAGTAGGCGACGACGTTGACCCGCACCTCGATGTCGGGATGCTCGCGCGTGAACTCGGCGAACGAATCCCGATACGCGGCCGCGACCTGCTCATCCCACAACCGCACCGTCACGACGGTCCGGCCGCCCCGGTCGTCGGACCGCCCCAGCAGCATCGCCGCGACGAGCAGGACGGCCATCGTGAGCGCCAGTCCGACGGCGACGAGTGTGGAAGTACGTGGCCGGGCGGTCATTTCAGTCCCGTCACCACGATCGAGCGGACGATGTGACGGCCGAGCGCGACGAACAACACGATCAGCGGCACGATCGCCACCGTGGTCGCCGCCATCACCAACGTCCACTGCGCGTTATAGCGGGACTGCAGGCCCGCCGTCGCAACCGTCAACACCTGCCACTTGCTTCCGCTCGTGATGACCAGCGGCCACATGAAGTTGTTCCATTGACTGACGCACGTGATCAATGCGAGCGTCACCAGAATCGGCCGACTGGCCGGCACCACCACATGCACGATGACGTCCACGGTGTTTGCCCCGTCGATGCGGGCAGCGTTGATCAAGTCGGCAGGGATCGTGCGGAAGTACTCGCGCAACAGGAAGATCGCGTACGGCGAGCCGAACATGAACGGCAACACCAACGCCCAGAACGTGTTCCGCAGTCCGGCTTCGGCCATCATCAGATACAACGGGACAACCGTCACCGTGGCCGGCACCATCAGCATCGCGATATACACCCAGAACAGCGCGTCGCGGCCCGGAAACCGTAGTCGTGCAAAGGCATACGCCGCCAGCACCGAGAACGTCATCTGCCCCAACAGGATGACCGCGGTCATCAATGCGGTAACCAGGAGCGCTCGCCCGAATCCTGCGTCGGCGAGCCCCGTGTAGTTCTCCAGGGTCGGCGGGTTCGGCCACGACAGCGCGGAACCCGTGTTGAATTGTCGCGCCGACGTGAACGACGTCAGCAGCCCCAACGCGAACGGCGCCAACGTGATCACCGCCCCCACCGCCAACCCGGCGTAGATGACGGCGCCCGCGATCGTCCGGCTAGGTGAGGTCATAGGTGATCCGTCGCCGGAAGTAGAGATGCTGAACGATCGTCACACCGACCAGCAGCACAAACAGCACCACTGCCATCACCGCCGCGCGTCCGACCGCCGCTGCGCCGAACGCTTCGGCGTAGATCCGGTGCGCCACCAAATCGGTGCGGCCTTGCGGACCGCCGCGTGTCAACGCGTACACCGTGTCGAAGACCTGAGCCGCGCTGATGATCCCGGTGACCGTGACGAAGAACAACGTCGGCCGCAGCATCGGCAGCGTGATACGACGGAAGCGCTGCCACGCGGTCGCGCCGTCGGTGCGGGCCGCGTCGTGGATGTCGTCGGGGATGTTGAGGATCCCGGCCAGGAAGAACAGCGTCACGTAGCCGACATTGGTCCAGATCACCACGGCGGACACGACGGGCAGTGCGAGGCCCGGATCGGTCAGCCATTCGATCTGGTGGCCGAGCAGTGTGCTGACCGCACCCTCGGTCGGCGCCAGGATCCACCGCCACAGCACGGCGATGGCCAGCGGCGAGCAGATCCACGGCAGCACGTACAGCGTGCGGAAGAACCCGGAGCCGGGCAGCGCTCGCGCCAGCATTGCCGCGGCGATCAGGCCGAGCACTGTCTGCGCAGGCACTACAATCGCGATGAACGCCAGCGTCACGAGCAGCGAGGTTCGGAACGACGCGTCGGTCAGCACAGACTGCCAATTGTCCAGTCCGACATAGCGAATCGGGCCGAGCAGGTCCCAGCGGTGCAGGCTGAGCCACAGCACCACCAGCATCGGCAACAGCAAGAACGTCACCACGCCGAACAGGCTGGGGGCAAGCAGCGCATAGCCCAGTGCCGTCGACCGGACACGGTTGGCTGCCACCGAGCCATTAAAGCGCCACGTGTGGCCTGCCACTACGGTAGTGGCGTGACAGCAGCGCGCCGTGTCGATGCCGATTTCCTCGCGTTGCCGAGGCATCAGCTTGCCGACGCTGCGTTGTCCGCCGCAATGGCCGCCGGGGCGAGCTGTGCCGACCTGCGCATTCACGGCATCACCACAGAGATTGTGCAGCTGCGCGACGGCGAGCTCGAAACCGCGGTGGTCAACCACGAAATCGGCCTGGCGGTCCGGGTCATCGTCAACGGCACGTGGGGCTTCGCCTCGCACGCCGAGCTGAGTGCTGACGTCGCCGCCGAGACCGCGCGACGGGCGGTGCAGGTGGCGACGACGCTGGCTCCGCTGAACGCAGAGACCATCGAGCTGGCCGCCGAGCCGGTCTACGCCGATGTCACCTGGGTATCGGACTATCTGGTCGACCCGTTCGCCGTCGGTGTCGCCGACAAGATCGCGGTGCTGGGGGAATACTCGGGTCGGCTGCTGGCTGCCGACGGCGTCGACCACGTATCGGCGGTGCTCTACGCGGCCAAGGAGCAGACGTTCTACGCCGACACGTTCGGTTCCTCGACCACCCAGCAGCGGGTCCGCGTGCAGCCGACGCTGGAGGCGATCACGGTCGATGCGGCAGCAGGCACATTCGAGTCGATGCGCACGCTGGCGCCGCCGACAGCCCGCGGCTGGGAGTACGTCGACGGCGGCGAGATCTGGAACTGGAGCGACGAGCTGGCACAGCTGCCGTCGCTGCTTGCCGAGAAGGCCAAGGCGCCGTCGGTGACCGCCGGTCCGACCGATTTGGTGATCGACCCGTCCAACCTGTGGCTGACTATTCACGAATCGATCGGGCACGCCACCGAGTACGACAGGGCGATCGGCTACGAAGCGGCGTATGCGGGCACGTCGTTCGCCACGCCGGACAAGCTCGGCACCATGCGCTACGGCTCGCCGGTGATGAATGTGACCGCCGACCGAACGGTCGAATACGGTCTGGCGACAATCGGTTTCGATGACGAGGGCGTGCGGACGCAGAGCTGGGATCTGGTGCGTGACGGCATCTTCGTCGGCTATCAGCTGGACCGGGTATTCGCGCCGCGACTGGGGCTGACACGGTCCAACGGTTGCTCGTATGCCGATTCGCCGCACCACGTGCCGATCCAGCGGATGGCCAACGTGTCGCTGCAACCATCGGCCGACGACGTGACGACCGATGACCTGATCGCGCGCGTCGAGGACGGCATCTACGTCGTCGGCGACAAAAGCTGGTCAATCGACATGCAGCGGTACAACTTTCAGTTCACCGGACAGCGGTTCTTCCGGATCCGGGACGGCCGCCTGGACGGCCAGTTGCGCGACGTCGCGTATCAGGCGACCACCACAGACTTCTGGGGTGCGATGGAAGCCGTTGGTGGACCGTCGACCTGGCGGCTCGGCGGCGCATTCAACTGCGGTAAGGCTCAACCCGGCCAGGTGGCGGCGGTCAGCCACGGCTGCCCATCGGCGTTGTTCCGGCGCATCAACGTGCTCAACACTCTTGCCGAGGGCGGCCGATGATCGGGGCGCAGCAGGTCGTCGACACTGCACTGGCTGAGGCGGCGCGACTGGGTAAGGCCGACGAGACGATTGTGCTCGTCACCGATCGCGCCGACGCGGCGCTGCGCTGGGCAGGCAATTCGATGACCACCAACGGCGAGTCGGTCAGCCGAACGACCACCGTGATTTCGATTGTGCGCAAAGGAGATACGGCCCAAGTGGGCTCGGTGCGGTCTAGCGATGTGGACGCAGCGGCGATCGCGGACCTGGTTGCGGCCTCACAGCAGACTGCGGTCTCTGCGCCAGAGGCCCGCGACAGTGCGCCCGCGCTGTCGGGCACGGGTACACCGGCGGACTGGGATGCGCCGGTGCCTGGTACCGCTGCGCAGGTGTTCTCGGGCATCGCGGGTCCTCTGGCGCAAGGCTTTCGGGGCACGGATCGGTTGTACGGGTATGCTCGGCACATCGTGGAGACGACGTTCGTCGCCACGTCTGCAGGTTTGCGGCGGCGATACACGCAACCGACAGGCTCGGTGGAGATCAATGCCAAGCGTGACGGTGCGAGCGCCTGGGCTGGTGTCGGAACGCCGAATTTTGTTGATGTACCCCTAGATTCGCTGCTTGATCAGTTGTCGACGCAACTCGGTTGGGCTAAGCGGACGATCGAACTGCCCGCGGGGCGGTACGAGACGATCATGCCGCCGTCAACGGTGGCCGACATGATGATCTACTTGGCGTGGTCCATGGACGGCCGCGGCGCGCAGGAAGGGCGCACGGCGTTGTCGGCGCCCGGCGGTGGCACGCGAGTGGGGGAGAAGCTGACCGACTTGCCGTTGACGATGTACTCGAATCCGTCTGCTGCCCGCCTCGAATGCACACCGTTCGTTGCGACGCCGGCCTCATCGGAGCGGATGTCGGTGTTCGACAACGGCATGGACATCACACGGGTGGATTGGATCCGCGACGGCACGATCAACGCGTTGGCGTATCCGCGGGCGGCGGCAGCTGAATACGATGCGCCGGTGGTGGCGCCCGCCAGCAACCTGCTGATGACCGGCGGGTCGGCGAGCCTGGCGGACATGATCGCGGGCACCGAGCGCGGATTGCTGCTGACCACGCTGTGGTACATCCGCACGGTGGACCCTACGGTGCTGCTGCTGACGGGCCTGACGCGCGACGGTGTGTACCTGATCGAGGACGGCGAGGTGACCGCGGCCGTCAACAACTTCCGGTTCAACGAAAGTCCGTTGGACCTGCTGCGCCGGGCCACGGAGGCGGGCGTCAGCGAAGTGACGCTGCCACGCGAATGGGGCGATTGGGCGACGCGGGCGGCGATGCCGTCCCTGCGGATCCCTGACTTTCACATGTCGTCGGTGAGCCAGGCGCAATAATCCATGCGTGGCTGACGAAGCGATACCCGAGCGGCTGGCCGGCTTGGTGGCGATGTCATCGGGCGATACTCGGCTCGACACGCTGATCCGGCTGACGTGTGGCAGGGCGTTGTCGTTGCCTCCGTTGCCATCGGAAGTCGATCTGATTGACGGGAAGTCCGGCTGCGAAGCGGTGGTGGCGGCGTTCGCCGAACAATTCACGGTCGACGTCGCGGGCATCGGCAAACACCAACGCGCGCAGTTTGTTTCGACGTTGGGCAAGAACGCGTTCCGAGTGACGGTGGCGACGTTCATCGCGGACTTCGTGCCGCGGGTGTGGGCGGGTCTCGAAGCGCTCGGCATGGGCAAGCCGGGCAACGGGGGAACTCCGGATTGGGATCACGACGCCGATCCGATCGGGGCGCTGCTGAACGACTTCGCGCCGGCGGTGGCGCGGCTGCGGGCACTGGATCAGGTGACGACGGAGGTGGTGCGGCTGCGCGGCGCCGCGCAGCACAACTGCAGGCTGTGCAAGTCGCGGCGCGAGGGCAATGCGTTGGACGCCGGGGGATCGGAGTCGTTGTACGGCGACATCGAGAACTTCGAGACCTCGGAGCGGCTGTCGAACCGGCAGAAGGCGGCGCTGCGATACGTGGACGCGCTGATATGGACGCCGTCGCGCATCTCGAGGACGGTGGTGGCAGGGGTGCGCGAGCACTTCACCGAGGAGGAGGCGTTCGAGCTGACGCTCGACGTCATGCGCAATGCCTGCAACAAGATCATGGTGGCGCTAGGAGCGGATGAGGCGCAGGTGGCCGAGGGGACGGAACTGTTCCGGCTCGATGCCGACGGGCAGACGGTCGTCGGTTAACGCGGCGAACTCAGTCCGAGAGCCGCTTGACGCCGAATCGAACGTGAAGGCCCGGGATGCGGAGGCTACCGGTCAGCTTCGATTTACTCGTCGTTTCCGCCGGTGCACGCGGAGCACGTTTTCTGCGCTGGGCGACAGAGTCGGCACGTGCTTGTGAGCGGTCGTAGCCTGCCCGGCGCTCAGGGTCGCGCAGCAGGGCGTAGGCCGCCACGACCCGTCGGAGTGGCTCATCGGCGAACTGCTCTGCCTGCAGACTTGCGGGTCTGGCGTCGGGATGATGAATCCGAACTTGCCTGAGGTAGGCACGTCGAATCTCGTCCGCGGTTGCCGTTGCACGCACCCCTAGGACGGCGTACGGATCAAATTCCATCCGCGGATCCACCTCTCGCGTCAGGGCTTAATGCCCCGAAGGTCGAAGTCCTGGTGCCGCGTTGGTTGCTGCCGATGCCTGATCAGATATGGCGTTCGACGCGGCTGATGCCTGTTCCGTAGCGGCTGCCGTTGCTGTTTCCGGCGCCGCTTTAGCCGCCGCGAGCACCAGCTGCCTGCGCTTGAACCACAGCCAGATCGCCGCTCCTATCGCACCGACAGCAAACAGTATCGCGCCTACCAAAACGGGAAACGGATTGCGCATGTGGTGCCTCCTATTGGACCGGCAAAGCGCACCGGGGTCTTGGGTCGCTCCGCTCCTGCTGGGCTACCCCACTCGCGTCCGAATTAACCGTCCCGTTGATTTCTGTGACAGGCGTCTTGACGCACCTCGCCCACATGTTCGGCGGGGTACGCCGCCGTCCTCGGCGTATGCGACCATGATTGCCGCGAAACACTGTGAACAGGGGCGGTAGCTCAGTCGGTTAGAGCCGCGGACTCATAATCCGTTGGTCGCGGGTTCGAGCCCCGCCCGCCCCACCGTATTTATGTATTGCCTCTTTACACCTACTTCGGTTGATCCTTGCCTAGCGGGCATGGCAGAAACCGGCTCTACTCGCTATCAAGAATTTTCCAAGCCGTCCGCCCCAAAGTGGCCCACACGCATGATTGATGCCGCGCCACGAAGCCGGCACGCGGCCAAGAAGGAACCCAATGAGCACCAGCAGGATCATGAAGCTCGCACTGATCGCCACGGCGACCCTTGCAGCAACCATCGGCCTGGCGGGCATCGCGCACGCAGACGACGGAAGCGGCTCTACGTTGCCGAACGGTGGCTACAACGCGACATCCCGCAATGCCTCAGGAACCGACGGCACCGTCACCTACGACGTCACCATGCCCGCCGTCACCGGCCCCAACCAGGCCGTCGTCGACGCGTTCAACAACACCGTCGACGCCTCCTTCCACCAGCAGATCACCGCGTTGCAGAACGACTCCATCCCAGCCGAATGGACCCTCACCACCAACCAGAACCAACAGGCAGTGTGGTTGGGCAACAACACCCTTAGCGGCTTGTGGGTCACAAGGGTGGATACTGCCCACGAAGCGCACGGTAGCTACCACGTCGCCACCTTTGTCATCAACAAGACCACGGCTCAGCCAGTGATGCTCGCCGATGTATTCGGTGACTTCGGTTTGGCGTTGCAACGGCTTTCGCAAAACGCGACCACCCAACTGTCTGCCAAGTTGGGTGACGGTTTCAGACCAGACGGGGTCGCCCCCGCGGCCGAAAACTTCGCGAACTGGGTTCCCACCAGCGACGGCATCGAACTACATTTCGATGACTACCAAGTCGGCCCGCACGGCCTCCTAGCGATCACCGTGCCCTGGGCCGTCTTCGATGGCATCCCCATAAACAATGTCCCCTAGGTGGCCAGTCG
>Ga0207641_10002651_pt1 | contig 16359 bp, 14 predicted proteins | sample KBSSwiS62_FD_184306 | JGI IMG/M metagenome (GOLD analysis project Ga0207641, IMG submission 184306) | Switchgrass rhizosphere microbial communities from Kellogg Biological Station, Michigan, USA - KBS Switchgrass S6-2 (SPAdes) (version 2) | ecosystem: Host-associated > Plants > Roots >... | reverse complement strand
CGACTTCATCCGGGCGAACATCCCTTCCGATGCCCGCGTCCGGATAGTGCAACCGGCGCGGACGAGCGGTTCGTCTGGCCCCGGAGCTACCGGCGAATGCGGACAGAACGTGGCCAGCGCCAACTACTGGCTGCTCGCCTACGAGATTCTGCCTCGGGTGTCGGTCTGCGCGGACCCGCAAGCCTGGATCATCTACTACGGCGTTGCCGCTCCCGCCGGAGACCGGGTGCGACGCTTCTCAGACACCCTGGCGGTCCAGTCACCGTGACCCTGGTCTTTATCGCCCTGATGTTCACGTCGGGTTTCGGTCTGCTACGCATAGCGATGGGGGACTCGCCCCTGGCCGTGGCCGGCCTGCTGGGGACGGCCGGGCTATCCGGCCTGGCCGGCGGAGCGGTCATCGGGTTGAGCACCACCTACACCGCGGTTCTGGGATTACCGACGACTCCGTGGCCGGTGATCGCACCCGTCGTCCTGCTGCTCACCGCCGTCGCCGCGTTGCCGAGAGCGGTGGCCGTCCGGTTGCGCATCCAAAGATCGAACCGGCACGACTCGTCGCCACCGGTCCCAAGGCTTTCAGGCGGCGACGCCCTCTCAGCGGCCGTATTGGCGGTTGTCGCGACGGTGGTCCTGTGGGACGCCAACCAGCTGCTGGTGCGTCACATCGATGAGTGGGCGATCTGGGCGATGCGGGGCCGGGCGCTCAGCCTCACGGGTCACCTGGACGCGCCGGTGTTCCTCGGCGTTGCCGCCAACTATCAGCACCTGGACTACCCGCTCGTGGTGCCCGCCATCATCGCCTGGGGCGACGGGGCCCACGGCCAGATCAACGACCCAGCGGCTCATGTGCTGTTGATGCTGCTCATGTTGTCCTCGTTCGCCGCGATGGCGTCGGCTTTGAATCGGCTGGCCGGACCGGTCGCCGGTGTCGTCGGCATGGTGCTGATCCTGACTACGCCCACGTTATGGGCACGCTCCGTGACGCTGCTGACGGCGGATGCAACGCTTGTCGCCTACACCATTGCGCTGCTCAGCGTGCTGGCCCTGTGGATCCAGGTACGCGAGGCACGGTTGCTTCCGGTCGCGGTGATTCTGGGCGCGGCCGCCGCCGAAACGAAGGTAGAGGGCGTGCTGTTCACCGGCGCGATCTTTCTGGCCGCGATTGCCTGCGCTGCTGGACGGCGCCGGCCAGCCTGGATCGCCTTGGGAATCGTGGTGATCACCGCATTGCCCTGGCAGTTGTGGACCAAGGTCCACGGCCTGAATTCCGATCAGATCAATTCGACTACCTTGGCTTCGGCCCGGCGGCTGGTGCTGTTCATGGCGCTGGTCTGGATCCTGACGACGGTCGGTATGTGGGCTCAGTACGTGATCTCCTCCGGACAGGACGACAGCGCCGGCAGTACTACCGCCGCGCACCTGCGGGCGCACTTCGCCTCGTCCGCCCCCCGGGTGCTGGCCGTGCCGGCGATCATCTTGCTGCTGCTCATCCCGGTATGCGCCGGCGCCGCGTTGCGAGACCCCGGGCTCGCGCCTTCCGACGCTTCCGACGGAAGTTAGACTCGCGGGCTATGCCAGGAACTGCCCGTCCAGTGGTCATCGTCGGTGATCCGGTTTTGCATACGCCCGCCGCGAGGGTGACCGAGTTCGACTCGGAGCTCGCACAGCTGATCGAGGATATGTTCGCCTCCATGTACGTCGCCGAGGGCGTCGGCCTGGCCGCCCCACAGATCGGGGTCGCCCAGGCGGTTTTCGTGTTCGACTGCTTCGACGACGAGGGGACGCAACGCATCGGGCACCTGGTCAATCCGGTGATTCGGTCCGTGAGCCGCGAGGTCGATCAGGGCGATGAAGGATGCCTGTCGGTCCCCGGCCCCTTCGCCTCATTGGACCGTCCGCACGAGGTGAGGATCGCAGGCGTCGATCTTCTAGGCCAGCCGCTGGAGGTTACCGGCAGCGGATACTTCGCGCGCTGCCTGCTGCACGAGGCTGAGCATCTTCAGGGCACGCTCTACATCGATCACTTGAACCGCCGTCGGCGCTCGCGCGTGCTCTCCGAGATCGAGCCGGCTCCGTGGAGTGGCCCGTTGCCGGTCGGCTCGGACTAGCGGGCCCGCTCAGACGCCTGACCCGGCGATCCGGGGAGCCATCGGATCAGCTCCACGCGCGCTCTGCTCGCGCTGGACGTAATCCTCGATCGCTTCGATGTTCTGGGCGGAGCGCTTCACCACGGCCAGCAGGTCGCTCATCTTGGCCGTCTCTTCGACCTGTTCCTTGATGAACCAGGTGGTGAACTGCTCGCTGGCGAAGTCGCTCTCTTCGCGGGCGATCTGCATCAACCGCGAGATTTCCAGGGTGACCCGCCGTTCCTGGGCCAGTGCCAGTTCGATCGGCGCCACCAGATCGGCGAATTCGCTGACCGGTGCCTCGACCGCGGGCATCGTCACCGGCTGGTCGGCATCGAGCAGGTATTGGGCCATCATCATGGCGTGATCACGCTCTTCCCGCGCCTGCCGATAGAAGAACGCGGCCGTCTGGGGCATGGTCCGGCCATCGAAGTAGATGGCTACCGACACGTACTGCTGGTGCGCCGCGAATTCGTTGCCGATCTGGATGTTGAGCTGATCTACGAAGCGGGCCGCAGCCATCGGTGTCTTCCTGTCGAGAGAGGTCTTGGGCGAAGCCTCGATCGTACTGGTAGGTGATTTTGCCGTCCCTAGCATCTTGGCATGCGATTTAGGCAATGCTAACCTAACCGATGTGCCGAAGCCGAAGAAGAAGTGTTGTTCGGACAAACCACGCTGTCAGCGTTGTCCGATCCGGATGCTGGCTGAAGGCACGCTGCCGAAGAAGTACACCGTCCGCAAGCGCCGTTTGGTGAAAGTGTCGAAGCTGAACAAGCTCGCCGCGTAGCCACGGGCGCCGATCTAGGACCGGCTGGCCGCGACCAGTTCCGCGATCTGAATGGCGTTCAACGCCGCACCCTTGCGCAGGTTGTCATTGGACACGAACAGCACCAGCCCCATTCCCCCGTCCACCGCCGCGTCTTGGCGGATGCGTCCGACGAAGGAGGGGTCGCGACCGGCAGCCAGCAGCGGATTCGGCACATCTGCCAATTCCACGCCCGGCGCCGCGGCCAGCAGTTCGGTAGCCCGCTCGACCGAGATCGGACGCGCGAACTGGGCGTGCAGGGACAGCGAATGGCCGGTGAAGACCGGGACCCGGACGCAGGTGCCGGACACCTTCAGTTCCGGTATGGCCAGAATCTTGCGTGACTCGTTGCGCAGCTTCTGCTCCTCGTCCGTCTCCAGAGCACCGTCATCGACGATCGAGCCGGCCAGGGGCAACACATTGAACGCAATGGGGGCGACGTACTTGTTCGGCGCGCCCAGGTCCACGGCACTGCCGTCGTGGGTCAACGCGGCGGCGGACGTACCCGCCTTCTGGATCTGCTCATCGAGCTCTTCGACTCCGGCCAGACCGGACCCCGATACCGCTTGGTAGGTCGCGGCGATCAGGCGAACGAGACCGGCCTCGTCGTGCAGCGGCTTGAGCACCGGCATCGCGGCCATGGTGGTGCAGTTCGGATTGGCGATGATTCCCTTGCCGGCATTGGCCAATTCGGCCGGGTTGACTTCGGACACGATCAGCGGCACGTCCGGATCCATCCGCCAGGCCGAGGAGTTATCGATTACCAGGACACCGGCCGCAGCGAACTTCGGTGCCAACTGGCGCGAGGTTCCAGCGCCGGCCGAGAAGATCGCGACATCCAGTCCACCGGGATCCGCCGTGGCGGCGTCCTCGACGATGATCTGCCTATCACCAAAGGGCAAAGTCGATCCGGCCGAACGCGCGGAGGCGAAGAACCGAATGGACGCCAGCGGGAACTGCCGCTCGAGGAGCAGCCTTCGTACGACACTGCCGACCTGTCCGGTCGCCCCGACGACGCCGACGTGCAGCCCGTCGCTGGTCTCGTTCGCGGCAGTCATCGGCCCGTTCCCCCGTACACGACGGCTTGCTCCTGATCGGTGCCCAACTCGAAGGCGTCGTGGACGGCGCGCACCGCGACGTCCAGCTCGGTGTCGCGCAGGACGACCGAGATCCGGATCTCTGAGGTCGAGATCATCTCGACGTTGACGCCAGCCTCGGCCAGGGCCGCGAAGAACGAGGCCGACACACCGGGGTGCGACCGCATCCCAGCCCCGATCAGCGACAGCTTGCCGATGTGGTCGTCATAGAGCAGGTCCTCGAAACCAACCGCGGCCTGCACCTTGTTCAGCGCCTGCATAGCGACCGGGCCGTCGGTCTTGGGCAGTGTGAAGGACACATCGGTGCGTCCGGTGCCCTTGGTGGAGACGTTCTGAACGATCATGTCCAGGTTGACTTCGGCTTCGGCCAGTACGCGGAATAGTGCGGCCGCCTCACCGGGCTTGTCCGGGACGCCGACCACGGTGACTTTCGCCTCGCTGCGATCGTGAGCAACACCGGAGATGATGGCCTGTTCCACGGCAAGATCCTCCATTGAGCCGGTCACCATGGTGCCGGTGCGGGTCGAGAACGACGAGCGAACGTGAATCGGGACGGCGTAGCGGCGCCCGTATTCGACCGAGCGAAGGTGCAGAATCTTGGCCCCGCAGGCCGCAAGCTCGAGCATCTCTTCATAGGTCACGGTGTCCAGGCGGCGGGCATTGGGCACGATCCTCGGGTCCGCGGTGTACACCCCGTCGACGTCGGTGTAGATCTCGCAGACGTCGGCTTTCAGGGCGGCGGCCAGCGCGACGGCGGTGGTGTCCGAGCCACCTCGCCCGAGGGTCGTGATGTCCTTGGTGTCGGGCGACACGCCCTGGAATCCGGCAACGATCGCAACGTTTCCGGCCTCGATCGAGTGCTCGACCCGCCCGGGGGTGATGTTGACGATGCGGGCCTTGCCGTGAACGGATGTCGTGAGAACGCCGGCCTGGGATCCAGTGAACGACTCGGCCGGATAGCCCAGAGACTGAATTGCCATAGCCAACAAGGCCATCGAGATTCGCTCGCCGGCTGTGAGCAGCATGTCGAACTCGCGACCGCTGGGTACCGGGACGATCTGTTCGGCCAGATCGATCAGCTCATCGGTGGTGTCACCCATGGCCGACACGACCACTACGACATCGTTGCCGGCACGGCGGGCGGTGACGATCCGTTCGGCCACCCGCTTGATTCGTTCGGCGTCGGCAACTGAGGACCCGCCATACTTCTGGACTACGAGTCCCACCGCGCGGCCTCCATCGCCGAGATTGCTGAATTGGGCACCAGACACGGTGCGTCCCAGAGTCTACCGACCCGACTCCAGCGGATTGACCGCCCGGACAGACGCTAGACCGACGCGGCGAATGCGCCTTCGAGGATGTCCAGGCCTTCAGCCACCAGCTCGTTGCCGATCGACAGCGGCGGCAAGAAGCGGAGCACGTTTCCGTACGTACCGGCAGTCAACGTGACGAGCCCCTGGGAATGGCAGTACGCGTTCACCCGGCCGGTCAAGGCCGCATTCGGGGTCTTGTCGTCCGCTCCGGCGACCAGCTCCACCGCCAGCATCGCGCCGCGGCCCCGGACGTCGCCGATCACCTCGAACTTCTCGGCCAGCTCCCGCAGCCGCGGCAGAAACATAGCCTCGATCTGTCGGGCCCGGTCGGTCAGATTCTCAGCCCGCATCGTCTCGATCGCCCCCAGCGCCGCCGCGCAGGCCACGGGATTGCCGCCGTAAGTACCGCCGAGCCCGCCGGCGTGCACCGCGTCCATCAGCTCGGCTCGTCCCGTCACCGCCGCCAGCGGAAGCCCACCGGCTATGCCCTTGGCCGTGCAGATGAGATCCGGCACGATCTGCTCGAAGTCGGAGGCGAACCAGTCCCCGGTTCGGCAGAAACCGGTCTGAATCTCATCGGCGATGAAGACGATGCCCTGTTCGCGGCACCATTGGGCGACCCGCGCCAAGTAGCCCGGCGGAGGGACGATAAACCCGCCCTCACCCTGGATCGGCTCGATGATGACGGCGGCCGTGTTCTGCTCGCCCACTTGGCTGTGCACCTGGCTGACAAAGAGTTCGAACGCCTCGTCGCCGCAACGATCGGGCCCGGTCGGCCACCGGTACGGGTAAGCCATCGGCATCCGGTAGATCTCGTTCGCGAACGGGCCGAAGCGATGCTTGTAGGGCATGTTCTTCGCCGTCAACGCCATGGTGAGGTTGGTCCGGCCGTGGTAGGCGTGATCAAAGGCGACGATCCCCGGCCGCCCGGTCGCCGAGCGGGCGATCTTCACCGCGTTCTCGACCGCTTCGGCGCCCGAGTTGAACAGCGCCGATCGCTTTTCATGATCGCCGGGCGTGAGGTCGTTGAGCGCTTCAGCGACCTCGAGGTACTCCGAGTAGGGCGTCACCATGAAGCAGGTGTGGGTGAAATCCTCGACCTGCCGTTGCACCCGTTCCACCACCCGGGCAGCGGAGTTTCCGACCGTGGTCACGGCGATACCCGCACCGAAATCGATCAGCTGGTTACCGTCGGCGTCGACCAGAATCCCGCCACCGGCCCGCTCGATGTAGACCGGCATGCCGACCCCGACGCCGGCGGCGACCGCATTGGCCTTGCGCCGATGGAGCTCGACCGACCGGGGCCCGGGGATCGCGGTGTTCAACACTCGGCGCTGTTCGATGGCGGCCATTACACGCTCCCAGCCCTCAGAATTCGATGTTGTGCATGACGTGCTTGATCCGCGTGTAGTCCTCGAGCCCGTACATCGAGAGATCCTTGCCATAACCCGAATGCTTGAAGCCGCCGTGCGGCATCTCAGCCACGAGCGGGATATGGGTGTTGACCCATACGCACCCGAAATCCAGTTTGCGCGACACCCGCATCGCTCGGCCGTGGTCCTTCGTCCAGACCGAGGAGGCCAGCCCGTACTCGACGCCGTTGGCCCAACGCAGCGCCTCGTCCTCGTCGGTAAAGGACTGCACGGTGATGACCGGACCGAAGATCTCGGTCTGAATCTGCTCATCGCTCTGCTGGAGTCCGGACAGGACGGTCGGCGTGAAGAAGAAACCCCGATCGCCTTGACGCGCGCCACCGGCGAGCAGCTGGGCATGATCAGGTAATCGGTCCACCAGACCCGACACGTGGGCCAGCTGGTTGGCGTTGTTCAGCGGGCCGTAGAGCACATCCTCGTCATCCGCGGCGCCGGTCTTGGTGTTTTTGGCCTGCTCGGCCAGAGCAGCCGCGAACTCCTCGGCGAAACCGGCCTTGGCCAAGACGCGGGTGGCGGCCGTGCAGTCCTGGCCGGCGTTGAAGTAGCCGGCCATAGCGATCGCTTCGGCGGAAGCCTCGATGTCGGCATCGTCGAACACGATCACCGGAGCCTTGCCGCCGAGCTCGAGATGGACACGCTTGAGGTCCTCGGCGGCCGAGCGGGCGACTTCATAACCAGCCCGGGTCGAGCCGGTGATCGACACCATCCGCGGGATCTTGTGCGATACCAGCGCCCGGCCGGTGTCCCGGTCACCGCAGACCACGTTGAACACCCCGGGCGGGAAGAACTCGGACGCAATCTCGGCCAGCAGCACCGACGAGGCCGGCGTGGTGTCTGAAGGCTTGAGCACGATGGTGTTGCCCGCGGCCAACGCCGGGGCGAACTTCCAGACCGCCATCATCATCGGGTAATTCCAGGGAGCTACCTGCCCACACACTCCGATCGGCTCCCTACGGACGTAGGAGGTGTGACCCGGCATGTACTCACCGGCCGACTTGCCTTCCAGCACGCGGGCCGCGCCGGCGAAGAACCGGAGCTGGTCGACCATCGGCGGCAGTTCCTCGGACATGGTGAGGGCCAGCGGCTTGCCGGTGTTCTCACTTTCGGTGGCCACGACCTCGTCCGCGCGAGCCTCGATCGCATCGGCGAACTTCAACATCGCCTGCTGGCGCTGGCTCGGAGTGGTGTCACGCCAGGTTTCGAAGGCGGTTGCGGCCGCCTGGTACGCGCGGTCGACATCCTCGGCGCCGGACAACGGGGAGGTCAGGTACACCTCGCCCGTGGCGGGATTGGTGATGTCCAGGGTGGCTCCCGACATCGCCGGAACCAACTCGCCGTTGACGAAATTGGAGATCGATCGGGCCATGGAAGCCTCTCACGGAAACTTGGGTGACCGACTACGGATTTAGTGTCCGTTCTACCTTCTGGACGACGAAAATGTAAGCCGATTGACGGATTTACTGACGAGAACCAGCGCTCTTGCGGCCCAGGGCGACCCGTAACCGGCGACGCATGGGCCACGATCGAGGCATGCGATAAGCTGCCTGCACTATGCGCGCGCTGCTCCTTCTTGGCCGCCGCGACGAGGCTCTGGGGTTCTAAGACCCGGTCGGCCCCTCGTCGCGGGTCGTTTGCTGCGCCGGCCAGTTCCCATCGTTGAACTCGCCCATCCACAGGAGCAGTGCCATGACTTCCCCAGTGCAACCATTCCCGCACCCTCGGCGGACCACTCAGCAACCGTCGCGGATGCCCTTCCATCGCTACTCGGCCTTCCCGCCCGTCGAGCTGCCCGACCGGCAGTGGCCAAGCCGCACGATGAGCCACGCTCCCCGTTGGCTGGCCACCGATCTTCGCGACGGAAACCAATCCCTGATCGACCCGATGAACACCGCGCGCAAGCGGGCCATGTTCGACCTTCTGGTGGGCATGGGCTACAAGGAGATCGAGGTCGGCTTCCCCGCGGCCAGCCAGACCGATTTCGACTTCGTCCGTGAGCTCATCGAGACCGGTCGGGTACCGGACGACGTCACCATCTCCGTCCTGACCCAGGCTCGCGAAGAGCTGATCGAACGCAGCGTCCAGTCCCTGATCGGTGCTCACCGAGCGACGGTGCACATGTACAACGCGGCCGCCCCGGTCTTCCGCAAGGTCGTGTTCGGCTTCAGCGGAGACGGCCGCGAGGAATGCAAGGCCGTGGCGGCGGACGGCATTCGCGCGATCATGAAGAACGCCGAGTACTACCTCAACGGCACCGAGGTCGGGTTGGAGTACTCCCCGGAGATCTTCATGGACACCGAGCTCGACTTTTCCCTCGAGATCTGCGAAGCCGTCATGGACGTCTGGCAACCAGCAGCGGACCGCGAGATAGTCCTGAACCTGCCTTGCACCGTCGAACGGTCCACCCCCAACGTCTACGCCGACCAGATCGAGTGGATGTCGCGCAACCTGACCAGGCGCGAATTCATCGGCCTGTCGGTGCACACCCACAACGACCGCGGCACCGCCGTGGCCGACGCCGAACTGGCTGTCCTGGCCGGCGCCGACCGAATCGAAGGATGCCTGTTCGGCAATGGCGAGCGCTCCGGCAACGTCGACCTGATCACCCTCGGACTGAACCTGTACAGCCAGGGCATCGATCCGGAGATCGACTTCTCCGACATCGATCAGATCCGCCGCACCGCCGAATACTGCAACCGCATCGGCGTCCACGAGCGGCATCCCTATGCCGGTGACCTGGTGTACACCTCCTTTTCGGGCAGCCACCAGGACGCGATCAAGAAAGGCTTTGACGCCCTGGAGCTCGAAGCAAAAGAGACTGGTACGCCGGTTGGTCAACTGCCTTGGCACATCCCTTATCTGCCCATCGATCCGAAGGATGTCGGCCGCAGCTACGAGGCCGTGATCCGGGTCAACTCGCAGTCGGGCAAGGGCGGGGTCGCCTACATCATGAAGACCGAGCACTCCCTCGACCTGCCCCGACGGCTGCAGATCGAGTTCAGCCAGGTCATTCAACGGCACACTGACGACGAGGGCGGCGAAGTCGACGCCGCCCAGATGTGGGACATCTTCGCCACCGAGTACCTCGAGGCCGGCGCCTTCGAGTTGAAGTCGTTCTCGGCCTCGTCCAACGACAGCGTGGAGCAGGTGTCGGCCAAGGTCACCGCGTTCGGCAAGGCCTGGGACATCGCCGGGACCGGCAACGGTCCGATCGCGGCTTTCTGTTCGGCGTTGTCCGACGTCGACATGGGTCTGGGCGGCGTGAACGTCCGGGTCCTGGACTATGCCGAGCACGCACTGACCTCCGGGCGGGACGCCGAAGCAGCGGCTTACCTCGAGATCGAGGTGGGCGACAAGGTGCTCTGGGGCGTCGGGATCAGCGAGTCGATCGTCGGCGCTTCTCTGCGCGCCGTAATCAGTGCCGTGAACCGGGTGGCCCGTGCAAATCTGTAGGTTGCCGAGACCAACTACGTGCGCCGCGAGGTTAGCCAATCAGCCGCGAGGCTAGCCAATCAGAGGGGTCGCGGTGCGACGCGGCGCAAGCCGAACACCAGCAGGACGAGGGCGAGCAGGATCAGCACCATCGAGCTGATCGCGTAAGCGAGCAGCCGGGCGCTGAGGATGCTGCCCACCGTGCCCACGCTGACATCACCCAAAGGGGCCGTCGGGTTACCGGCGGCCGCTTTGGTCGGCGGAGTCGCCGGTTTCAGGTTCGCGAGATCGATCAACGGGCGCGCCGCATCGAAGACCGGATTCGGAGTCGTGGCCGTGGCCGTGGACTTCATTGCGGCCTCGGGGTTGATTACCCCTAAGCCATAAGCATCATCTCGGCCCTTGGGGCCGCGGTCAGTCACCGTGCTCAGGAGACGGGACAGGATCTGGCGATTCGATTCCTTCGGATACTTCGACCACACCAGCGCGATCGCGGCCGATGTCATCGCGGTCGCCTGCGACGTTCCGCCGCCGAGGAACGCCCGTCCGGGATCGCGGTTCAGGGTGGGGATCGTGTCACCCGGCGCCGTCACAGTGAGGTACGGATGACGGGAGGAGAAGCTGGACACCGTCAGGGCCGAATTGACCGACCCGACCGACACGACACCCAGGCACACGCCCGGCTCCTCGACGGGGTTGCCTTGGTCGCCTGAGTTTCCTGACGCCGCTATCACCAACGCCCCTTTGTTCAGGGCGTAGATAACGGCGTCCTGCAGGTCTTGCGGACAAGGGTCCGAGTCCTCGGACTGGATCCGAATCCCGCCCAGACTCATGCTGATGATCTTGGCTCCGTGATCGACCGCGTACCGGACCGATTTGGCCGTGGCTCCGCGAGTCGGCGTGCCATTACGGATCACCCCGGTCAGCGGGAGGGCGATAGGCAGGATTTTGGACCCGGGGGCCAACCCTTGGATGCCGAACGCCCCGGCCCGCGCGGCGATGATCGAAGCCATTGCCGTCCCGTGAGAGAAGGTTTCGCCGTCAAAGTCGGTGCGTCCATCAGTACCGTTGCCGATGAAGTCAGCACCCGGCAGCACCCGGCCGGCCAGCTCCGGGATGTCGGCCTGGACCCCGGTGTCGACCACCGCCACCGTCAATCCACGTCCGTCCGCGCCAGTGGCCCACAGGGACGGGACATGCCAGGTGTCGAACCACCACTCCGGCGCGTCGGGTGGCCCCGGCGCTGCCTGAGCGGGACTAGGGACGAGGAGCGCGACGGCAGCCGCGCAGAGCAGGCTGCACACGATCGCCTTGGCCCGCCGCCCCCAATGGCCCGGGGGACCGCCTCGGGAACTCACGGGACCGTCCAGTAGATCGTGTCTGGCTGGTCCAGCGCGGTGGTCGCCTTGACCTTGACCGGCACCGTTTCCGAATCGGGGACGGCAATATTGTTGAAGTTCCAGGCCTTCCAGGACGCCTTGACCTGAACCTCGCCACTGACCTGCAGAATCCCGCGGCCCTCGTCCGCGGGCGTCACATACAGCGAGTCGGCCGAAAACGGAGTGACCAAGCTACCGTGCAGGGAACCAGGAACGGGTCGATCGACGCTGGGCAACGGACACCGAACGTCAGTGGAGTTCGCCGCCAGGCACTTGTTCAGCGCGGCCGTCAAGGCGGTGATCACCTGGCTGCGCCGAGCCGGCGACACCGCGACCTCGACCTGGAGTTCGGTTGCGGCGCCGGCGTTGGCCAGCGACACCGCCGGGTCGCCCCGGACGACGATCGCATCGGTATCCGTCGTCACCGGTAACGCCCCCGGAAACAGATCCGTTCGCATGGTCGTCCTCAGCGGCCGCCCCGCGAGCATCACTCGATCGGCATTTTCGGTCGATGGCGAAACGGCAATCGGGGCCGCGACCGCCGCCAATCGCCAAGACGAGCCATGTCGGAGCAGGGCAACCTGATCCGACACATCATGGGTCGTGTCCGCGAACGCCAAGTGATAGCTGACATCGACGGTGGCCGAATCGCCGTGGACCGCGACCGTCCCCACTCGCACATCGCGCATCGGCGCCAACGCGAGCTGCTGCTTGAGGACGGTCGAGGTCAGGTAAGGACTCGACGGCGGGTTCTCGGCATAGGCCAACGCCTCAGGCGCGTCACCACTGGCCACCGCCGCGTAGTAGTTGCCGACGATCGTGGACGGGCTGTTGCTGTTGGCGATATCTCGGTAGGCCAGCACGCCGGTCGTCGCCGCGCCGAGGCCCACCATCGCTGCCATCACCAACAGCTTGCGGCGACGTCGGGGCTTGCCGATCACGGGCGGCGGCGTCCAGGCGGCCGTAGACAGCTCCTGCGTCGGCCATGCGCTCTGATAATGCGTCTCAGTCGTGCGGAAGATGTCTGGCGCCGGTTCGGGTCCGTACAGAGGTTGGTCGGCGGGCGGGTCGGGAAACGACATCCTCAGTCGACCGCCCGACGGCCGGAGAACGCTCGGCCGAGGGTCACCTCATCGGCGTATTCCAAATCGCCTCCGACGGGCAGCCCACTGGCCAGTCGACTGACGGTGACCCCGAGCGGTTTGATCATGCGGGCCAAGTAGGTCGCGGTGGCTTCGCCTTCGAGGTTCGGATCCGTGGCCAGGATCAGCTCGGTGACCGCACCGTCAGAAAGCCGTTGCAGAAGCTCCTTGACGCGCAGGTCGTCCGGGCCGATGCCGTCGATCGGGCTGATTGCTCCGCCCAGCACGTGATATCGACCGCGGAACTCACGAGTGCGTTCGATTGCCACGACGTCCTTCGGTTCCTCGACCACGCAGATCAGTGACAGATCGCGGCGCGGATCTCGACAAATTCGGCACTCGTCGGCCTCGGAGACGTTGCCGCAGATCCGGCAGAACCTCACTTCCGCCTTGACCCGCTTGAGGATGTTGGCCAGCCGATCGACGTCGGCCGATTCGGTGGACAAGATGTGGAAGGCGATGCGCTGAGCGCTTTTCGGACCAACGCCGGGCAGCCGTCCCAGCTCGTCGATCAGGTCCTGAATCGCACCCTCATACATCATTGATGCATCACAGGCCTGGCATACCTAGTCCGCCCATGCCACCAGTCAGCGGGCCGAGCTTGGCCGAGGCCAGTTCGCTGGCGTTGTGGCTCGCATCGCGCACGGCGGCAACGACGAGGTCTTGCAGTGTTTCGATGTCATCGGGATCGACGGCGTCACGGGAAATCACAATCGATCGCAATTCACTGGTTCCCGAGACGGTGGCCGTGACCAGCCCTCCGGCGGCCGATCCCGACACTTCGATGTCGGCCAGCTCGGCCTGAGCGGCGGCGAGTTCCTGTTGCATCTTCTGCGCCTGCTTCAGTAGCTGCTGCATGTTCGGCTGGCCGCCTGGTCGCACGGTTGATCGCCTTTCACTCAGAGATCATCTTGTGGTTGACCCAACTCTTGACAGGGTATATGTCCGCCAGCTCGCTAGCCGTCTATCGAACGTGCCCCGAGGCTGTTCTGCAGCAATGCGATCGCAGCGGCTTCGGGATCACCGCCGTCGTTGTCGGAGTCGATCGAATCGGAGTCCTCGTCTACCCCGTCCTGATCACCGGATCGATCCGGCGTCGGCGGTGTCGGCTCTGCGGCCCGGGGCGCCTCGGGCGAGCGAGCTGGTGCCGCGACGCTCGGACGGGCCGGACGGTCACCGGCCTCGGTGCTGACTTCGATCTGCCACCCGCCACCGACGACTGAGGCCAGCGCTTCGCGAAGCACCGCGAGGTTGCTGTCATCGGAGATCATCTTGCCAATGGGAGGCGACGTGGCCACCAGCTTGATGGCCGTCCCGTCGACGCTGGCCACCGACGCGTTGTCGAGCAGGGCCCGGGTCCGGCGACTGCGGGTTTTCACCTGCTCCAGCACATCGGGCCATAGCCGTCGCAGTCCGGCGGAATCTCCCGCCTCCACCGTCGCCGCGGCCGGCGCCACTTCCTCAACCGGCGGCACTTCTTCAACCGGTGGCACCTGCTCAACCGGCGCCACCTGCTCAACCGGCGGCAGCTGATCGACCGGCGTTACCTCGACCGGCGCCAGTTCCTCGACCGACGCCACTGGCTGAGCTGGCTGAGCGGGCTGGACGGGCTCAGCGGGCTGGATGGAGGGTTCGGCCATGCCCTGGCGGCGTTCGAGGCGTTCCACCCGCTGCAACATCGCCATCGAGTCAGCACTGGCGTCTGGCAGGAGCATGCGGGCCGACAACAGCTCCAGCATGAGACGTGGCGACGTCGTGCCTCGCATTTCGGTGAGCGTGGTGTGCGCGATGTCGGCCCAGCGCACCAGGCTTGCGGTGCCGATTCGGCGGGACTGATCGGCCATCCGTTCGGCCTGATCGGCCGGGTAATCGACCAAGCCCTTGTCCACCGCATCCGGTACGGCGTCGATCATGATCAGATCCCGGAAGCGCTCGAGCAGGTCGGCGGCGAACCGGCGCGGATCGTGCCCGGCCTCGATGACACGGTCGATCGTGGCGTACACCCCGGCCGCGTCCCCCACGGCCAGCGAATCGGTCATGTCATCCAGCAGGGCCGAGTCGGTGACTCCGAGCAACCCGACCGCCATGGCGTACGTGACGCCTTCCGGTCCGGCACCGGCCAGCAGCTGATCGAGAATGCTCAACGAATCACGGGCTGATCCGCCACCCGAGCGGACGACCAACGGAAAGACGGTCGGCTCGACGACCGCGCCCTCGGCGGCACAGATGCGTTCCAGATGGGCCCGCAGGGCCGAGGGCGGAATCAGCCGGAACGGATAGTGATGCGTGCGCGACCGGATTGTGGGCAGCACCTTGTCGGCCTCGGTAGTGGCGAAGATGAAGATCAAGAATTCCGGCGGCTCTTCGACAAGTTTCAGCAGGGCGTTGAATCCCTGCGTAGTAACCATGTGAGCCTCGTCGATGATGTAAACCTTGTACCGGTCACGGACCGGGGCGTAATAGGCCCGCTCACGCAGATCGCGGGCATCGTCCACGCCGCCATGGCTGGCCGCGTCGATCTCGATCACGTCGATGCTGCCCGAGGAATTCGGGGCGAGATCGATGCAGGACTGGCAGACCCCGCAGGGCGTCGGTGTCGGTCCCTGCACGCAGTTGAGCGATCGGGCCAGGATCCGCGCGCTCGACGTCTTACCGCAGCCGCGAGGACCGGAGAAGAGGAAAGCGTGGTTGATTCGCCCAGCGGCGATCGCCTGGCTCAGGGGTACGGTCACGTGCTCCTGACCGATCACGTCCGCGAAGGAGGCCGACCGGTACTTGCGATAGAGCGCCAATGCCACTGCGCCACCTTAGCCGGGCCCGCTGACAGCTGGGATGGCCAATCCGCTGCCTCGATCCATACCACCGCGTCGAAGGCGCTAGCGTGACCTTCTGGGTGCATATGGAGGGGTGACGGGGTGGACTTGCCCGAAGAGCGACCGGTGCCGCTGGACGAATTCGACGCGGCACCCTCCTCCGACGCTGCCGCCGAACTCGTGGCTTGCTGCGCCAGCCGGCGCTGGGTCGGCCAACTCGTCAAAGGCCGTCCATATCTCAGCCTGGATCGCCTGACCGCCGCCTCCGACAGCGCGTTGGCTGCCCTGAGCTGGCAGGACATCACTCAGGCCCTGGCCGTCGAGCCTCGAATCGATCAGCCACGCATCGGCGGACGAATCGGCGACAACACGGCGCGCCGTCTGGCCGAAGCCAACCTCGCCTACGAGCAGCGTTTCGGGCACGTCTTCTTGATCTCCACGGCCGGACTTTCCTTCGAGTCGATGCTGGCGTCCCTCCAACGGCGGCTGCACAACGACCCGGTCGCCGAGCAGACGGCCGTCCGGACGGAGCTGGCCAAGATCGTCCGGCTCCGGCTCGCCAAAGCCTTCACGGACTAGCCCGGGTTTGACGCAGGCGGCTCGACAGCGGCGGCTCGCTCAGCTCCGGCGGCTCGCCGCGCCGCGGCGTGGACGAGCGCCTCGAACAGCCGCAGATCCTCGGCCACCTCCGGGTGCCATTGAACGGCCAGGCAGAATCCTGACCCGTCTTGGGCCTCCATCGCCTCGATCGTCCCGTCCCCGGTGTCCCACGCAGTCGCCGTGTAGCCCGGATGGGTGAGTACCGACTGGTGATGGGAGCTC
>Ga0207641_10002647_pt1 | contig 16382 bp, 11 predicted proteins | sample KBSSwiS62_FD_184306 | JGI IMG/M metagenome (GOLD analysis project Ga0207641, IMG submission 184306) | Switchgrass rhizosphere microbial communities from Kellogg Biological Station, Michigan, USA - KBS Switchgrass S6-2 (SPAdes) (version 2) | ecosystem: Host-associated > Plants > Roots >... | reverse complement strand
CATCACTCCGCTGCCGATCTTTTCCAGCAGTTTCATGTTCGCCTGCAAGACTCTGTGTCCTGCCTTCCTTCGCTACACTCGTGAAACACCGCGGCTCTGTAGGAAGTTGCACTCAGTTCGTCAGCCTGACAAATCTATACGCAAGCCCTGTCTTTTCTTGCCCTAAGCACGCAAAAAAAAAGCGCCCGTTCCGCTTCCGGGCGCTTTTCATACCTCCTCCTGGTTCGAGGAAAAAACTATTTCTCAGCGATGATCGTGGTCGTGGTCATCCCAGTCGCGATCCCTATGCCACCGGCTTCCTTCCACGTCCCACCACCGGTGCCCATGCTCCCAGCAGTAGCTGCGCGCTTCGCGAAGTTCGTGCCGTGCATGTTCTGCTTGTTTGCTCTCGTAGCCGTGATGCTCGATGGCTTCATGCAGTCTGTGGTCGGCCTTGATGATTCGTTCCTGGCAATCATCTGCCGAGGCGCTGGGTGTTGCTCCAAACAGCGCCAAGCCTCCCGCCAACAATCCCGTTCCCACGATTAGCTTCCAGGTTGCCAGATTACCCCCAAGCTTACTTCGATGTCGCATCGTCTCCTCCAGGAAAATTTGCTAGCTGGAATGGAGCCTATTTTTCGCTTCGGGCTGCGGCCATACGCACTAAACCCTACCGGGCAAGGCGAGTTGCGATAGGCTGTAATCTGGTGAAACTAGTAGGCTTGCAGAAAAGGATCGACTTCCATGTGGTACTTCTCCAATCCCGCTCGAATCACTTCAAACGCATCATCTACGTTGTCCGCGAATTGCAACAGCCCGTACTCGCTTGCGCTGATCATTCCCCACCGTACCATCGCCTTCAAATTCAGCACGTCGTCCCAATACTTCCGCCCGTAAATCAAAATCAGATTCGTCCGCGTCAGCTTTCCCGTCTGCAGCAGCGTCATCATTTCCCATAATTCGTCCATCGTTCCAAATCCCCCGGGAAAAACAATCAGCGCTTTCGCAATCTGCGCGAACCACAATTTGCGCATGAAAAAATAATGGAAGTTAAAACTCAGCTCCGGGCTGATATACGGATTCGCAAACTGCTCGTGCGGCAACTCGATGGAAAGCCCGATCGACTTTCCGCCCGCCTCATACGCGCCGCGATTCGCCGCTTGCATGATTCCCGGCCCACCGCCCGAGCAAATCACAAACCGCCGCGGCCGCGGTCCCAGCGACATCGCCCACGTCGTAATCTTGTGCGAAAGCTGTCGCGCTTCTTCGTAGTAGCGCGACATTTCCAGCGCGCTCTTCGCCGACCGCACCGCCTCCCGATGGCTCTCCCGCGCCTTCGCGCTTTTCCCCACTTTCACTTTCTTCAGGTGTTCCAGCCGCGCCAGCGCATCTTCTCGCGAATGGATCCGCGCCGACCCGAACAGCACAATCGTGTCCCCAATCCCCTCTCGCTTCAGTTGCGCCAGCGGATTGATGTACTCGGCCAGAATCCGCAGCGGCCTCGCCGGCGTGCTCTCCAAAAATACCGGATCCTCATGCGGCGCTTTCGGCGCGTGCTGCGGCTTCAACTTGGGCTTCACGTACATTCTCTTGTTCCGTCCTCTCAAAGGCGACCTACATTATTAGGGAGCAGCCTCCCGCCCGGCAACGCCATCCACCATTCCTGCGTCGAATTGAGTACACTCCCGTCACACAGTGGCGGGCCTTTAGACCCGTTCTTTCTCTCTGCCTTGCGATAGCCTGACAGGGGGTCGGAGCTTTAGCTCCTGAGGAACTGCTTTTGTTCTCGCAATGCTAACCCTCATCCAAATTCGCCTCGCTTGCTCCACTGCTCTCTTGTTTTCCGCGTCGACCGCCTTCGCCCAAGCCCCAGAGGGCCCCATGACGCCACACCCCAACACGCAAATCCAGCAAACTCCTCCCGACCTTCTCACTAAACTCACCGCGCGGGTCACCCTGGTCACCACCCCCGTCACCGTGCGCGATCAACGCGGCGCCATGATTCACGATCTCGATGAGCAGGATTTTCTCATCACCGACAACGGCGTCCCGCAAAAACTCATTCACTTCGATGTCGGTGGCGACCCGCTTTCCATCGTCATCGTCGTCGAAACCAGCACCCGCATTGACCCCATGCTTCCCCAGCTTCGCAAACTCGGCATTCTCTTCACCGAACAAGTCCTGGGCCCTGAAGCCGAAGCCGCCGTCATCGGTTTCGATGAGTCCGTGCACCGCCTGCAAGGTTTCACACGTAATCATGATTCGATTGAATCTGTCTTTGCTGGATTGAAAACAACGGACTCGGGTCATCACCTTTTCGACGCCATGGCCGAAGGCGTTGAACTGCTCAGCGACCGCCGCAAACCCACACCGGAGAATCCAGCGCCCGGACGCCGCGTCCTGCTTGTCGTTTCTGAAGCTCTCGACTCCGGCAGCGAAACCAGACTCGGCGACCTCCTCCGCCAGGCCCAGCTACAGAACATCACCATCTTCAGCATCGGCCTTTCGACCATCCGCGGCGAACTGCAGTCCAAGCCCCGCGACAACGCTCCGGTCCCTATCACGCCTCCCGGTGTCATGGGTTTGCCGCCGCCGCCCGGGACGGTCAATACTCCAACCACCGAAATGAATCGCAACTCGGGCATCGACCTGATCGCGCTCGCGCAAGTCATTGTCCAGCAAACTAAAAGCGCCGAAACCAAACACGCTCTGGAACTAGGCGCCATCGCTACCGGTGGCAGCTACTACTCCACCTTCAAAGGGCGCTCTATCGAAGCCGCGCTCGACGAGATCGGCGGCGAACTCCATTCTCAATACATGCTCAGCTATTCTCCGCCCCGCTCCGGCGACGGCAACGACTTCGGCTATCACAAAATCGATGTCTCCCTCGCCCCCGCCAAATCCCAGGGCAAAAAAATCTCTTCCCGCCCGGGTTACTACATACCCGCTCCCTCGAACTGAACTCTTTCAGTCCAACGCATCTTTCTTTTTGCCTGACGTAGCAGCGCCGAGTCGCGTTTTTGTAGCACAGGCTTCGGCCTGTGCAGCCAGATGTAATCCGCGACGCCGTCTTCCTGTTTTTTGTATTCTTCGTTTTCTCGGTGCGCGCGGTTTACCCCGACTTGGTGAGGGCGTCTCCGTGTTACGTATTCCGCTCTTTTCGCTGTACGATTTTCTTTATGTCCGCCGACCTCAATCTCTCCCTCCGCCTGGCTACACCGGCCGACATTCCCGCCCTCCATCAACTCATCGAAACCTCCGTCCGCACGCTGCAACAGAACGACTACACCCCCGAACAAATCGACGGTGCCCTCGGCACCGTCCTTGGCCTCGACACCCAACTCGTCGTCGACGGCACTTACTTCATCGCCGAAGCCCGCGCCGCTTGTGCCCACCATCTTGCCGGCTGCGGCGGCTGGAGCAAACGCAAAACCCTCTTCGGCTCCGACCACGCGCGAGTCCGCGAACCCGAACTCCTCAATCCCGCCACCGACGCCGCCAAAATCCGCGCCTTCTTTATCCATCCCGATTTCGCTCGACGCGGCATCGGCACCACAATCCTCGAAGCCTGCGAAGCCGCCGCCCGCGCCGCCGGCTTTCGGCGTTTTGAAATGGGCGCCACCCTCACCGGCGTCCCTCTTTACCTCGCCCGCGGCTATAAGATCCTCGATCGCATCGAAGTCCCCCTCGGCAACGGCCATACCTTCCCCGTAATCCGCATGTCCAAATCCGATGCGCCCAAATCTCCTTGACCATTATAATATCTATATGTATATTTTACTCGTTATACATTCTACCAGCACATTGCGATCGCTGAGTCTCCCTCCGAGCACTTCTTTTCAGATTTCCTTTGTCGTAAGTTCCTTGTTTTCTGTACTTACAGACAAACTCCCGTTTCACCCGAAATTGAGCGAAATCGCCGCAGAGTAAGTCCTTCATTTGCCACACTTGCGATAAACAGCAGGAGGGGTGAGCTCGTTCCGACGCTTTATGGGACGGCATGCAATCTCAGGCCAGACGACCAAGATTTGTGAGCGCCGGAGGCACGGGCACACTTTAGCCCAGCGTGTAAGCGCGGGGAAACGGGACCAGTCACGCCCAAGCGCCGGACGGCGCGACCTCTACAGCACGCAATTTAGATGCGCAACCGTCAATTGGATTGCACTGGACCGCGCTACTTGGCCGCCACCAGCATCTTCGCCTGCTGTAACTCAGGCCGATCCGACTGGCTCCCCCTGCAATTCTTCAGCAGCTGCGCATAGTACGCCGCGGCCTTGTCCTTCTGCTGCACCTGCCCTGCCGCCTGCGCCGCTCCATAGAGCCCGTTGAACCGGTTGGGATCGGTCTTCAGCGCAATTTCGTACTGCTCCAGCGCTTCCTGCGCTTTCCCGGCCTCCAGCAGCATGTCCGCCAGCATTTCCCGCGCGGGCAATTCTGTTTCTCCTTTGCCCACTTGGTCCTGCGTGTCGGCAACGGAGCGCATACGCTTCACCGCTTCTTCCGGTTTTCCGGACGCGTAGTCAGCCCACGCTTGCACTTCTTCGCGATTGTTTTTCAGATACTCGGCGGTATACGGCTTGGCGCCTTTGCGCGTGGCTTCGACCAGTTCATCGAAATGTTTCAGGGCGTCGTTCGCAGCCGCGGCGTCGTGCAGATGCCCCGCGGCGACTGCCCGCGCCCAAAATGCGATCGATTGGGCGCTCGGCACGGCGTCTTTCTCAGGTTGCAGCTTGAGCGCCTCTTTCCACTGGCGGCGCTCGATCAGGTAAACGGCGGGAAATGACGCCCGGTGGGCTTCGAAGTAGTCCTCAAAGTTCGCGTCGACATCGCCCCGGAGAATCCTTTCGATCGCGGTCACCTGCGCTTTGGCGTTGGCGTCATCGCCGACCTGCAGGTAGGCATATTCCAGGAAGTCCATAGAATGCAAGCGGTGGTGCAGGACGTGCAATTTCATACCGATCATTTTGTCGGCGATCAGAATCGCCGCAACGTTGGATTGAATGTCGTCTTGCCACAATCCCAGCCGCGCGAAAATGTGCGACGGCATGTGTACAGCGTGCGCCGAAGCGGGAGCAATGCTGGCGTACTTGCGCGCCGCGGTCAGGCCCAGGCTGGCCATCGCCGGATTGTCGCAACTGTGAATGATGTAGTGCGCAATGCCGGGATGCGTGGGTTGTTCGTCAAAAAGTTTTGTAAGAATCGCGACCGCGGCTTTGTCGTTCGTGTGCTCGGGATCGCTCTCGGAAGTCGAGCCGAGCAGCGATAGCGCGTAGAGCACCGCGGCTTCAAGGTCCTGCGGATTGTGTTCGTAAACTTTGCGCATCGCGTCGCAATAGGCGCTGGCACGCTTGCCGTGATCGAGCTTGTCAGTGTCGCTGTAAAAGGTGGTAAGCGCGCCGATGTATTCCTGCTCGCGCGCCGTGCGCGCTTTCAGAGCCTTGGCCTTGCGCAGATATTCCGCGCCGCTGCGAAGATTTTCCTTCGACGGTCGATCCCAAAGCTGGTGATAGAGGCTCATGGCCTGGCCCCAGAGGGCCATGGCGCACTTGGAGTCACTGGCGGAAATCTTCTCGAAAGCCTGCAGCGAAGATTCGTACTCGAAGGAATAAAGCAGGGCCATGGCGCGGTTAAACGCAGGCTGGACCGCGGGCGCGCAGGAAACCGGAAAATTCACGGTGCCGAGATCCGCGCCGTCGTGGTGATGCTGAGGCTCCGGCTCCTGCGCGAAACCTGATGGCGCAAGGGCGGTGGCCAGAGCGCTGGCGAGCGCGACGTTGGCCGCAATCAATTTTATTTTCATAGTTTGTTCCAGACGACCTTCGTTACGATTGCCTCAGGCAATCTGCTTCCAGAAGCCTACATCGCGTGAAGCCAGCAGCGAATCTTTGCGAGCATTCCAGCGTGTGAAATGATCGGTCTTGGTGTGCGCTGTGTGGTGCGCGCGCGACTCCCAAATCTCATACAACAAATACGCCGCGGGCCCTTCCGCCGAACGATACAAATCATAGCGCAAGCAACCCTCTTCCTTGCGTGTCGGACCAATCAACGCCCGCAGCTCCGCTTCCAGAAATAGCTCCTGGCTTTCGCGTGGCCGCAAAATCACCAGCAACGTGGCCGCATCCTTCGGCAGCTTCCCGGAATTGCGCTTCGATTTTCGCGAACTCCCGTGCCGAGCCTTGCTCTTTGCGCTTCCGCTCTTGCTCTTTTTCTTAGCTTTCTTACTTGCCATGACCGCGGGATTGTACTCTAACCTAGCCCAATAGCAAGCATCCCCGTAGCGAGCCAGCCTTCAGCTCGCCCGGAGCCAGGCCGGTTCGTTTTAGAGTGTGCGGCGGCTACACTCGGCCAGGGTTCATAGTGGCGGGGCCTGCACACCCCGTTCTTTGGACTTTCGCCGCAGTCGCCAGTCCCGCACCCTCTCGCCATGCGCGTCGAAGGTTGGTTGGTAACGATGCGGTTTTTCCTGTTTTCGCCCCGCCTACTTTTCCGCATCCTTGCGTCCCGCGTTCAAACTGTCAAAATTCATCACCGTGTTCAACACCAGCGAGTACGTCCCCTGCGTCTCCCCTCGCCATACCGGATTGATCGAAAACATCACCACGTGTCCTTTGCCGAGCGGCGCATCCACCACCGCCGGATGCTGCGCGATTTCCCCGCCACCCTGCGCCAATCCCGAAATCAGCAGGTCTTTCGCGTCCGCATAGCGCAATACCACCCGCGCGCGCATTGCCGGCGGAATCGCCCGCGGATTGTTGCGCCGCTGCTCATCCGTCACCGGCGGGGCCTCCCACACTTCGCTCTCCGGCTCCTCAACGGCTTCCACACCGGCGCGGCCAACCGCAAAGTCCGGATCATTCTTGCTACCGCGCCCCGTCGGCCGCTCCCCCATCTCCGGACCCAGCCGGCGGCGCCGCCGCGATCCCGCAATGCTGGTCAGCGAAAATACCGGCCCGTTGTCGCAGTACGCCGCAACCTTTTCGCCGTAGCCATACCCAATCGGGCTGGCACCATCCACCAGCCTGGTCCCCACCACCGACCCGACAATTTTCATTTTGTCAGAGTTTGCGCTGGTCACACCCGTGGTGATTCCCGCCTGCGACGCAAATTGCGCCGTGTCCATCACCGTAAGCAGCACTCCACCATCTTTCACAAATTTCTGCAGCTTCGCTACGCCGGCCCAACTCAAGCCGGGCCGCAGGTCCGGTGTCGAATCATTTTTCCCCACCAGGTTCGGCGTCAGCTCCGTTTTCTCCCACGGCAGCGGATTGCCCCAGTCCGTTGGCAGACCGTTCACGATGTTGTTCAGCGAGCCAGCGAAGCCCACCGGCGGAAATAAAATCACATCATATTTGTCGCGGAGGTCCGGCGTGCCCGCGATGGTTTGCGTGCTGGCGTAATCATAGGGAATGCCGAGTTTGTCCAGCGTAAGCCGCCACCAGCCCTCGGTCTGCGTGCTCAGCCAGGTATGCAGCAGCAGAATGCGCGCCGTGCGCAGCGGATGCATCTTCACGGTGGGCGCCGACGCCATGGCCACAGGCTGCAACCCCAATTCCTTGGTCGCGGAATCGAGCTGTCCCCGGTTCGTACCTTTCAACACAATTGTTCCAGCCGCGAATCTTTTGCCGCCCGCTTCAAACTCCTCTTCCGCCGCCTGCATGTCCACGTCTTTTAGCTTGTAACGAAGCGAAGCGAGCACCGGCTCGGCGTGATTTTCAATCGCGAAAACCGTTCCCTCGCCTTTCACTCCTCCCGCAACACTCAACTCCTTGACCGCTTCCATCGGCGCTTCGAGAATCTTTGCGTCGGTCACGCGGGTAACCTGCACGCCATACAACTCGCCGAACGTCCAACCCGTGTCGTCGTACGGAGTCTTCTGCGGATCCTCCGGACTCCAATATTGATAGTCGAGCAGAGCATCCGCGATGCGGGAGTACGGTTGGTCCGTGCGAATCACATAACTCCCCGCTGGAAAAGTTTTTGTCGTAGGCTCCGGTTTTTCGTCCTTCTTTTCTTCTTTTTTCTCCGCTTTCTTCTCTCCCGCCTTCGGCTTCTTCTCCTTCTTTGCTGGTAGCGCAATCGTCGTAGCGGAAGTCAGCCGCGAAACTTCCACGTGCTGTTTCTGCATTACCTTCAGCAACTCCAGCTGCACGGTTGCGCGCGGATCATCCGCGGGCAATACATACGCAGCGGGCCCTTCCGACTTGGGTTTCTCCACCGACCGTTTCGCCTTCAAATAGAAATTCTTCAGGAACATGCGCTTGTTTTCGTTGAAATAGTGCAGCGAAACGAGCAGTCCAGTTTCTTCGTAGTTGTTGTTGTCGCGCTGCGACCACCGCACTTTGGGCAGCGGCGGATTCTGCTTGTACCAGGTGCGCGCAAATTCTTCGGGTTCGAGCGTGCGCTCCAGCGTGTCGGCTCCACCATTGCCGAAGGTTTCATACAGGCGGCTGATGCCGTTATGCAGCGCGGCGATGAACATCAGATAGCCCGGGGACCAGGTATCGAAATCGCCGTGCGCGAAAACTCCCGGCATACCGAACTTGGTCATGTCGGCGACATTGCGCCCGCTGATCAGGTTCCATTCATCGGCAAGGATCGGATCGATCCACGCGTTGTACGGGCCGTCGCCGATGGTGTTGTCGTAGAGATATGGAACGGATTCGTGCAGGTCGTGCAGCACTTGCGGATTCCACTTCGCGTACGTGTTCATCACGTTTTCGGTGAGCTTCAGAGTGACGCCCATGGCGTCGCGGTTGTTGTCGTGCGCGACGTATTTCCCCCAGTAGACAAGATTCGGATAGTTCTGGCCGGGATGCGCGAGGTGCCATTTGTAAATGTCCACCATGCGATCGCGGCCGTCGACTTCAACGACGGGAGTGATCAGCGTGATCATGCCGTCGCGAATGTCTTTGATGTACGGGCTTTCGTCCACGGCGAGGCGGTAAGCGAGTTCCATCAGGGCGGTGGGCGCGCCAGTTTCCGGAGAGTGAATGGTGCCGGTGATGTAGTAGATCGGAATTGCCTGCGCGACGATCTTGTCGGCTTCGGCGTCGTTGAGCTTCAGCGCGCGCGGATCGGCAAGTTTGGCGAGCAGCGCGCGATTCTCTTCCATCTTTTTCAGATTGGCGTCGGAAGAGAGCGCGACGGCGATCATTTCGCGGCCTTCTTCGGTGGTGCCGATAGACAACACTTTTACGCGCGGGCTGGCTTTTTCCAGCATGCGCATGTATTTGTACACATCTTCGGCGTAGGGCAGGATGCCGGGTGCGCCGGCAACGTCGCCTAACACCGCTTCGGGCGTTGGCACAGTTTTCGAGGCGGGGAGATAGTCCACCAGCGGCGACGTAAAGAAAGATTCCGTCGTGTACTGCTTCATTTTGGCAGTGTAGGCCTCGTCGATGGGCTGTTTTGCATCGCGGCCCGGCTGCGTTTCGCCGTCAGCGAGAGCACCTGCAACGAAACCGAGACCGGCAAAAATGGACAAAACGACTTTCAACCGGAAAGCGCGGGCCATGAAATGTCTCCGTGATGAAAATTGGACAGGTGATTGTACTGCGTTTTTAGACGGCGGCCAGTGGCGGTGCGTTTCCGTGAAGTCACTCGCGTCTGATTAATCTATCGGAAGAAACGAGATGCAGATGGGCGAGGGAGTAGTGAGAGTTTCTCCGGTAGGGGTAAGTTTGCCGGTGGACTGATCGATGCGGAATTCGACGATCTGGTTGGTGTTTTGGTTTTCGGCGAGGAGGAAGTGGCCGGTCGGATCGATAGCGAAGTGACGCGGTTCTTTGCCGCTGGTCGGGACGATTTCCACTTGTGTCAGAGTGCCCTTTTTCTGGTCGATCGCGTAGACGGCGAAGGAGTCGTGACCGCGATTGGAAGCGTAAAGGAACTTGCCGCTGGGGTGGATTTCGATTTCGGCGGCGTCGTTGCGGCCCGAGAAGCCTGTGGGCAGCATGGGAACGACTTGTACTGACTTGAATGAGTCTTTGTCGTGAGCAAAAACAGTTACCGTCGAGTCGAGTTCGCCGAGCAGGTACATGAATTTTTCGTCCGCTGCGAGCGCGACGTGGCGCGGACCGGCTCCGGGTTTGGCGACCGCACTACCGGACAGAGTGAGTGTTCCTTTCGCTGCGTCGAATTTGTAAGCCAGAACCTTGTCGAGGCCGAGGTCGGCGACGTAGACGATGTGGTTGTCTTTGGATGCGCCGATCCAGTGGGCGTGCGGCCCTTTCTGGTGCTTGTGCGGGCCAGGCTGGCCCTGGTTGGTTACGGTAGCAGTGTGTTCATCGAGTTTGCCATCGGAGGAAATGCGATAGACCACGGCGTTGCCGGTCGAATAATTGGCGGTGAGCAGGAATTTACCGGTGCGGTCGAAGGCGAGGTGGCAGGGACCTTCGCCCTGCGCGGGCTGCTGATTTAAGAGGGTGAGTCTGCCGGATTTTGCGTCGATGGAAAAGGCGCTGATGGTGCTGCCTTTATCCATTTCATTGGCGGCGTAGAGAAATTTCCCGCTGGGGTGAACGATTACCCAGGAGGGATCCTGGGTTTCGCCGGCGAGTTCGTAGGCGGACATTTTTCCGGTAGCGGGATCAAAGTCGAATTGATAGATGCCTTTGCTTTCGGTCTTTGACGTGTAGTTGCCGACGTACGCGCGATAGATTTTCGCGGCGGGAGGCTCTGGAGCTTCGGCGGCGGCCAACATCATCGGCACAAAGAGAAGAATAGCAGCGGAAAAAGCGTAGCTTAGGTTGTTCATGGCGCGGAAAAGTGTACACCAAATCTAGCGCATTGCATGCGGGCGCCGTAGAATCGAAAGTTACAGTGCAGGCGAATGCAAAGCTTCCGCTTGATCAGTTGCTGCGCGACTGAAACCGCAGAAGAGGCAGCGGCGCTGCCGCACTCCAGAGACTATTTCTTTTCTTCGTCGTTTTCTTCCTGCAGGACGGCGGCGGCGGCGATGGAGTCGTCTTCGTCCAGGCGGAGCAAGCGGACGCCCTGAGTGGAGCGACCGGCTTCGCGGATTTCGTTGGCGTGGACGCGGATGACTTTGCCGTGTTCAGTGATGATCATGACGTCGGACTCTTCGGTAACCTGAAGCGTGGCGACGACGGAGCCGTTGCGGTCGGTGGTCTTCATGTTGACGACGCCTTTGCCGCCGCGGGAAGTGATGCGGTATTCGGCTAGCGCGGTGCGCTTACCGTAGCCTTTTTCCGCTACGGTCAGCATGAGCGTGGTCAGCGAGTCCTTGATGTCCTCGTTTTCAAGTTCCTCCAGGTTCTGCGTGGTCTTCTTGCGTTCCTTCGCGATGATTTCGAAGTCGGGCTGCACGGCGTCCATGGAAACAACGTAGTCGTCCTTGTCGAGGTCCATGCCGTTGACGCCGCCGGCGTTGCGGCCCATCGCGCGCACTTCGGTTTCGCGGAAGAGGATGGCCTGGCCTTCGTGGCTGGCGAGGAAAATCATCTGCTTGCCATCGGTGAGCTTCGCGCCGATGAGTTCATCCTGGGCTTCTAGGCTGATGGCAATGATGCCGGTGGAGCGCGGATTGGAGAATTCGGTCAGCGCGGATTTTTTCACAGTTCCATTCTTGGTGGCCATGAAGACGAACTTGTCGGCGGCTTCGAGGTCGCGCGCGGCGACCAGAGCGGTGAGTTTTTCGTCTTCCTGGAATTTGACGAGGCTGTTGATGGCCTTGCCGCGAGTAGCAGCGGCGGCTTCGGGAATTTCGTAGACCTTGACCCAGTAGACGCGGCCCTTCGAGGTGAAGAGCAGGATGTAGCTGTGCGCGGAGGCGACGAAGAGGTGCTCGACGAAATCTTCTTCGCGCGTTTTGGCGCCTATGCGGCCCTTGCCGCCGCGTGACTGGTGGCGGTAGGTGTCGGTGGAAGTGCGCTTGATGTAGCCGGCATGGCTCACGGTGATGAGCATTTCAGTGTCGGCGATCAGGTCTTCCAGCTTGATTTCGTCCACTTTGTCGACAATCTGCGTGCGGCGGTCGTCGCCGTAGGCTTTGTGGACTTCCCGCAACTCAGCAGTGATGACCTGTTTTAGCTTTTTGTCGCTGGAAAGAATTTCGCGAAGCTCGGCGATCAAGTCGCGAATGGATTTCAATTCCTTGAGAATGTCGTCGATGGAGAGTTGCGTGAGGCGGTGCAATTGTAATTCGAGGATGGCGTCGATCTGGATATAGCTGAGGCCGAGAGTGTTAGTGCCTCCCATGGCCTCAATCTCAGGCGCACCCAGGAAGCGGTATTTGCGGCCGTCGAGTTTGACGCCTTCGAGCTTGCGTGACTTGCCGTTCTCGGTGATGGTGACATCTTGCTCGGTAAAATACTTAAACAGGTTTTCCTTGGCCTCCGCACGGCTGGCTGATCCCCGAATGACGCGAATCACGTTGTCGAGGTGATCGAGTGCCACCTGGTAGCCGACCAGGATATGTTCGCGTTCTTCCGCTTTGCGCAGTTCGAAAACCGTGCGGCGGCGAACCACTTCGACGCGATGTTCGATGAAGAGCTTGATCATCGGAATGATGCCGAGTTCGCGCGGCTGGCCGGCGACGATCGACAACAGGATCATGTGGAACGATTCCTGCATCTGCGTGTGCTTGAAAAGGTTGTTGAGGATGAGTTGCGATTCCTCGCCGCGCTTCAACTCGATCACGATGCGCATGCCTTCGCGGGAGGATTCGTCACGCACGTCGGCGATGCCTTCGATTTTTTTGGTTTGCACGAGTTCGGCAATGCGCTCGATCAACCGCGCTTTGTTGACCTGATAGGGAATTTCGGTGACCACGATGTTTTCGCGGTCCTTTCCGTTATCCTCGATCGCGGCTTTGGCGCGCATGGTGAAGCTGCCGCGGCCAGTGCGGTAAGCCGCTTCAATACCTTCGCGCCCGGCAATGTACGCGCCGGTGGGAAAATCCGGGCCGGGAACGATTTTCAGAACTTCCTTGAGCGGGGCGTCCGGCTTTTCAATCAACATAATCGCCGCGTCCACGATTTCGCGCAGATTGTGCGGAGGAATGTTGGTGGCCATGCCGACGGCGATGCCGCTGGCGCCGTTTACGAGAAGATTGGGAATGCGCGAGGGCAGAACGACAGGCTCTTCGCGCGTCTGGTCGAAGTTTGGAATGAAATCGACGGTCTCTTTTTCGAGGTCCGCAAGAATGTCCTCGGTGATTTTGGCGAGGCGAGCCTCGGTGTACCGCATGGCCGCGGGAGGATCACCGTCAACGGAACCGAAATTCCCCTGGCCGTCGATCAGCGGGTAGCGCATGTTGAAATCCTGCGCCAGACGCACCAGTGCTGGATAGATCACCGCTTCGCCGTGAGGATGGTAATTCCCGGAAGTGTCGCCGCAGATCTTGGCGCATTTGCGGTAGCCGCGGTTAGACGCCAGTCCAAGATCGTTCATGGCGACAAGGATGCGGCGCTGCACCGGCTTCAACCCATCGCGAACGTCGGGCAGCGCGCGCGCGATGATGACGCTCATCGCATAGTCGAGATACGACTTGCGCATTTCCGCTTCGATATCAATAGGAAGAAGAATGGATGTGTTTGTTTCGTCTGCCATGTTCCCTCAGCGCTTGGTTTTTTCAGTACCGCTTGGTTGCAATTGCAAAGCCACACTTCACCTGCTCGTGCGTTCGAAGACGTACGCTTTTACGGTGTCAAACGCCTCCGCCGTGTTGCTAAACCGGCGCGCAGCGAATTCCACTTCCGCAGCCTTTAAAAACGCGTCGCGCTCGGCATCGTTCGCGAATTCCGCGGCAACCCCGTACTGCGTATCCGGATTTTCCACGAGCGCCGCGCGGAATTCACTCACGCTCAGTCCGCGCAGCCCCGGCAAAGTCGTCCATCCCAATTGGTAGAGCATCGATTCCCTGCAGCGATGGCGTCCGCGGTGGCAGCTAAATATCCAGGTTGACGACTTCGAGTGCGTTGTCCTCGATAAATTTTCTGCGCGCTTCGACATTTTCACCCATAAGTGTCGTGAAAATATCCTCGGCGGCAACAGCATCCTCCAATTTTACCTGGAGAAGGGTGCGCGTATCGGCGTTCATGGTGGTGTCCCAAAGCTGCTCGGCATTCATTTCGCCCAGTCCCTTGAACCGTGTGATGGTGAAGTCTTTCTTCGCGTCCTCCATCACATAGTTCAGCACGTCGCTGGCTTTTTCTTTGGAAGTCTTGCTGCCGTTGCGTGTAACGATGAACGGCGGATGATTGAATTCCTCGATCTGCCTGGCCAGGCCGCGGAGACGTTTGTATTCCGCGGTCGAAGCGACGGCCCAATTGATTTTCTGGTTATGCGGCGCGCCAAACTGAATTTCGTAAAGGCTATGCTCTTCGTCAAATGCGAGCTTGCCTTCCAGTTTGATCTTGGCCTTGTCGATTTCCTTGAGGAGCTTCTCCAAAGTCTTCTTGTCCTCAAAATCGGTTTTCTTTTCAAGACCGCTCCCGGCGAGAAGCTCGACCAGCGCGGGTTCGCGGAGGCGCCGGGCAAGCTTGGCGGCGGCCGCTTCGTATTCCTGCACGTTGAGGAGAAAAGATGTGAGCCGTGCGCCTTCCAGGCTGACGCCTTCCTTGGCCTTGACGACGTGATCTTCCGTGGCGCGTTTCATCAATTCACGCGCGAAATCACGCTCGTCGCGGATGTAGCGCTCGCTCTTGCCGCGCTTCACGCGGTAGAGTGGCGGCTGGGCGATGTAGATGTGGCCGCGGTCGATGAGTTCCTTCATATGACGGAAGAAAAAGGTGAGCAGCAACGTGCGGATGTGCGAACCGTCGACGTCCGCATCGGTCATGAGAACGATCTTGTGGTAGCGGAGCTTGCCGGCGTCGAAGTCGTCCTTGCCGATTCCAGTGCCAAGCGCGGTGATGATGGCGCGGATTTCTTCGTGGCCCAGCATTTTGTCGTAACGCGCTTTTTCGACGTTGAGGATTTTGCCCTTGAGCGGAAGGATGGCCTGGAATTTGCGGTCGCGGCCCATTTTGGCGGAGCCGCCTGCAGACTCGCCCTCTACGATGAAGAGCTCGCAGCGCGTCGGATCGCGCTCCTGACAATCGGCGAGCTTGCCAGGCAGGCCGCTGGAATCCATGGCGGACTTGCGACGGGTGAGTTCGCGGGCTTTGCGGGCGGCTTCACGAGCGCGGGCAGCGTCGATACATTTGGAAATGATGCGGCGCGCGACCGTGGAATGCTTGTCAAACCACTCACCGAGCTTTTCGTTGACGAGTTGCTCTACGTCGCCTTTGATGTCGCTGTTCAGTTTGCCTTTGGTTTGGCCTTCGAACTGCGGCTGCGGGAGCCGGACGCTGACTACCGCGACCAGGCCCTCGCGCACGTCGTCGCCGGTGATGCTGACTTCGTCTTTTTGTTCCTTCAACATGCCGGCGGAAGAAGCGAAATTGTTGATGCTGCGGGTGAGGGCGGAGCGGAAGCCGGAGAGATGGGTACCGCCGTCGACGGTGTTGATGGTATTGGCGAAGGCGAAGACGTTTTCGCCATAGGAATCGTTGTACTGCAGGGCGATTTCAATTTCGACGTTGCCCTTCTTGCCTTCCATGTAGATGGGCGAGTCGTGGAGCGTGGTTTTGCCGCGATTGAGATGCTTCACGAATTCGGCGATGCCGCCAGTGAAGCGGAACTCGGCGGATTTTTCGCTGCGCTCATCGGTGAGCGTGATTTTCAGGCCTTTATTGAGAAACGCATATTCGCGGAGGCGAGTGGCGAGCGTGTCGTAGCTGAAGACAGTTTTCTCGAAGATGGAAGCGTCCGGATGGAAGGTGACCTTGGTACCGGTTTTGCGGGTTTTGCCGGTCTGCTTCAACTTTGAAGTGGGCTTGCCCTTTTCATAGCTCTGTTCCCAGACGGCGCCATCGCGCTGAATTTCGAGCTCGAGCGAGTCAGAAAGAGCGTTGACGACGGAGACGCCGACACCGTGCAGACCACCGGAAACTTTGTAAGTGTCGCTGTCGAACTTGCCGCCGGCGTGGAGAACGGTGAGGACGACTTCGGCGGCGGGACGCTTTTCAGTGGCGTGCATGTCCACGGGAATTCCGCGGCCGTTATCCACCACGGTGACAGAGTTGTCTTCGTGGACGGTGACGTTGACCTCATCGGCGTAGCCGGCCATCGCTTCGTCAACAGAGTTGTCGACGACTTCCCAGACCAGGTGATGCAGACCCATTTCGCCGGTGGAGCCAATGTACATGGCCGGACGCAGGCGGACAGCTTCAAGGCCGCCGAGAACTTTGATGGATTTTGCATCGTACTGATGGCCGCCCGGGCCTTTGCCGGTCACGGATTCTTTTTCTTTGTCACCCATTAGCCCCTCATCTCTTGGCGAACAAAAATCGCGGAGCAGTGCCCGGATAGCGAGCGCTCATGAAATCATTATTGTT
>Ga0207641_10002645_pt1 | contig 16390 bp, 13 predicted proteins | sample KBSSwiS62_FD_184306 | JGI IMG/M metagenome (GOLD analysis project Ga0207641, IMG submission 184306) | Switchgrass rhizosphere microbial communities from Kellogg Biological Station, Michigan, USA - KBS Switchgrass S6-2 (SPAdes) (version 2) | ecosystem: Host-associated > Plants > Roots >... | reverse complement strand
GAACAGCCGATCGACGACCTCGGCAAGCTGACCGCGCTTGCGGGTATTCGCCAGTTTCCGATTCGCGTCAAATGCGCCAGTCTGGCCTGGCACACGCTTCGTGCCGCGGCCGAGACGCGAACATCCCCAGCCGACGTGGTGTCGACCGAATGAAGCAGCTTCCGATCGTTCAGCCGCTCACGCCGTCGGCTGTGCCGGCATCAGCGAGTGAGCCTCAGACTGCCGGGATGATCGGCGACCCGGGCCAAACCGCGGTGCTCCGGCCGCGGATCATCGACGCGCTCTCAAAAGTCTTCGACCCGGAGATTCAGGTCAACATCTACGAGCTCGGACTGATCTACGACATCATCGTGGATCGGGCCGGCATCGTCGGTATCCGGATGACGCTCACGGCGCCGGCGTGTCCGGCCGCGCAGTCCCTTCCACTCGAGGTGAAGAAGCGGGTCTCCGCGATCTCGGGCGTTACGGATGTCAAAGTGGACGTCGTCTGGGACCCGCCCTGGGACCGCGACCGTATGTCCGACGCCGCGAAGCTTCAGCTCGGCATGTTCTGAGATCGGGATGAGCTCAGCGATCGAGGCCGTTGGTCGATGCGACGGCTTCCACGGCCTTCATGACAACGTCTCTGATCGCGAACGGACGCGAAAGTCTCCGAAACCCCGCGGACTCGACGGTTCCAACCGGCACCGTTCCACTGGCGGTCAACACCAGAACCTGATGCGGCTCAAGCAGCAGGCGTAGATCGCCGAGGACATCTTTCGGGTTCGGCAGGCCCTTGAGATCGACGATCGCGAGTCGTGGCTTCAATCCCGGCCTGAGGTGTCGGCGCGTCATCGGCCACGTATTCGTCGCCACCACGTCGAATCCTTCTTCGATCAATTGCGCGCGGATCAGCGCTCGCGGCTGCCATTCGGCCACCAGCAGCACGATGTCAGGCGCCTCCGGCCGGAGTGCTTGTGATGTCACGAGGCGTGCATCCCTTCAACACCGGTTCGGCATCGCGCGACGTGACCGTACGGTCGCGATGCGAAAGACGACGATGAGGCAGAGCGCGACTTCAGGCGACGGTTCGCTGGCGCGACGGGACGTGAGCGAAAATGCCGATCCCGAGGCCCACAACAGCGCCGATGACGCCGCCGATCAGCTGTCCGCGAATCAAATGAGAAGTGGCGTAGCGGATGATCTCCGGGATCTGCACGACCGATTGAATCTGCGCACCCTGCGGCAGACCGCCCGGTGACGTGTACCAGCTTAGCGCCGGCGGAACGATGAACGAGGCTACGACGGCTCCGATCAAGGCACCGACGAGCATCCATATCAGAGTCGTCTTCATGTGCCCTCCATTCGATCCTTCTGGTTAGAGGTGCAACGGGGTTGCCAGGAGGCAAAGGGTCGAACCACTTTCGGATCGGCGAATTCTTCGTGGAGACTCGCCTCCCGTAGAGTCACGACATCTCGTAACCGACTCAACGACCGGCCGTAACCGGGGACATGCGCCAAAGCGCGTAAGCTTCCTGAGCTGCGGTTTTCGCAGTGAACGGTATGCGTGACGTCACAGCGGTGAACGACAAAACCGCTGTACATCTCCCCGGGATTCAGGTACGGTGTGACGCCAGCGGAAGAATCGCGATGGAATTCCATCGTCTGGCACCCCAATCCCGTGCGGCTGCGAATCCTGCGCCGCTGACGCCATCAGCCGGCCGGCCACTACGGATTGCGCTGCTCTGCCCGCGCGGGCCTCTCTACCGCCATCGCGGCGGCATCTGGAAGAGGACGATGCGCTACGCGCCGTTGACGTTGACGACGCTGGCATCGTTGATCCCACCCGAGATTCCGGCCGACGTCGCGCTGCTCGACGAGGGCGTGGACGACATCGATCCCGACGCGATTGACGCCGATCTGGTCGGCATCACGGTCATCACCGGGACCGCGCCGCGCGCCTACGAGTTGGCGCGCAAGTTCCGGACACGGAACATTCCAGTGGTCCTCGGCGGCGTGCACCCGACGCTGGTCCCCGAGGAAGCCGTCGACCATGGCGACAGCGTCGTCGTCGGGTACGCCGAGGAATCGTGGCCGCGGCTGTTGAAGGACTTCGTCGCCGGCCGGATGCAGCGCCGCTACGATCAGAGTCCGGGACTGAAACTCGAGGGCCTGCCGTTCCCTAGGCGCGATCTTTACAAGCGCGGGATGGTGAACATCAGCGACACCATCGAGGCGACCCGTGGTTGCATCTTCCGGTGCGAGTTCTGCGTCGTGCCGGCGGCGTGGGGCACGCGGCCGCTGCAGAAGCCGGTGGGCGACGTCATCGCCGACCTGCGCCAGATGGGCGCCAGGCGGGTCATCTTTCTCGATCTCAATCTCATTGCCGATGTCTCGTACGCGCGCGAACTGTTCACCGCGCTCGTCCCGCTGAAGCTGCGCTGGGCGGGACTGGTCACGACGACCATTGCCTGGGACGAAGAGCTCCTCGACCTGGCAGCGCGCAGCGGGTGCCGCGGCCTGCTGATCGGTTTTGAATCGCTCGATCAGAAGGCGCTCGACGAAACCCGGAAGAGCTTCAACATGCGGAAGGACTACCGCCTGGTGGTGGACCGCATCCACGATCGCGGCATCGCCATCATGGGCTGTTTCGTGTTTGGCTTCGACTCCGACACCCGGGAGACGTTCGACCGCACCGTCGACTTCGTCATGGAGTCGCGCATGGACCTGCCTCGCTACGCCATCGCGGTGCCATTTCCGGCGACCGGCTTGTTCCGGCGCCTCAAAGCGGAGAACCGCATTCTGACCGAGGACTGGTCGCTCTACGACGGCCAGCACGTCGTGTTCGAACCCAGGAACATGTCGCCCGACGAGCTGCTGCACCACACCGAACGGGCGTGGAAGAAGACGTATCGGTACACATCGATCGCCCGGCGCGTGCTCGGGTCGGGTACGCGGATGACGATTTCGGTCGCCGCCAATCTCGGCTATCGGTTCTACGCGAACAACCTCGACAAGTTTTATACATGCGACTGGCAGCTCGCTCCCCGGTCGTGAGGTTCCGGCAACGAATATGAGGCTCACCCTCGTCCATCCGTGCATCGGCAGGAGAGTCGGACAGCCCTACATTCGCACCTGGCAGATGGAGCCGCTCGCGCCGGCCACACTTGCCGGACTCACCCCCAAAGGCTCGGGCATCGACGTTCGCTTTTACGACGATCGCACCGAAACCATTCCCTACGACGAGCCCACGGACCTCGTGGCGATGAGCGTCGAAACCTACACCGCCAGACGCTCGTACCAGATCGCCTCCGAGTTCCGCCGCCGCGGCGTTCCGGTCGTGATGGGGGGATTTCATCCGACATTGGTACCCGACGAGGCGAGCGAATACGCCGAAGCCATCGTCATCGGCGAGGCGGAGGGAGTGTGGCCCCGCGTGTTGAACGATTTCGCGGCGGGCCGTTTGCAGCGCGTTTACAAGCAGGGACAGCGTCCGTCGCTTTCCGGTCTGCGGCCGGACCGGGCGATCTTTGCCGGCAAGCGTTACCTTCCGGTGGGACTCGTGGAAGCGGGGAGGGGCTGCCATTTCCGCTGCGAGTTCTGCGCCATCCAGTCGTACTTCGGAAACACGCAGACACGCCGGCCGACCGACGAGATCCTGGAGGAAGTCCGGCATGTGAAGAAGCCGCTGATCTTCTTCGTCGACGACAACATCACGTCGAACATGGATCAGGCCAAGGAATTCTTCCGCGCGCTGATCCCGTTGAAGGTGCGATGGGTGAGTCAGGCCAGCATCAACGCCGCCCACGACGAGGAGTTCCTGCAGCTGATCAAGGCCAGCGGCTGTCAGGGGCTGCTCATCGGCTTCGAGACGCTCAACGAAGAGAACTTGAGGCGGATGCGCAAGGGCTTCAACCTGATGAACGGCGGCTACGAGAAGGCCCTGGCGAACCTGCGACGCCACGGCATCCGCCTGTATGTGACGTTCATCCTCGGGTACGACGAGGACCGTGTCGACACCACCGAGGAGACGCTGGCGTTCGCCAAACGCCATCACTTCTACATCGTCGCCTTCAATCACCTGACGCCCTTCCCTGGCACGCCGCTGTATCAGCGCTTGAAGGCGGAAGGCAGGTTGCTGTACGACCGCTGGTGGCTGGATCCGGACTACCGATACGGGATGGTGCCGTTTGCGCCGCGCGGCATGACAGCCGGGGAAGTCGAGGAGCGATGCGTCGAAGCCCGCCGCCGGTTCTACAGCCTTTCCTCCATCTTCCGGCGCAGCCTGGACTATCAGGCGAACGGCCGCGGATGGTTCATGTGGAGCCACTTCTATTCGATCAACCTGCTGTTTCGCGCTGAAGTCATGCAGCGACGGAATTTCCCGCTCGGTGACGAGGCGTATTCGGCGCCGCTGATCAAAGCCGAACACAGCGGCGCGTTCGACGCGAACCAACTGGTGGCGCTGGCCTGAACAATGGGCATTCAGATCGGCCTTGCAACCCCGGCGGACGATGTGCACATCCGCGGGCTGCTGCGGCGCGAGCCGGTGCCGGGACGGATCGCGATTTCCTACGAGCGCGAGCCCGAGTTTTCGAGGGGCTGCGACGCCACCGGCGAGAACGCCACGGTTCTCGTGGCGCGTGATCTCGAGACCGGCGCCACCGCCGCCGTCGCCTGCCGGTCGGAACGCGAGGTGTTCGTGAATGGCGCACCGACTCGGCTCGGCTATCTCGGTCAGCTACGGATCGATCGCCGCTACCGCGGCCGATGGCTGGTGTCGCGCGGTTTTGCGATGCTCAAACAGCTGCACGATCGCCGTCCCTTGCCTGGCTATCTGGCCGCCGTCACCGTCGACAATCGGGAAGCCGAAGGGATCCTCGTGAGGAAGGGCCGCAAGGCGTTTCCGGCGTTTCGCCCGGTCGCCAGCTACTGCACCTTCGCCATACCCGCGCGGCGCGTGGGGTCCGTGTCCGGCGTCGAGTCGGCCACCCTCGCCAACATTCCCGAGATCGTTTGCTTTCTCCGAACCGCCGGTTCGCGCCGTCAATTCTTCCCGGTGTGGAGTGAAGCGAAACTGATCTCTTTGACGGCAGATCTAGGCCTGCGCCTCGAGGACGTTCAGATCGCGCGGCGGGCCGGACGCATCGCCGGGGTGATCGGGCTGTGGGACCAGTCGGCCTACAAGCAGGACGTCGTGCGCGCTTATTCCGGATGGGTCAAGCTGGCCGTCCCGCTCTACAACGCCAGCGCGCCGTGGCTCGGACGCCCCCGACTGCCGAAGCCGGGGGAGCGGATCCGCAGCGGCTACGCGGTGTTTACCTGCGTCGACCAGGACGCGCCGTCCGTGTTCGAGGATCTGCTGGATGCGACGTTGGGCCGCGCCGCCGCCCGCGGCTTGGACTACGTGCTGATGGGCCTCGACCAGCGCGATCCACTGTTTCGAGCCGCCCGCGAGCGCCCCCACATGCCGTATCACAGCAGACTGTTTCTCGCTGAATGGCCGCATGGAGGTCACCTGCATGCCCGACTTGATAGCCGCCCTTCCTACGTGGAAATCGCCACGCTCTGAATCGCCGCGGCTGGCGGCGGAGGTCGTGCCGCGTGAGCGGGTCACCGCCTCCGATCGCGAGGAGATGTATCAGCTGCTCGAAACCTACTTTCAGAACACGTCAATTCAGCAGTTTTCGGACGACCTGGCTGAGAAGGACACCGTGATTCTGCTGCGCGATCCGGACGACACGCGCGTGGTGGGGTTTTCGACGTTGATGAAGATCGGGATCACGATCGAGAACCGGAACGTCGTCGGCTTCTTTTCTGGCGACACCATCGTGGCGCGCGAGCATTGGGGTTCGTCGCTGTTGGCGCGGCTGTGGGTGACGACCGTGTTTCGCGAGGCCGAGTGCATCCGCCAGCAGTCGCCAGACACGCTGTTCTACTGGTTTCTCATCTCTTCCGGATACAAGACGTGGCGTTACCTGCCGACATTCTTCGTCGACTACGCGCCGCACCCGGAGGTGCAGCCGTCGCCGTTCGACCGGCAGGTGATGCAGACGCTGGCGACGAAGAAATTCGGCGACGACTACCACGCCGATCTGGGCATCGTCCGGTTCCGCCGCGCCAATCCGCTGCGCCCCGGTGTGGCCGAGGTGACCGATCGGAAACTGCGCGACCCGCTGGTGGAATTCTTCATCCGGATGAACCCCGGTCACTCGCAAGGCGACGAGCTGGCCTGCCTGGTCCCTATCTCCCGTTCGAACCGGACCCGCGCCGGGCTCCGGATGCTGACAGCGGGAGCTCACGCATGAATTCCACCTACGCGCAGAGCGCTTCGGTGGACAGGCTGGCGAGAGCAAAGACGATCGTCTTCGCGACGTTGGGGGCGATGACGACAGTCGCGTACTTCGGCACATTGCACGTCCGGCTGTTCCCGGCCCGCGTCCTGGCGCCGACCGCCGTCGACACGGCGATTCCGTTCGTGCCGCTGTTTGTCGTTCCCTATCTGTCGTTTTTTCTGCTGGTCCTGCTTCCGCTGTGGCTGCTATCGGACCGGCGAGAACTGCGCGACGCCGCGTTCGGCTACGGACTGATCGTGATGATCTCGAGCCTCGCGTTTCTGTTCTGGCCGACCGCGATTCCTTATTCGGACGTGCACCCGCTGACGCGCGGTGTCGTCGCCGTGGATCTGGACGGCAATGCCTTCCCGTCCCTGCACGCGTCACTGGGGATTTATTGCGCGTTCTGGGCGTGGCGGAAGCTGCAGACGGCGGCCGCGCGCTACAGCCTGTTGGTGTGGACGTGCCTGGTCGTGGTCTCGGCACTCCTGATCAAACGCCATCTTGCCGTCGACATCGCGGGCGGCGTGTTGCTCGGATGGGCGACCGCCGCGACGCTCGTGCGTCCTGACCCTGCCGAGGCGCCTGACACCGAGCCCGTGGTCGAAACGCTTCGCATCCGGAAGAACCTCGCACGTGAATCATCCAAGGAGTTTGCGACGTTGACCTGCCACGACGGACGCAAGCGGGCGGGCGAGCTCGCCGTCTTCATCGCCTTGGGGTCGGCAGGACTGTGGGTCAGCATCCACGCCCGCTCCGTCGCATCCGCGCCGTTGCTCGCCGCCGGCATCCTGGTCACGGCGGTCGCGCTCAACACGTTTCCGTTGCTGATGCACGAAGGGATGCACGGCGTCCTCTTCGTGAACCGGCGCTGGAACTGGATGGCGTCGGTTCTGCTGGGGTCCACTTTTCTGATGTCGTTCTCGGCCTATCGCGTGCTGCATCTCCGCCATCATCGCTACCTCGGCGACCCGCGCGATCCCGACGACTACCACAACTACTCACGGAGCCGGTCGCTGGTGTGGTGTCTGCATTTCGTACGGCTCACCATGGGGTCGGTGCTGTACGTGTGCCTCATCCCGGTGCTGGCGCTGAAGCACGGGTCGGTGGCGCAGCGAAAACTGATCGGCATCGAGTACACGCTCCTCGCGGCGATCTACAGCATCCTTCTCAGGACGTTTTCCTATCGTGAACTGTTCGTGGTCTGGTTCGTGCCGCTGCTCCTGGTCGGATCGCTCACGGCCATCCGCGGCTTCACTCAGCACGGCATCACGGAAGCCTCCGATCCTTATCTGGCCAGCCGGACCATGCTACCCAATCCGATCGTCGGGTTCTTCCTCCTGAACGAGAACTATCACCTCGAGCATCATCTGTTTCCTGAAGTGCCCAGTTACCACCTGCCGAAGCTGCATCAGCTGATTTGGCGCCGGTTGCCGCGCGCGGTCTCTGGCACGAGCTATCTGGCGTTCCTCGCCGCGTTCCTCAAAGCCACGCCGCGCATGGATGAAACACCGATCGGGCTGGTCACGCCGCGGGGGCCAGCCTCTTGATCGCCGCGCTCGCCAATTCGGCCTGGCTGGCGAGCTGCCTTCCGGAGTATTTCCGCTTTCGACGCGCCCTGGGCCAAGTTCGCGCGGAACAGGAACGCGTGCTGAACGGCATCCTCCGAAGGAATCAGGGCAGCGCGTTTGGACGCCGTCTCGGGTTTTCTGCCATCCGCACCGCGCGCGATTATCAGACGCGCGTGCCGTTGAGCGACTACAGCGACTATCGCGCTGGCGTCGATAGCATCGCCGCAGGAGAGTCGCAGGTGCTCACCTGCGAACGTGTGCGCCTGTTCGAGCCGACCAGCGGATCGTCGTCCGCGGCCAAGTGGATTCCCTATACGGCTTCCCTCAGGCACGAGTTTCAACGCGGCATCCGCGCCTGGGTCGCGAATCTGTTCCTCCACGATCCCGAGCTGCTTCAAGGCCCGGGATACTGGTCCGTCAGTCCCGCGCAGACGTCTCAGGAGATCACGCCGTCCGGCATACCGGTGGGATTCGCGGACGACAGCGAATACGTTGGCGGTCTCCAGCAGCGGCTCGTCCGGTCGGTGATGGCCGTCCCGTCGTCCGTCCGCCACTCGCGCACCATGGACGAATTCTGGTACGCGACGCTCCGCCATCTCGTCCGGCGGCCGGACCTCCGGCTGATCTCGGTGTGGAACCCATCGTTTCTCACGCTGCTGGCCGATCAGCTGTCCCGGCACGGTGACCGTCTCGTGGATGAGGAGCCGAGCCTGAAGGCGGCGCTCGGCGCGCGCACGCCGGCCGAGCGGCACGCACGGCTCTGGCCGCGTCTCCGCATGATCAGCTGCTGGACCGACGGCAACAGCGGACCCGCGGCCCGAAAGCTCGCGGCCCTCTTCCCACAGGCGTGCGTCCGCGCCAAGGGGCTGATTGCGACCGAGGGGTTTGTCTCGTTTCCCTGGGAAGGGTGCGATGGCGCGGTCCTGGCAGTGCGCTCGCATTTTCTGGAGTTTCTGCCGGCGGATTCAGCGGGCCGGCCGGACGCGACTCGCCCTTGCCTCGCGTACGAACTCGAGCCCGGGCAAGCCTACGCGGTCGTTCTCACGACTGGCGGCGGCTTGTACCGCTATCAGCTCGGCGACGTCGTGACGGTCCTCGGGCGCCTCCACCAGTGTCCGCTGGTGCGGTTCGCCGGGCGGAACGAGGTCGCCGACTGGTGTGGCGAAAAGCTCCACGAAGTGCAGGCGGCGCGGATTATCGAGTCAGCGTTCACGGCGCGCCGGGTCACGCCGTCGTTCGCGATGCTCGCCTGCGACACCAGCGGCGACGTTCCCCACTACGTGCTCTATGTCGACGCCGCCGCGTCGGCAGACGACCTTTGCGGCATCGCCGCCACTATCGACGGCGCGCTCGACGAGAACTTCCATTACCGCCATGCGCGCCGCCTGGGTCAATTGGGCCCGCTCCGCGCATTCGCCGCCCGCAATGCCGAGGCGTCGTATCTGGCGGCTTGCATGGCCCGCGGCCAACGAGCCGGCGACGTCAAATACGTCGCGCTCGATCGCCGCGATGGCTGGACGCCGCAGTTCGAAGGCCGTTTCGCCGATCCCCCTCCACCAGAATCGAGAATCTCATGACCGATCTCCTTCAGCCACCGGTCGGCCCGGGGACGGCTCCGCATACTTCAAGTAGAGCGTTGGAACGACAATCATGTTCAACAACGTCGATGTGATCAGCCCGCACAGAATGACGATGGCCATTGGCGTTTGAATCTCGCTGCCCGATTTGCCGCCGCCGAAAGCCAACGGGATCAGCGCCAGGCCGGCGGCCATCGCCGTCATGAGGATCGGCACCAGTCGCTCTTCGGCGCCGCGAACGACGGCTTCCCGGAAATCGGTGACGCCTTCGGCCTGCATCAGGTGCTTGATGTGGGAGACGAGCATGATCCCGTTGCGGGTCGCGATGCCGAAGAGCGTGATGAAGCCGATCATCGATGCCACGCTCAGTGTGCCGCCGGCCAGAAAGACGCCGGCCACACCGCCGATCAAGGAAAGTGGCAGGTTGACCATGATGAGAACGGCATCACGCGACTCGCCGAACGCCAGCACCAGCAGCATGAACAGGCCCGCGAGCACGCCGACGCCGAGCACCAGCAGCCGATTCGACGCGCTCTGCTGGCTCTCGAACTGGCCGCCGTACTCGACGCGATAGCCGGCCGGCATCGGTACCGCCTGGGCGATGGCCCCCTGGATGTCACGGACCACGCTGCCGAGGTCGCGGCCCGACACGTTGCACGAGATCACGATCCGCCGCTGCACGTTCTCGCGGAGGATCATGTTCGGCCCCTCCTCGCGGCGGACATCGGCGAGTAGACGGACAGGTACCGGACCGGCTGCCGGCGTGTCCACCGGAAGATCGGCCAGGCGATCGAAGTCGGTGGTGTTCGACGGGTCGAGCTTGACGACCAGGTCGAACGCTGTGCCGCGGTCGAAGATTCGACCGACGATGGCACCGGCGAAGCTCGTTTCAATCGCCTCGGTGACGTCATCGGTGTGGACGCCGTACCGGGCGGCGGCGCCTCGGTTGACGATGAACCGCACGAACGGAATGTCCATCTGCTGTTCGAGCGATAGATCGACGACGCCCGGCACCGTCTGTACCGCATCGCGCGCGTGTTCGCCGAGCCGGCGCAGTGTCCGCAGATCGTCCCCGAAGATCTTGATCGCGATGTTCGCCCGGGTGCCCGACAGCATGTGATCGATGCGGTGTGAGATCGGCTGACCAATCGTCACGTTGGTCCCGGGCAGCGTGGAAAACCCCCGCCGGAGTGAGGCCAGCAGCTCGGTGCGCGCGCGCTTGCTCTCCCGCAGACCGACGTCGATCTCGGCGGCCTCGACGCCTTGCACGTGCTCGTCGAGCTCCGCGCGTCCCGTCCGGCGCGCCGTCGCGATGACTTCGGGCTCCGCCAGGAGGATCTGCTCGACACGGCGCCCGATCTCGTCCGATTTGGCGAGCGACGTGCCCGGCAGCGTGTTTGCCTGAACCGTCAGGCTCCCTTCGTGGAACTCGGGAAGAAACGCCGATCCCATGCGCGTCATCGCTGCCGCCGCGACGACCAGCAGGAGAACCGACAGGGCCATCACGGTGTTCGGGTGGTCGAGCGCCGTCGGCAGTACCCGGGCGAAGCGCGCTTTCAGTGTCCGCGCGAGCCACCCGTCGTGCCCGCGTTCGATGGAGCGCGCGTGGGGCAGAAACGCGTACGACAGCGCCGGCGTGACCACGATCGCCACTAGCAGCGAGGCGAGCAGCGAAATGATGTAGGCGAACGCTAGAGGCGTGAGCAGGCGGCCTTCGATGCCCGCCAGACCAAAGATCGGCAGGAAGACAAGAACGATGATGACGGTCGCGAAGACGATCGACGTCCTGATTTCCAGCGTCGCGTCGCGCACGATCTCGGCCGCAGGACGCTGCTGATCGGCGGGCCGGGCGCGATTCTCCCGCAGCCGGCGGACCACGTTCTCCACGTCGATGATGGCATCGTCCACGAGCGCGCCGATGGCGATGGCCATGCCGCCCAGCGTCATCGTGTTGATACTGGCGCCGAACGCCCGCAGGATGAGGATGGCGGCGGCAAGCGACAGCGGCATCGCCGTTAGCGTGATGGCGGCAGCGCGGAGGTTCGCGAGGAAAAGCAGGACGACGACGATGACGAGGATGCCGCCATCCCTGAGCGCGGCGATCACATTCTCGACCGCGACTTCGATGAAGTCGGCCTGCCGGAAGATCTTCCGATCGATGGTCATGCCCTTCGGCAGCTCCCGCTGCAGCACGTCGAGCTCGCGATCGAGACGTCGCGTCAGCTCGATCGTGTTCGCGCCAGGCTGCTTCTGGACACCGACAATCACCGCCGGTTTGCCGCTGCGGGATCCTTCGCCGCGCTTGAACGCCGGCCCTTCGCGGACATCGGCCAGGTCTTTAATCAGTACCGATCGGCTGCCACGCATGGTGACCACGCTGTCGGCGATCTCGTCGGGCGATCGGACGCGGCCGACCGCCTGCAGCACGTACTCCTGCGGGCCCTCGGTGTAGACGCCGGCCGACGCGTTCTGACTGGCCCCCTTCACCGCATCTAGAAGCTCGGTCAGCGACACCGTGTTCGCGCGCAAGCGATCGGGATGCGCGATCACTTGGTATTGCCGCTCGGCGCCGCCGATCGGTGTCACTTGGGAGACCCCTGGCAGGGCCAGCAGCCGACGTCGAACGACCGTATCTGCAATCGTTCGCAGTTCGAGCGGATTGTCGACATCCGACGAGATCGCGAAGAACAGGATCTCGCCCATGATGGAAGAGATCGGCGCGAGCACCGGCCGCTGGACCTGCGGTGGCAACGTGCTGCCGACCAGCGCCAGCTTCTCTGCGACGACTTGCCGCGCCATGAAGATGTCCGTGCCCCAGTCGAACTCCACCCAGACGACCGCGATGCCGAGCGCGGTCGCCGACCGCACCCGGCGCACGCTCGAGGCGCCGTTGATGGCGCTTTCGAGCGGGAAAGTGACCAGCGCCTCCATCTCTTCGGGCGCCATGCCTTGTCCTTCGGTCAGGATCGTGACCGTTGGTGCCGTGAGATCGGGAAAGACGTCGACCGGCATGCTGCGCGCGGTCCAGAGACCGCTCGCGAACAGCAGCACCGAGAACGTCAGGACCATCCAGTGGTGCTCGATGGACCATTGAATCAGGCGCTTCATATCAGTGCACGTGTCCTTCGGCCGGCAGGCCCTTGGCGGCGGACGCGAGCTGCACCTCGTACGCCCCTTTGACGACGACCCGCTCGCCAGGCTTGAGCCCGCTCTTGACGCCAATCTGATCGCCATCGCGCGTCGCGAGTTCGAGATACCGTCGCGCGAATCGTTCGCCGCCGACTTGCACGAAGACATACGGCCGGCCGGCTTCGAACAGCACCGCCGCCTTCGGGACGGTCAGCGTCCGCAGCCGCTCGCGCTGGTAGAGCACCGCGGTGCCGGACTGGCCGATGAACAGCTCGCCGCGCGGGTTCTCGACCTCGAACTGCACGGGCAGCGCCTTCGTCGCCGGGTCGAGCACACCGGCGTCGTGCATGTGATGCGGCTTGAGCGCGACCGGATCGGCACGCCCTGGCATTTCGAGCGCCAGCTCTGCGACGTCTCGAGTCACGCCCGCGTCGGCCGCCGGAACCTGCGCACGAAGCTCCACGCGATCGGTGCGGACGATCTTGAACAACGGGGCACCCTCTTCGTAGGACGCGCCGAGCGTGGCCATCACGTCAGCCAGCCGGCCGGAGATCGGCGCTCGGAGCACGAAGACGTTGCCCGAGCCGCCGCCGCCGCCGCTTCTGAGGGTCTCATCGCGCTGCGCCAGACGCGCGTCAGCGGCGCGGAGACGCGCTTCGGCCGATCCCACCGCCCGTCGAGCGTCCTCCAGGCGCCGGGCCGGGACGGCGCGCTCCGAGAGCAGCCGCTCGGCGCGGGCCTGCTCGGCGCGGGCACCTTCCAGCACCAACTGCGACTGGGCGACCTCCGATGCGAGCGCCGCCCGATCGTCGGCGCTCGCCGATCGCGGCTCCAGACGTCCCAGCGACTGGCCGGCGCGTACGACGGCGCCGATGGACAGCAGAGCGTCCGCGGCGAACCGGCCGGCCGCCGGCGCCGAGACCACGGCCTCGCCGCCGGTGATCGGCTCGATCGACGCCGGCACTCTGACCGAGCGCCGCAGCTCCGCCGAGGCCGCTTGCGCCGTTGCGAAGTCGTTCGTCCACTGCTGTTCTTTCAGATACGCGAACGCCGAGGGATCCTCTCCGCCGTGCTTCTCGGCATCGACGTTCGCGGCCGCCTCGTCGGCGAAGACCGTGACGGTCCCGAGCTCGTGACGATCGGTCAGGCCTGGCGCATCAACGAGGATCGCCCACCGATAGGTGCCTGCCGCCGGCGGCGTCCCTTCGATGCGGAAGGCACCCGGACGGATCGGATCGGTGCCGCGAAACACGGTCGCCGCTCCCCCGCGCTCCGGGGTGAACTCCGCGGACGGCCGCCCGACGTTCAACGCCTTGAAGTCGTCGAGCTTCGTCAGATGCACCGCGAATCGCACGGACTTGCCCGTCACGAGCGGCGGGTACTCCATGAACAGCTCGGTCTTGTCGGTCCAGTGCGTCACATCCAGTGCCGGAGGTTCCGCTTTTGCCGGATTCGTCTGTTTGCGGCACGCCGCTCCCCACAAGAGACTCACGAGAAAAAGAACGAGCGCAGTTCGGAATCTCATTACCGGATCTCCCAGCCGCTGACGTACTCCAGCTCGATTTCTACCTGGCGAACTGCCGCGTCGAGCGCCGCCTGCCGGACCCAGGCTGTCGCGCCGGTGCGATAGACATCGATGAGTTCGAGAATGCCGCGCTCGCCCGCGTCGTAACTGACCTGCGCGATGCGCTCGAGTTCGACGACGCCCGTGACGGCCGCGCGGTATCGCGTGGCGGTCTCGCGCCGCTCGACCACCGCCGCCCGCAGGGACGTGATTTCCGCCCGCAACGACACGCGGAAGGCCGCGGCGGCCGCCTTTGCCTGACCTGCGCGAGCGGCGGCCATCGCGCGCTCGATCTTGCCGCGGTCGAACAGGGGCACGGTTGCCTGAACGGTCACCACGCTCCCGATGTCGCCGCCCCCAAGCGACGAGGACTTGGTACCTGCGATCACTTCCGGGTCCGGCAATCGCCGCCGTTCCGCCGCCCGCGCCGAGAAGTTCGCGGCATCCATCTCCTTGCGGAAGGCCGTGAGATCACCCCGGCTCGACTCGGCGTGCTCGATCAGCGCCTCGAGCGGCGGCAGATCGAGGGCAGGCCGAGGATCGGAGACGACGGCGACAATGCGGGATGGATCAACCGGCTCACCGAAGAATCCGGCAACCATCGCCTGCGCTCGCGCCCGTTCGGTGGCCGCCGTCGCGCGATCGGCGTCGACGTCGAGTACCTCGCGCTCGGCCCGCAATCGATCGAAGCCGGCGGCGTCGCCCGCCGCTTCGCGCTTCGACAGAATGTCCGCCAGCTCGTGGAGGCGATCGCGCGCCGACGTCAAGGTGCGCTCGCGCGCCTGCGACACCGCGAGCTGGGCAAACGCCAGCCGCAAATCCGCGCGCGCCCGTCGGATCGCGTCGTCCGCGCGGCTCGAGGCGGCGTCGACGAGAGCCGAGGCCGCCCGCGCCTGCAGCCCTCGCTGCCCGGTGATCGGCAGCAGCTGACCGACCATCGTCAGATACTCGGTGTTGCCCGCCACGGACTCGCGATCGACCGTGAAGCGCGGATTGGGCCACCGGCCGGCTGCCAGTACGTCCACGCGAGCGAGTTCGATCGCTGCGCGGATGGCGCGCACACGGGGACTTGAATCGGACAATCGGTGCAGCGCCTCGGCCTCCGTCAGCGGTAGCGGTTGAGCAGCCGCCAGCGACGAAAGCGCAAGCACCGCAAACGTGGCGCAAGGCACCACACTGCGCATAACACCTCGAATTGAAACGGAATACGACAGACGACGGACAGCCCGTCAGGTCAGGTCAGGCAGGGAGGGGAGGAGCTCGCGAGGAACGAGGGAGGCGCGGCGGTCCATGAGGCGGCGCGGCATCGTCAAGGACGACCGCTGTCCAATGGGCACCAGAGGGTGGCGGAATCGGAACAATCGCTGCAGGAGTGGTCAGGTGTCGAACGTGATAGACGGGCGTCTGCAACCAGGCGGTTGTGACCCAGATCACGTGATCGTCGTCATCATCGAAGCGCGCGCCGTCGGGCGAGCGTTGTGCCTGGTGGGGCGCGAGATGACGGTGCAGGATCGCGCTCGCATGGTGCTCGTCACGTTCGTGCAGATGTTCCGGCGCAAATGCCGGCCCGATTCCGACATTCGCCGAAAGCGCTATGACTGCTGCAACGCGCGTCCCGAACACGGAGGTCATTATGGTTCGCACCTCGTCTCGGGTCAAACGTGTCCCGTCTACATCCGCCAAGCGTACTGTAGCTTGACCAACAACTGATTCGAATCGAGCCGCCAGCGGTCGAGAATCGACCGCAGGTTGTGGTTGTACACGATGAACAGATCGGCGACCGGCCTAAACGTCCATCGCAAGCGGGTGTTCGTTCCCACCGATTCGCTGTCCGTGTCGTACTGGACATAGCTGGAAACTGACAGGTCGGGGGAGATGTTGATGCGCAGCCGCGTGCCTGCGACCGTCTGCACGAAGTGTCCGGCCGGCAGGCGTCCGACATTCCGTTCGCCGGAAAACTCGACGGTCACGAGCGGCTTCGGGTTCCACGCGCCCGTCCATTGAAATTGGTCGAGGGTGCCGTTGTAGAAGTCGCCGAACCACCACGTGAGCTGCGTATAGAAGCGACGTTTCTGAGCTGTACCGGCCTCGAGGCGGTACCGCAGCCACTCGTACGACCCGGACGGGATCACGACGCCGCTGGCGACTTCGAAGGGCTCCGTCAGCCGCTCGCCGACCGGGACGGCATTGAACTCGACACGATCGCCGCTGCGGAACCGCCAGTTGATCGGGGCC
>Ga0207641_10002643_pt1 | contig 16398 bp, 16 predicted proteins | sample KBSSwiS62_FD_184306 | JGI IMG/M metagenome (GOLD analysis project Ga0207641, IMG submission 184306) | Switchgrass rhizosphere microbial communities from Kellogg Biological Station, Michigan, USA - KBS Switchgrass S6-2 (SPAdes) (version 2) | ecosystem: Host-associated > Plants > Roots >... | reverse complement strand
AGGTTTACTTAGCAAAGAATATGCAAAGCAAAGAGCTGCACAGATAAAATGGGATATGAATGATCCGAACATTGGTCCCGGCGATCCATATCCTTTCGAAGGAAAAACAAATCCTTATACTGATCTTTTAAAACAAAGAGCATCGGGAGCCGAAGGCAATCGCAATTTTCTTCCCTCGCATGATACCACTGTCTCATTCAATGACCCGTTGTACATGGAAAGAATGTGGTTGGGAACTACATCAGTTGAAGCAGCAGATAAAGATGGCTGGGTTGTATCAATTACTCCAAGTGGTGGTTGGTTGCCGGCTTGTATTGCGGGTCACACCGGTGTTGGTATGAGCCAGCGTTTTCAAAGTTTTGTTTTAGACAAAACTATTAATCCTTTCAACGTTGTGGAGCCCGGCAAAAGACCCAGAGTAACGTTGACGCCAACATTAGCAATGAAAGATGGTAAACCATTTATGAGTTGGGCTGTACAAGGAGGCGACACCCAGGATCAGAATTTATTACAATGTTTCCTGAATGTTGTTGAATTTGGAATGACTATTCAACAATCGGTTGAAGCTGCTAATATAAATTCAAATCAATTGTGGTTATCGCTTGGCGGCACAAAAACTGATGACCGTAAACCACATCCGGGTGAAATTTTAGTAAGCGATACAACTCCGGAAGCGATACAAAATGAATTAAAAAAGATGGGATATAAAGTAACCACCGGCAAACGTACCAGCGGTCCTATCAATGCAATTTATTTTGACTGGAAGCATGGAAGTTTTTGGGGAGGCAGTTCTAATAATGGAGAAGATTATGGGATTGGATGGTGAACCCAACCCCCTGTCCCCCTAAAGGGGAGACTTAGGTTGAAGTGTCTTTACTTGCTTGGATTTTTATCAGTGCTGAAGAGGTACATATACAGTTTGGATTTGTACAACAGGACCGCCCTCTCCAAATGTAGATGGATAAGAGGGTGAGGTTATAAAACTATGTAGCCAGCAATGGAATTACTATTGAGCTTTCGTTGCGTCGCACTCTTGTACATTTTGTAATCCTATTCAACAATTTTAATAAACGACACTTCATGTTCCAATTCCCATTGATAATTAACTAAATTTGGAACAAGGAATTGCGCCAATCTGCGAGTTGTACGCAATACAAATCATGCCAGTACCAGATTCTACATATTTTGGGGACAAGCCCGGGGGCGGAGGATTCACTTATGGTGAAGCTCGTAAATTAACTGACAACGATAGGAAAATTGAAATTCTAAAACTTCGGCTTGATTCGTTCCTTATCTCTCAGGTAAAGTCATTGACGGAAAAGACGCCTGACGATACATATAAAATATGGAGTCCCTTCCCCTTGACTGTAATGACACTATTGTCAATAGAAACGCTTGGACATGTAATTGGAGATGTAAAGGAAGTGAAAAAGAAGCATGAACAAGAGTTCTCAAAAAAAATAGCAACGCCAATATATAAATTAACGGACAAACGGCTTTCTGATGGCATATCTAAAAAATTCCATGCTGCTTTTAAAGCATTACATGGCAAGGAAGATAAAAAAGCATTAAATGTTTACTCTGACATCATTCACAAATATCAGCGAAATACTTTTACTCACGGTTATCAGGCTAAAGGCGTGTATTTGTCACATCAACTAGATGTGCCATGGGCCAAAGATGAAGCTCTCGGATTTCTAACTATTAACCCTTATATGTTTTGGGACTTATTCGAATGCACATTTAAGATTGTTTTTGAAAAAATTAGCATAAATAAGGAGCCTAAATGGCGAAAGAATGCTTTATCATATTTTGATGCACTTTTGGAATGAAGCACTGCGCACAATCGAGTAGGCGGCCTCACCGCTAGTAAGCGATGAGCTGCGCCTTTCACAGCACTGTACGTTCGGGCCGCGAATAAAGTGGTTCATTAAGTGTGGGATTTACTTTGAAATAATTTCATTTCTTTCCTGCTTTCTTTTTGCTGCAAGCTGTTATTCACTTCAATTAACAGTATGATTTAAGAATAGCGAATCGAACCAACAAACAAAATTTCATTATTTTCGGCTATTCGAAATACAACAAGGATTTTTATGATGAGACAGTTAATTTTAATTGCACAAACTTCTATAGATGGATTTGTTGCAGGAGTAAAAGGAGAATTTGACAATTTTATAGGTGGCGAAGAGAATTTAGAATTTGTTTGCAGTATTACAGACGGGGCAGACGCCGCAATGCTTGGACGCATTTCTTATGAACTTTTAAATTCTGATTGGCCAACTGCTGCAAACAAACCTGGTGCAACTAGAAATATGGTGAAGTATTCAAATTGGTTCAACGGCGCTACTAAGATTGTGGTGTCTGCTACTCTACAGGCAAGCGGAACGGGAAATACCATAATTATTGATAACCTATTCCAGGAAACTACTAAAATAAAACAACAGGAAGGCAAAAACATCTTGATCTTTGGCAGCCCTTCAATTGTTCACGATCTGTTAGAGTTAGATTTAATTGACAGTATTTGGCTAATAATACACCCGGTTATTTTTGGGAGCGGTATACCATTGTTTAGAAAAGCGCAGAAGTTAATTAAGCTTGAGTTGGAGACTTCTAAGAGATTATCCAATGGCACATTATGTAGCAAATACGCGGTCTTAAAACCGAACAACTCCTAAGACCAGATCGATATTAATGTTCGCTATCTGTTCAATTCAAGAATAGTAAATCACACCAGCAATGACATAGAAAATATATTATGAAAATAATTATAACAGCCGGTTTCGGATTTGGCTATAGATATATTTTCGCAAAAGCTGCAGGATATGATATAATGATAATGAAGCAGTAGCAAATTTACATGTGCGGATCGGTTATGTATTCTAATTTTCAACAAGCATTATTTATAACAGGTATGAAATTTGAATCATTTTTTAAAAAAGAATAACTTCAAATTAAAATAATGTATGAGACTAATAAAAAACAAACAGCTTATAATATTGGCAGAATGCTTTTTAATGCTGGTTTTTTTTACTGGCAGTTCATTTGTCAAGCAGCAATCCTTCTCTTTTATACAAGATGAAATAACACAGGCGATCAATAATGACCGGTGGGATTTTACAGCAGACTACGCCTATCCCTCTTATGGCAAGTCAAGAAACATAACTGGCGTTTACTATGTGCGATGCCGCAAGGATACATTAATTGTTGCGCTACCCTATTATGGAAAACTCAATTCTTCTGCGGGAGCGAGCAATGAAAACCCATTGGATTTTAAATCCACAGACTTCAAACTCACCAAAGAAGTTAGAAAAAAAGGTGGTTGGCTGGTAACGATCAATAAACCAAATTCCGAAGTGCAATCCATGAGCTTTACTTTTTTTGATAATGGCACTGCACGGGTGTACTTTACAATGACGAATCGCAGCGGGATCGACTTTTCCGGAAAGATAGCTCCCGCTAAATGAAAATCAGTTAAACAAAACTTGGGGAGTGTCTCATTTTTGTATATTAAAAGAACCACAAAGACACAAAGGCTCTAAGTATCACTAAGAATTTACTTTGTGCATCTTGGTGTCTTTGTGGTTCAAATCCAAATAGAGATGCTACCAAAACTTGAATTATTACTGGTTGTACATAAATTCGCTGTATGACCAAAACCCGACTCGAAGCATTCAGTGATGCCGTCATTGCAATTATCATCACCATCATGGTGCTGGAATTAAAAGTGCCGCATGATACAAGTTTTGACGCATTGATAAAACTCTGGCCAGTATTCCTGAGTTATGCTGTTAGCTTTCTCGGGTTAGGAATTTATTGGGGTAATCATCATCATCTTGTTCATACAATTAAGGAAGTCAGAGGCGGTATCTTATGGGCAAATCTTCATTTGCTTTTCTGGCTCTCCCTTATTCCTTTTGCAACAGCATGGATGGGAGAAAATCATTTTGAAAAAAATACAGTTGCAATTTATGCGGCATTAGCTGATCTATGCGGTATTGCTTATTATATTTTACTGATCGTGATCAAAGATTGCAATCGTGACAATACCGCTTTACTTGAAGTATTGAAAAAGCAATCAAAAAAAGGTACGCTGTCCTGCATACTTTATACAGCAGCTATCGGCCTGTCATTTATTAGTGCAACAATTGGAGGGATCCTTATTATTCTTGTCGCAATCATGTGGCTAATGCCTGATAGAAATATTGAAAGATCATTGAAAGAATAATCTATTAAGCTACTGGAGACCCTTTACATAATTATAAATAGCTTTCTGTGAAGCATGCGGTTTATCGTTCGCGGTGATTATTTTCTCATTCGACAGATCTGCTCTGAACAACACTGCTTTTTTTGTATCGTTTAATTGCAATTGCAGAATATCACTGATCTGTTTTTTTAATTTTTCATCATAGATCGGAAATATTACTTCGATCCGGCTATGAAGATTACGGCTCATCCAATCGGCGCTGCCCATATAAAATTCAGGATCACCATTATTATAAAACATAAATACCCTTGCATGTTCCAAATAGCGGTCAACAAGCCTGCGGACAGTTATATTTTCACTTTGTCCTTCAATACCTGGCGCCACGCAACAAATACTTCGAACGATCAATTCCACTTTTACTCCTGCATTACTCGCCTCATATAGTTTCTCGATCATTTCTCTTTCCTGCAGGTTATTTACTTTGATAATAATATGCGCCGGCGATCCTGCTTTTGAATTTTCAATCTCCCGATCGATCATTTTGTTGAAACGCTTCACCATGTTGAACTGCGAGACCAGTAAATGCTTCAGCCTTAATTTATCAACTTCTTCCGGTTGCAATCTTGACTGCAGGTATAGAAACAATTGTTGCAATTCATCACTGAATTCTTTTGCTGAAGTAAAAAAAACATGATCCGTATAAAACCGGCCCGTTGTTTCATTAAAATTGCCGGTTGCGAGTAAAGAATAATTAGTCATATCCCCCTCCTCAAATCTTTTGACAAGCGCAATTTTAGCATGTACTTTCAGGCCGGGTATACTATTAATGATCTTCACTCCAGCCGCTTTCATTTTCTTTGACCATTTCAAATTATTGGCCTCGTCAAATCTTGCTTTCAACTCAACAAACACGGTTACTTTCTTTCCATTCTTTGCTGCGCTGATCAATGCATTTACAATATGTGAATTAGCAGCAACCCTGTAAAGCGTTACATAGATCTCTTTTACCTGCGGGTCAATAGCAGCTTCGTTAAAAAAACGAAGAATATAATTGTAAGAATGATAGGGTAAATGAAGCAGCAGCTCATTTTTTGTGATCGTTTCAAAAATAGAACGATGTGTTGCAAAACCAGGATGCGGCACCGATGGCCATGAATCATAGGTCAACTTTTTTCCAGTGGGATTCGGCAGACCGCCCATATCTTTCAAGTTATGATAGCGGCCACCTTCTACCATTTCTTCATCTCTTATATCAAAATATTTTTTTACAAAATCTCTTATTTCGGGTGGCATGCTGCTTTCAAATAAAAACCTTGTAGCCAGGCCCACATCTCTTTTGCCCAATTGCTTTTCAATTTTTTCTGCTAGATCGCCGGTGAATTCATCTTCAATATTCAATTCTGCATCACGGGTAAGTTTTACGCTGTACGAACCATGAACTCTATACCCCGGAAATACTTCAGCCAGGTTTTCACGAATTACATCATCAATAAAAAGCAAATAATACTTGTCTTCGATCTTTGGTAGTTCAGAAAACCGGGGCAATTGATCGGACGGGATATTCAATAACGCATATTCATGAACCCCCGGAACATCTGTGTCCTCAATATCTACTATAAAATACAAGTAATTATTTTCAAGAAAAATATTTCCCCGGTTTTCTTTTTTAAGGATCACCGGCTGAAGAAATGATAATACTCTTGATAAAAAAAAGTCTAATACCGTCTCCTTGTGTTCACCTCTTACGCTATCGCCGTAATAAAGATGAATATTGTTTTCTTCGAGAGAGGGTAAAATTTGTTTTGTAAATATTCTTCCGAAATCTTCCAGGTGCCCCTGTATATAATCGATCACCGTTTGAGAAAGATTTTCCGGGTATTCTTCACGCAACGAAGTTTTTTTAGCATTGATACTGGTGAATGCATAGATAGAGGGCATGCGAACTCTGAAAAATTCATCAAGGTTCGATGAAAATATCGAAAGAAATTGGATGCGGCTATACAGCGGCACTGATTCATCAGCCGCTTCCAGTAATACACGATGATTAAAACTCAGCCAGCTTAGATCCCTGTTTATAAAAGTGTATTCTTTTGCCATTTGGTCGGTTATAGCTCTCTAAGATAGGGCATAATTGGGTTTCGTGACATATGAATAGATAGTGGTTTTTAAGAATCGATTTATGCCACATTATATTGGCAAGTATATTGGCAGATGAATCTTTCCGTGAGAAATATTCGTCCCATATTTATGGACTGAACAATTGTAATTACCTTTAATAATGGATTTTTGATTATTTGTTATTTATGAATTCAAAGAGCAGTCTTAAATCATTTATGAAAAATTGCATTCTATGTATCAACTTTCTGATATTCCTTCTTAATTCAGCAAGCGGGCAAAAAAGGATTTGCCTGGACGGTGGATACGGCCCCATTAACAAGATCAATCCATTGGTTTTTGTTGACAGCTTTAAAACTGACATATCTTATCTTGTACTTGACCCGGATAAAATTGAATCAATTAATATTTTAAAGGACTCTCTTGCGATATCAAAATACGGTGTTGAAGCAAAAGATGGCGTTATAATCATTCAACCCAAAAAAAATGTTCAGTTTCTTAGTATTGACAGAATTCTTGACAATAATAAAATCAATACTGTGGATAGAAAATTGAGGATCTGCATCAACAATAATTTGATGAAAGAAACACAACTAATATTAATTGAAAGTTCTGAGATCGAAGATGTTCAAATCACAACCGATCGGCATTGGACAAATAGTGAAGATGCAAATTCATGCGAACGATTTATAAATATTATCACGAAAACCAAAGACAAAAACTAGAAGTAGTTTCTTCCCAAGCTAGTATCCACTGATTATCAAAATGGATCCAAACATTGACATTCATTCAGCCGATAAGATAGAGATCAACAATCTCACAAAGCAATTCTTTAACCTGTTCGATAGCACAGATCACAAAACTCCAGATTGGACAACAGCCCAAAAGATCTGCATCCCGGAAATAATCATTATCAAAAAAACAGGGTTAACTGAAGTTGTATATAACCTAACAAATTTTATTGAACCACGCAAGGCAATTCTTTCTAACGGAACTCTTACGAATTTCCAGGAAAAGGAACTGCACGAAGAAACACAGATCATCGGGCATATTGCTCATCGGCAATCCCGATATCAAAAAAGCGGCAATCTCTCTGGAAAATTGTTTGTAGAAACCGGAACCAAGCTGTTCCAATTTATAAAGACGAATAATGGCTGGAGGATAAATTCGCTTGTTTGGGAAGATGATTAAGGACAACAAACATTTTATTACAACACCTTCCCCTCCAGATCATAATCATAAGCCTTCGTGATCTTTACATTTACAAAATCTCCAATCGGAAGTTTTTTTGAAGAATGAATAACCACTTCATTGTCTACTTCAACCGAATCAAATTCCGTACGGCCCAGATATCGGCCCGCTTCTTTTTTATCAATAATGGTTTTGAAATCCTTTCCGACTTTTTGCTGATTCAGTTCATAAGAAATCTCCTGCTGCACTTCCATAACTTCCTGTGCTCTCCTTTCCTTTTCATCAGCTGGCACATCATCGACAAGATCATGAGCAGATGTTCCTTCTTCATGTGAGTATGTAAAGATGCCCACACGATCAAAGCGCTGCTTTTGTAAAAACATTTTTAATTCTTCTATATCATCCTGCGTTTCTCCTGGAAACCCTGCGATCAACGTAGTACGTAAACAAATGCCTGGGACCTTTTCTCTTACTGCAACAATCAGCTCTTCCATTTCCTCTCTCGTTATTTGTCGCTTCATTGCTTTCAGCATATTATTGGCTGCATGTTGCAAAGGCATATCAAGATAATTGCAGATATTTTCTCGTTCACGCATCACATCCAATATCTCCAACGGAAATTTTGAGGGATATGCATAATGCAAACGGATCCATTGCAACCCTTTCACATCAGCAAGACGATGCAACAGGTCGGGCAACATTCTTTTTTTATAAATATCAAGACCGTAATAAGTAAGTTCCTGCGCTATCAACATCACTTCTTTTACACCGCGTCTTACCAAACCTTCGGCTTCTTTTACAACTTCTTCAATTGTTTTACTTACATGGCCGCCCCGCATTAATGGAATAGCACAGAATGAACAGGTACGATTACATCCCTCAGATATTTTTAGATAAGCATAATGCTGTGGCGTTGCCAGCAATCTTTCACCAAGCAGCTCCATTTTATAATCAGCCTCAAATTGTTTCAGCATCAATGGCAATTCCATTGTACCAAACCATGCATCTACCCCCGGAATTTCTTTCTCTAGGTCATCCCTGTACCGGTGACTTAAACATCCTGTCACATAAACCTTATCAAGCCTGCCTCTATTTTTTAATTCAACCTGCTCAAGAATAGTATTGATGGATTCTTCTTTTGCTTTTTCAATAAACCCACAGGTATTTACAACAACAATATTGTGATCTGATTTTTTATTCTCATGTACTACATCTATTTCATTTGCCAGCAACTGGCCACTCAGCACTTCGCTATCCACCATATTCTTACTGCACCCAAGGGTGATGATATTTACTTTGTCTTTATGTAGTTTTTTTGTCTTCATACCCCAACCCCTAAAGAGGCTTTATCATTTTCTATTTTTCAAGATCAAATAATGAAGCGACAAACTCATGCTTATCAAATACAAGTAGGTCAGTCATTTTTTCTCCAACACCAATAAATTTTACCGGTATTTTAAATTGATTAGCGATCGCAAGAACAACCCCACCCTTTGCAGTACCATCCAATTTCGTAATGGCAATTGCTGATACATCAGTAGCTGCAGTAAAATGTTTCGCCTGCTCCAGGGCATTTTGACCAGTGCTTCCATCAAGCACCAACAATACTTCATGCGGTGCATCCGGAATTACTTTTTGGATCACCCGTTTGATCTTGCCAAGCTCTTCCATCAAATGAGCTTTATTATGCAATCTTCCTGCAGTATCTATTAAAACAACTTCGCTTCCTTTTGCCACGGCGCTTTGTGCTGTATCAAAAGCAACAGCAGCAGGATCGCTACCCATATCTTGTTTTACAATTGGCACCCCAACTCTTTCACTCCAGATAGTAAGTTGATCAACCGCCGCCGCACGAAAAGTATCTGCTGCTCCAAGTAAAACATTCTTGCCGGCCTCTTTAAAATTATAAGCCAGCTTACCGATCGTTGTTGTTTTGCCCACACCATTGACCCCAACAACAAGTATTATAAATGGCTTGGTTGGCAGGTCAGAATCAAAAGCATAACTATTTGATGCAGGAGCATCTACTAGCAATTGCTCAATTTCTTCCTTCAGGATCTTATTGAGCTCTGATGTGCCCAAATATTTATCTTTCGCCACCCGCTCTTCGATCTTTTTAATGATCTCGATAGTTGTATCAACTCCCACATCGGCACTTACTAATGCATCTTCTAAATTATCCAACACTTCCTCATCAACGGTACTTTTGCCCGCCACCGCTTTAGAAAGCTTAGTTAAAAATCCTTCCTTGGTTTTTTGCAAACCCTGGTCAAGACTTTCTTTTTCTTTTTTACCAAATAACTTATTTAGAAATCCCATAGTTTTTAAATAATAAATTCCACCCGTGATATCAAAAATAAAAGCCATCACATTTCAGGTGACAGCTTTATTAGTATTTCTAACCCATCGAAATTTTATTTCTGCGCCAGGAACTCTTTCACTTTATCCTTATGCACGATTGCTTCCTTAAACATATACGCACCTGTTTTAGGACTACGTACAGCTTTAATTACTTTACTCCAGTTCTTTGCTTCGGATGCTGCCTTCTGGTCTTTGGTCTTGATCGCGGTTTTTGCTGCTTTTGCCATGACTTAATTATTTAATTTCTTTATGAACAGTCACCTTCTTTAAAATAGGGTTGAACTTTTTCAACTCCAATCTTTCAGGATTGTTCTTTTTATTTTTCTTGGTGATATAGCGGCTTGTACCTGGCTGACCACTTGCTTTGTGTTCAGTACATTCTAATATCACTTGTACACGATTACCTTTCTTTGCCATTGTCTATTCAGATTTAAATGTGTTGTCCTTTTTTTCTCAACTCCTTTACAACAGTGTAAAGTCCGTTTTTGTTGATAGTACGGATACCTTCAGTTGATAACTTCAGAGTGATCCATTTATCTTCTTCGGCCAGGAAAAAACGTTTTGTCTGCAGGTTGGGCAGAAAACGACGTTTCGTCTTGATGTTTGAGTGAGAAACATTGTTCCCAGTGATCGGAACCTTACCTGTAACCTGACATACTCTAGCCATAATGAACAAAAATTTAGGACGGCAAAGGTAGGGGAATGAGTTTAGATTTTCGATTACAGATTTAAGATTTTTTCCAGATTGTTTCAGATAATATCTTCTGGGTATTACACTGAACCTCAAAGGTTCAAAGTTAATATTTTGATACCAACTACTGAGCCTTGATTAGGCTACTGTTGTGACGCTCCATTAAGGGTTCGGTTCCCTGTTCGTCTTTTTTTGAATGCCTGTTTTCCAGTAGCTTCGCAACCCGGTGTAAATTCCGAAATCTTAAATCTAAAATTCCAAATCAACATTATGGCTTACGACGTAGTAGTTCTTGGCAGCGGCCCCGGCGGATATGTAGCCGCAATACGGGCAGCTCAGTTAGGTTTTAAAACAGCAATTATAGAAAAAGAAAGTCTTGGCGGCATTTGCCTTAATTGGGGTTGTATCCCCACAAAGGCCCTGCTTAAAAGTGCCCAGGTTTTAGAAGATATAAAGCATTCCAAAGAATTCGGTATTGAAGCCAGTGGTACTCCAAATTTTGAAGCGATCATCAAACGCAGCCGCGGTGTAGCTGATAAAATGAGTCGTGGCGTTCAGTTCCTGATGAAGAAAAATAAGATCGATGTTCATATGGGCTTTGGAAAATTAAAAGCCAAGGGTCAAATCGAAGTAACAGCTGCTGATGGAACTAAGAAAGTTGTTGAAGCAAAAAATATCATCATTGCAACAGGCGGCCGCAGTCGCGAATTGCCGTCAATGAAATTGGATGGCAAAAAAGTTATTGGTTACCGGGAAGCAATGTCATTGGCTCAACAACCTAAATCAATGATTGTCGTGGGTAGTGGCGCTATTGGTGTTGAATTCGGGTACTTTTATAATAGCCTTGGAACAAAAGTTACGATCGTTGAATTTTTACCAAGGGTAGTGCCGGTAGAAGATGAAGAAGTTTCAAAAGAGCTCGATAAGAATTTTAAAAAGAATGGCATCACCATTATGACCAACAGCGAGGTAACTTCTGTTGATACTTCAGGTGCCGGCGTAAAGGCAAAAGTGAAAACTCCCGATGGAGAAACAACATTAGAAGCTGATGTGTTATTAAGTGCCGTTGGTGTTTCAGCAAATATTGAAGGAATTGGTTTGGAAGAACTCGGTATCAAAACTGAGAAGGGTAAAGTAATGGTTGATAAATTTTACCAGACAAATGTTCCCGGCGTTTATGCAATTGGTGATTGTGCACCCGGCCAGGCTCTTGCCCACGTTGCAAGTAAAGAAGGGATCATTTGTGTTGAGAATATTGGTTTCAATGAAAAAAAATATAATCACAAGCCAGAGCCAATGGATTATAATAATGTACCAGGCTGTACATATTGCTATCCGGAAATTGCATCTGTTGGCTATACCGAAAAGCAAGCAAAAGACGCGGGGTATGAAATTAAGGTTGGTAAATTCCCATTAAGTGCAAGCGGTAAAGCATCAGCGGCTGGTCATCCGGAAGGGTTTATTAAAGTGATCTTCGATGCTAAATACGGCGAATGGCTCGGTACTCATATGATCGGTTACAATGTCACCGAAATAATTGTACAAACAGTTACAGCAAGAAAATTAGAAACAACTTACCACGAAGTTCTGAATAGTATTCATCCGCATCCTACGATCAGCGAAAGTGTGAAAGATGCAATCGAAGTGGCTTACGGTGAAGCAATACATCTTTAGAACCACGATTTAAAAGATTTTTAAGGATTATGAGGAAACTTATGATCCTTTTTTATTTTGTACTTATTATACTTTATAAGCTACCAATTTCCTCATAATCCCTTTCAATCCTATTAATCATGGTTCTGAATAAATCGTGGTTCTAAAAAAGGGCTATCTCACGATAGCCCTTACCTCTCAATTAGTATTGGTTGTTCATCTATAGTTTAACAAATTTGGTGTGTAGTCTCTCTCCGTCTTTTTCCGCACGGATAAAATAAACTCCCGCGTTTAAACGGCTTACGTCAATCGTTTCAATTTTGGAGCCAATGATCTGATTTAACACAACTCGTCCGCTCATATCTAGGATCTCCATCTTTTTACCTATCCATCTTTCGTCATAATCAAAATATACTTTGATAGAAGTGGCAGCAGGATTTGGATAAACCTGTGCATTATACCATTTTGGATAAAAGTCAGGCAGCGGTGACGCGGGTTCCATCATTGACACATTTAATCCCTTTGAATAAAGAATAGAATTTCTTGGACCACCAGCTTCAAATACTGTTCTTCCTCTTTTTCTTTGTCCGTTTGTGAACATATTCATACAAACATCATCAGTAAAATCCATAAAGTTCATATACATATCACCAATTGGACCGTTGCTGCATGTAACCCTGGTGCCGCTTGGGCAACCGGGTGTGTATGACCCTTGCTTTGGTGTATCATCAACTTTATCATCACCACAATATTCCTCACCCCAAATATGATAAAGATTTACCCAATGTCCCACTTCATGCACAACGGTTCTGAGATCATTTATTTTAGGAGTTGTACCTCTAGTCTTAAGAATATCTTCGACAGATAAAACGACACCATCCTTTAAAGGATCCATGCCCGGAAATGTACTGTAACCCATTACATCCTTCATTTTGCATATCCAGATATTCAAATAGCTTTTTGAATCCCAGGCATCATCACCATAGGATTCACTAAATTTCATTTTATCATCAGACATCCAATAAAGTACTGGTGTATATTTTTTTATAACCCCAGTAGTACCGCTTCCATGTGGATCCATTGTTGCTAACCTAAATTCAAACCCCATAGATGCTGCAAAAGGTTTAAATACTGAAGGAGTATTTGAAGAATCAGAATTCTTTTTATTAAAATCCCTATTGAGAGCCGCGATCAACCGATCCAGGATTGTCTTATCTATATTTTCTTCCCTTGTGCGATAAAGCACATGAAAAATGACAGGAATAGTTATTGTCTCCGGAATCCCATTAACTCTTTGTGCACTACCTGTTGAGCTGGTTCGTTCGCGGGTAAATACATCAACTTGCTCTAATTTATCTTTTAAAGAAATGTCTTCACTCACTTGCCGGTTAACATATTCTTCTATGCTACATCTCTTCTGCGAAAACAATTGAAATCCGGTAACAACAAAAAATAATACTGCCAGGTACTTAGCCATAATAATAGAATGAGAAATCTTAAATAATGCGGGATTTCAGGGACAGGGACTATTAAAATGGCATTCTGAAGGATACGAATCGATGAATCTTAGGATGGAATTACCAGGCGCTAAGGTTTGCTTGGAGATTGATTCTCAAATATAATCGATTAACATTTTAAATCACAACTTTCTCTTTCAAAATATTTTTTCAATCGTACATTTACCAAACTTAATCTATCATCGAGAAAACAATTACATGAAAAGAAAAATCTTTCTTCCACTTATCGTAGTTTTTCTTATTTCTTCCTTCACATTTTTGTTTGTGTGCTGTAAGGCCAGGGACAAAGTGGTAGATCCACCAATTGAAAACCAAACACCACCTCCACCGGTTTTAGGTCATACAATCATACAAGTGTATCCTCATGATACTAGTTACTATACGCAGGGGCTTACTTTTTATAAAGGAGAATTGTATGAAGGAACCGGGGATCCGGGCTATATAGGCAAAACAAGATTAATGAAGGTAGATCTTAAAACAGGAAAACCATTAAAGTCAATTTCATTATCTGATAAATTTTTTGGCGAAGGCATTACAATTTTAAGAGATACAGTTTATCAACTTACATGGCAGGAACATAAAGTATTTGTGTACACTCTCAATGATTTTAAAAAAATAAAAGAATACGATATTGACACTGAGGGTTGGGGAATAACAAATGATGGCCAAAAATTAATTGTAAGTACTGGCAGCGGCATGCTTTACTATTATGATCCTTCCACTTTTAAATTACTAACCAAAAGTTCTATTATGGAAGGCAATAGCAATACATTTAATTTAAATGAGCTTGAATATATCGATGGCTTTGTTTATGCCAATCAATATCAATACCCATATGTATTAAAAATAGATCCTGCAGCAGGACGAGTAGTTGCCAAATATGATCTGAATGATATGTGGAACAAGGTAAAAGCAATCAATCCCGAAGTAGACGTGCCAAATGGCATCGCCTATGATTCAACAACAAAAAAGATCTATGTTACAGGTAAGTACTGGCCAGAGATGTATGAGATACAATTGGGACAGTAAATTATTTTGAAATAATATAGATCACGGAGCTGCATTTCTTAGCATCACGCATTGCCTTAAAATTTGAAATTAACCCCGTCCAAAATGCACCAACCCATTTTGTATTTCCGTTTTTATATTTACTGCTCAGCAGGCTGACATAAAAACTATCAAACCACATTGGTTTTACAGCAACGATCTTTAAACCGCATTCTTTCATCAGCCATTGCATGGTGTGGGGCGTAAAGTGATAAAGATGCCTTGGCACATCATAAGCGGCCCAATACTCTTTATATTTTTCAGCATCATAACTTGTATAGTTAGGTACTGCTATAAAAAGTTTGCCATTATCAGCCAACAGCTTTTTAAATGTCTGGATATATTTTTTGACGTCATGTACATGCTCCAACACATGCCAGAGTGTAATTGCGTCAAATCTATTTTCTGATAAATTAAAAAGCTCCCCGGAAGGTAAAAGCTCTATTGAATGCTCTTTGGAAGCCACGGCCCTTGCTCCTTCATCAGGCTCAAGTCCGGTTACCTGCCAGCCTGCTTTTTGCATAGCAACAACAAAATGACCCGTGCCACTGCCCACATCAAGCAGGTTGCCGTTTTTTAAACCAGTTTCTTTTTCTACTAAATTTTTCTTTTGATTCAATGAAAAGTTTCTGACGAAACGATACATGCGATTGATCAGACCTTTTGAGCTGTCTGTATGTGAAATGTAGTCGTCGGACTTATAATATGCACCGATACTTGTTTCAGAAGGCGGGTTTTGGGTAAATCTAACCTGGCAATTCCTGCAATGATAAATTTCAAAATACTCCTGGCTTACAGTATTGTCTTTTACTTTAAAAACTTCTGAAATACCAGCCGATCCGCAAACCGGGCAAAGCGTATAGTGAATTTGATTGCTCATTAATAAAGCCTTCCCTTAGTTTGATTTAATGACCGATTGATTTCCTGCTGATGAAGTTGAAAATCCTTTCTCAAAAAAATACCACCCGATAAAAATCACTGCTACCACTGTAAGAATAAGAGCGATCAGCCATGTATAATTTTTCTTTGGACGACTTCCCGCTAAGAATTCTTCCATTTCCACTGAAGTCTTTTCCTTCTCTCCTACTAATACAATATGTTCAGCTTTTACACGAATAACTTTTTGGGCTATTACAGGCGGTTCACTTTGTAATGAAATATTTTGCGGATCGAGTTTTAGTTCACCATTACTGTTTCGACGGATCACACCTACTTTTTCCCAACTCACCTCTCCATATTTTGATAGTTGCTCTTTTAAGTCAAAAGAAAAATCATTTACAGATTTTATGGCCTCCCATTCTGTAATATTCAGCGAGGAAGAAAGCCAGTTAAAAAGTTTTTTTGACGGTTTATCATTTGCTGAATCAATAGTAAAAAAAAATGCCGGGGCAAGAAACTGTTTGTTCGGAAAATCATGTTGTGACGGGGATTGGCAAACAGCAATAGTGCCGATTCCGGGTAGACTTAGTTTCTTATTTAATAACAGGAATTCGTATAATCTATCTTGCATTATTTCGTTTTCTGATCGAATGCGAAGATAACGCCAGCGAGGAAATTAAACCCATAAGACTTGTACAACTTCCATGGCTCATACTCTTTATTAAAAATATTATTGAATT
>Ga0207641_10002642_pt1 | contig 16400 bp, 11 predicted proteins | sample KBSSwiS62_FD_184306 | JGI IMG/M metagenome (GOLD analysis project Ga0207641, IMG submission 184306) | Switchgrass rhizosphere microbial communities from Kellogg Biological Station, Michigan, USA - KBS Switchgrass S6-2 (SPAdes) (version 2) | ecosystem: Host-associated > Plants > Roots >... | reverse complement strand
CCATGAACACCGTCCTTTCCGGACATGCGGAGGATATGGGTCCCGGCTTTCGCCGGGATGACGGTGGGCGTGTGGAAGCGGCGCGGCCAAAACCGATGCGGGTGATGTCGATCAACCAGTGCACCGACCAGATCCTGCTCGCGCTGCTGCCGCCCGAGCGGATCGTCTCGGTCTCGTGGCTGTCGCGCGATCCAGAAGCCTCGCTGATGGCGCGCGAAGCGGCGCGCGTCGGGATCAATCATGGTCTGGCCGAGGAGGTGCTGCGCCAGCAGCCCGATCTCGTCGTCGCCGGCACCGGCGCGCGGCCGGCGACGCGCGCTTTCCTCAAGCGGCTCGGCTATCCGCTGGTCGAGGTCGACGATGCCTATGATTTCGACCAGATCCGGACGGTGACGCGGCGGATCGCGGCCGCGGTGGGCGAGGAAGCGCGCGGCGAGGCGCTGATCGCGCGGATGGACCGCCGGCTCGCCAGGCTCGCACGCGAGACCGGCCCGCCGATCCGGGTCGCGGCGTGGGGCGGCGACGGCTTCGGCGCGCCGGCGGGATCGCTTTACGACACACTGCTCAGCACGGCCGGTGCGACCAACATCGCCAACCAGCCCGCGATCGCGGGCTATGGCGCCGCCAATGTCGAAGTGCTGCTGGCGGCCGCGCCCGACCTGCTCGTGCTGGGCGCGCCGACCGCCGAGGGTCCCGCGCTGCGCGACGCCGTCACCGGCCATCCGCTGGTGCGGCGCTATTGGGGCCACGGCCGGAGCGTGACGGTGCGGCAGGCCGACTATCTCTGCGGCACGCCGCAGATCGCCGACGCCGCGCTGGCGCTGCGTGACCGGCTGCGCCGAACCGCTGCCGCGGCGCGGACGCCGCTGCCGTTCGCGGGGAGGCGGATGCGATGAGCGGGGACAAGAGCAGGCTGCCCAGCGCAGAAAACTGCAGTTCCCCGGCGAAAGCCGGGGCCCAGGAGTCACACGCTCGGTATGCGCGACTCCTGGGCCCCGGCTTTCGCCGGGGAACTGCGTATTTTCGATCCCTCGTCCAATCCCTCACCACATCATGACCCGCTGGCTGTTCCCCGCACTGTTGCTGATGCTGATCCTTGCCTCCGGCGCCTCGCTGCTTGCCGGCACGCTCTGGCTGCGGCCGGCCGAAGTGTTGGCGGCGCTGACCCATCCGGGACCCGATCTCGCCGGGCTGATCGTCACCGAGATCCGCCTGCCGCGGCTGATCCTGGCGGTGCTGATCGGCGCCATCCTCGGCCTGTCGGGCGCCGTGCTGCAGGGCCTGCTGCGCAATCCGCTCGCCGAACCCGGCCTGCTCGGCGTGTCGGCCGGCGCGTCGCTGGGTGCGGTGATCGCGATCTATTACGGTTTCGCCGCCAGCTTCACTTTGGCGACTCCGTTGTTCGGCCTCGTCGGCGGCTTCGTCACCGCCGGGCTGGCGCTGCTGCTGGCGCGCAGCGGCGGTACGCTGGCGCTGATCCTCGCCGGCGCCGCGGTATCGAGCATGGCCGGCGCCGGCGTCAGTCTCGCGCTCAACCTCGCGCCCAATCCCTATGCGGCTTACGAGATCATGACCTGGCTGATGGGCTCGCTGGCCGATCGCAGCTGGGATCATGTCCGGCTTGCCGCACCTCTCATCCTCGTCGGCGGCCTGTTGCTGGCGATGACCGGCCGCGCGCTCGACGCACTGGCGCTGGGCGAGACGCAGGCGGAAAGCCTCGGCATCCATGTCGGCCGGATCCGCTTTCTCGCTTTGCTCGGGACAGCGATGGGCGTCGGCGCCGCCACCGCGGTCGCCGGCGCGATCGGCTTCGTCGGGCTGGTCGCGCCGCATGTCGTGCGGCCGCTGGTCGGCCACCGGCCTTCGGCGACCTTGCTACCGGCGGCGCTGGCGGGTGCGATCCTGGTGGTGACCGCCGATATCGCGACGCGCATCATCCGCTTCGGACCCGAGACCAAATTGGGCGTGTTGATCAGCGTCGTCGGTGCGCCTTTCTTCCTGTGGCTCGTGCTCCACGTCCGGACGCGTGCGCCATGAGCGCGCTCGCGCTTGCGCGCGTGACCCTGCGCCGCGGTGAACGCACGGTGCTCGACGGTATCGACGTCCATTTCGCATCCGGCCGCCTGACCGCGGTGATCGGTCCCAATGGCGCCGGCAAGAGCAGCCTGCTCGAAACCGCCGCCGGGCTGCTCACTCCGCAGTCGGGCGAGATCAGCTTGGGCGGCATGCCGTTGCGGACGATCGGGCGGCGCATGCTCGCACGCCGCCGCGCCTATCTGCCGCAGCGCGCCGCGGTGGAATGGCCGATCAGTGTCGAACGCGTCGTCGCGCTGGGCCTTACGCCGTCGCTGCCCGCGTTCGGCGCGCTGCCCGCTCATGTCCAGCCGGCGATCGAGCGCGCGCTGGCCGACTGCGATCTGCTCGCTTTGCGCGACCGGCCGGCGACCGGCCTGTCGGGCGGCGAACTGGCGCGGGCGATGCTCGCGCGGGCGATCGCCGGCGACCCCGAACTGCTGATCGTCGACGAGCCGACCTCGGGCCTCGATCCCCGCCACGCGATCGACGCCGCGCTGCGCCTGCGCGCGCGCGCCGATGCCGGCCGCACGGTGATCATGGCGATCCACGACCTCGATCTCGCGCTGCGCGTCGCCGACGATGTCGTGGCGGTCCGCGCGGGCCGAATCCTCGCCGCCGGCCCCGCCCGCGAGGTGATGACCGCGGCGATGCTGGAAGCACTCTACGACGTGCGCGTTCGCGTCATCTTCGATGAACTGGGCGGGTCGATCCGGTTTCTCGATTAGTTTTCGTGGGTCTATGCCAGCGGCAATTTCACGGCGATGCGAAAGCCGCCCGGCCGCGGCTCCGCGATTGCATCGCCGCCATAGCGCCGGGCGGCCGCGCGGACGAAGGGCAGGCCCAGCCCATAGCCGCCGCCGGCGGTGACCGACGCGGCGACGTGGGGATCGAAGATGCTCTCCAGCCGATCCGCCGGCACCTCCGGCCCGTCATTGTCGACCGACAGCACCGCGCGTTCCCCGGCTGTGGCAAGCGCCACTTTTATGGTGCTGCCGGGATCGGCGAATTTGATCGCGTTCTGCAGCAGATTGGCGATCATCCGCTGGACGATATCGGTCCGCGCGGTGATCGCGGCCGGCGCCGTCGCGAGCGTGATATGCTTGCCCGCAGCCTCGGCCTCGTCGTCGAACACGTCGGCGACCAGCAGCTCGAGCTGCGCCGCGAGATCGACGCGGGTGAAGCCGTCGCGCGCCTGCGTCTCGATCCGGACGATGTCGAGCAGCTGGACGCAGCGATGAAGCAAGGCCTCGACCTCGCGCCGGACATCCGCCACCGCCTCATGTCCACCCAGCATCGTCTCGAGCGCCTCCAGCTTGCGCGCCGCCACAACGAGCGGCGAGCGCAGATCATGGGCGATGTGGATGGCGAGGCTCGAGAGCCCGCCCGCGAGCGTGCCCAGCCGCGCGATCATGCCGTTGACATGGTCGGCAAGCAGCGCGAATTCGCCGCCGCCGCCGCCGTCCGTGGCGCGGACCGTGAAGCCCGAACTCTCAACCGCGTCGAGCACCGCGTTGAGCGCGCGGACGCGGGCATTGAGTCCGGCGTTGAACAATGCCGCGACCGCCAGCGCGAGCAGCGCGAACACGATGAACACGCCAAAGCCGATGGCGGTGGCGCGCAGATAGAGCGTGCGATCGACCGGCAGGACCCGCGCGACGAGAATGTCGATGTCGCCGAAGCGGCGTTCGACGCCCCAGGCGCTCGCCGGCGCGGCGAGGCAGACCGCGCCCTGCGCCAGCTTCAGCTGCACATCGCCGCCGCCGCCGGCCGGCCAGGCCACGCCGCGCGTGCCGTCGACGCCGGCAGCGGTGCGGACGAGGATGATGCGCGGATCGGAGGTGGCGCGTTCGCACCCGGCCCCTCGCGCGGCGGCGCTCAATTGCGCGCGCTCGCGCACGATCAGCGCCGCCTGGTCGGCCAGCAGCGCATCGGCGGCCGGGCCGAGACCGGCCGATCGCGCCGCCAGATCGTCGAGCTTGCTGGCGATCTCTTCCATTTCCTGCCGCGCCAGCGCCAGCGCCTGGGCCTTGGCATTGGCCTGCACCAGCCACGTGGTTGCACCGATGGACGCGGCGAGCGCCAGGCTCATCAGGCCGATGAGCGCGATTGCCAGCCGCGTCGTGAGTCGGCCAGACATCAGGCGGCCGGCCATCAGGCCGTCACATGCTCGCTCAGGTCACGGACGATGAAGCCCTTGCCCCAGACATTGGCGACGATGCTGTCGAATTCGTCGAGTCCGGCCGGCATCTGCTTCGCCAGATCCTGCCGCATCCGCCGGATCGCGGTGTTGACCGTGCCGACATATTCGTCGGGCAGGATGTTCCATCCGGTCCAGCAGCGGTCCCACAGCATCGCATGGGTCAACGGGGCCCCGCCCGCGCGCAACAGTTCCACCAGCATGTCGAAACCGCGGCCGGAAAGCTCGATGCGCGCGTCACCGAAGCGCAAGGTCCGCGCTGCCGGATTGACTCTGAGCGGCCCGTTGACCAGCGGCGCGGTCTCGCTCGCCGGCGCACCGGCTTCGCTGTTGCGCAGCTGCGCCGCGACGCGGGCGAGCAGTTCCTCGTTGCTGACCGGCTTGGGGACATAGTCGTCGGCCCCGCCCAGCAGCCCCGCCAGCCGGTCATGCTCGCCGCCCAGCAAGGTCACGAACAGCGCCGGACTCTTCGCCGATCCGCCATTGCTCTCGCGAATCCGCCTGAGCACTTCGAGCCCGTCGATCCCCGGATTGAGCCGGTCGAGCAGCAGGACGTCATAGCGCGCCGCCACGCCCAGCCGCGCCGCCTCGTCGCCCACCGTCACCCAAATCACGTCGGCGAAACCGGCGGCCAGCAGCGTATCGCGCATCTGTTCGCCCAGCACATCCTCGTCCTCGAGCAGCAGCACCGTCCTGCCCGCGAACAGCCCGGCCAGCCGGGCCATCACGGTCGCGTCGAAATTCAGCATGTCCGCCCTGCCCCCAGCACTCGGCGCCACCATCACAGCGGCCCCACCGATGATTCACTCGTCGCGCCCGCGGTGCGGAGCTTCGCCGAAGCCGCGGTCCGGGGCAACGCCATATGGCGGATGCCGAGGCCCGGCCGCTCGACCCGCAACACCGCCAGCTCGCCGGTCTGCCCGGCGATCGCCGTCTGCGCCGCCTCGGCGGTCGCGACCGGGCGATTGCCCACGGACAGCAGGACGTCGCCGGGGCGCAGGCCGTAGCGCTCGGCGATCGAACGATCGGCGACCGCGACCACGGCCACCCGGCCATCGGCCGCGATGCCGAAGCCCAGGCCGAGATCGGGCGACGGCGCTTCGTCGCTTTTCGATGCCTTGCTGGCGGTGTCGCGCCCCCCGGCGGCGGGATCGTCGGCTTCGAGCAGCGCCGCGATCGTCGTGGGGCCGGAACGGCGGGCGACGCTCAGCCGCACGCGCTGCCCGGGATGGCTGCCGATCAACGCGCGCGACAGATCGCGGGCATAGACCAGTCTCTGTCCGTCGATCGCGGTGATGATGTCGCCCGGCTCCAGCCCGGCCAGGTCGGCCGATCCGCCGACCTTGACTGAATCGACCAGCAATCCGCTGCCCTTTGCGACGCCCAGCGATCGCGCGATCGCGGCATCGGCCGAACTCGCCATGATGCCCAGCGCGCCCCGCGCGATATGGCCTTCGGCGATCAGCGCATAGGCGGTCGCGCGCGCGACCGACGCCGGAATCGCCAGGCCGATGCCGATGTCGAAGATCGCCTCGGGCGGCGTCGCGGTGTTGACGCCGACGACCCTGCCCTCCGCGTCGACCAGCGGCCCGCCCGAACTGCCTGGGTTGATCGTCGCGTCGTGCTGCAGGAAGTCGACCGGCCAGGCGACGTCATAGGCGCGGCCGTCGCCCGAGACGATGCCGCTGGTGGCGGAGAAGGGGAAGGACATCGGGCTGCCCAGCGCGATCACCGCCGCCCCGGGTGCCGGGCTCGCATCGGCGAAGAGGAGCGGCGCGACGCCGGCGGGTGGATCGATGCGGATCACAGCGAGGTCGATGCGCGGATCGCGGCCGATCACCACGCCGTCGCGCACGCCGCCATCCTTGAAGCGGATGCGCGCGCGGCCGGCCTTGCCGACGACATGGCCGTTGGTGAGGATATGTCCGGCGCCGTCGAACAGGAAGCCGCTGCCATGCCCCCCGACCGGCGTGCCATCCGCCCGCATCGGCTCGACGATCACGACCGCGGGCATCGCCTTGGCGACCGTCGTCGATGCATCGACGAGGCGCAGGCTGCTGGACGCGGATGAGGGCGGTGCAACACAGGCGAACGCTGGCGTGGACACCGCTAGAGGGGCCACCAAAAGAAGAACAGTCTTCAGCGACGACCACCGCCGTTCCCCGGCGAAAGCCGGGGCCCAGGAGTCACACGCTCGGTATGCGCGACTCCTGGGCCCCGGCTTTCGCCGGGGAACGGCTTTTGCTCCGGACTTGAAGGCCACCGCGAAACCGCTGCGGCGCAAGGCACTGAAATTCATGAGGCGAGCATCCCGCTTGTTGCCGGCCCGGCATGGGCCAGGCCGGCCGTGCGTTCCTCTGACCCTTTCTGACGGATCAACGCGATCTGCATCCGGCGGCATCGCGATCAGTTCGAGACCAAAGTCGCCCGCGTCCACACCAGCCCCTGGTTGACGATCCGCGCGGTGTAGCGCCCGGCAAAGGCGGGGGTGAGGCCGCAGCTGGCATGATGGCCGGCGCTGCGGTCGTCACAGGCGATGCGGCCGGCGGCGTCGCGGATCTCGATGTCGACATCGGTATCGCCATCGCCGATCGCGATCACGCGCAAAGGCTCGCCGGCGCGTGCGGTCAGCTCGATGCGCCAGGTCGCGCGCGCGGGAATCTCGCGGGTGATGCGGATCGGACCATTGCCGAAGCTGCTGAAGGCGACGCCCTTGGCCGCTTCCTGCCGGCGCGCGGCGATCGCGGCGAGCAAGCCTGGGTCGCCGTCGGACAGCGCCTCCGCCGCGTCGAGCAGGCTCGCCACATCCGTCGCGGGCTGCGCCGGCTTGTCGGCGCGCGGCTCTGGATGTGCCGGCGGTTCGATCACCCCTGCATCGGCGGGCGGACGGGTCTCGATCGCGGCGAGCATGGTCGCGGCCGTCACCAGTCCCTGCGCGTCGGCATGCGCACGCGCCCATTCGGCGACCCGATTGGCGGTTTCGATCTGCTCGATCGCCCCTCTGTCCGACGGCGGACTCGCGCCGAGCGCCGCCGCGGCGCAGATCGCCGCCAGTGCCGCCGCCAGCCGAACTTGTCCCGCCTTCACGTGCCTCTCCGACCGATACACTGGCGACGCTAGCGGATCGGCTACGCCCCGACATCTGTCAAAAGACTGACACCATAAAGCTCCCCTCCCCTTCAGGAGCAACACCGCTCGATCGGGTCGGGATTGCCCCCGGCAATCCCTAAATCATGCCGGGGGCATGATTTACCCGATCGACCGGTGTTGCTGGGCTGGGGGTGGGGGATGTCGATCACGACCAAGCCTGTGATTCTTGTCTCGGAGTCCCCCACCCCAACCCCTCCCCTGAAGGGGAGGGGCTTTTCCGGCGCTCACCCGATCGTCAGCGGAAGCAAGGAATTGCCGCGCGCGATCACCAGTTGCACCTGGCCGCGCGCGCCACGCAGTCTCGCGATCAGATCGGCAACCGATCTCACCGGTTCGCCGTTGACGCCGACGATGACATCGCCCGGCAGCAGGCCGCGTTCGGACGCCTTCGATCCCTGTGCGACGAAGCCGACCACCGCGCCCCACGCGCCGGCCGGCAGCCGGTCCTGCGGCGTGATCGCGCGGAACTGCGCGCCGAACGCCTGGGCGCCGCCCCCGCCCCCCCCCGCACCGGGCTGGCCGCCGGGCCTCGCCGGCATCTCGACCACCGCGACCGCCGCCTGCGGCTTCGGCGCCTCGATCGTCACGCTGGTCGTCCGGCGCTGGCCGCCACGCAGATAGGCGATCGGCACCGCCGTGCCGGGCTGGGCGATGCCGACGCTGGCGGAGAGGCCGCCGGGCGCATTGACCGCGCGGCCGCCGGCCTCGACGATCACGTCGTCGGGCTTCAGGCCGGCCTTGTCGGCCGCCGACCCCGGATCGACCGCCGCGATCAGCGCGCCGCGACGGCTGGTCAGCGCTTTCCCGCGCTGCAATTCGGGCGTGATCTCCGCGACCTCGATCCCGATCCGGCCGCGCTTGACCGCGCCGAACGCACGCAGCTGGTCGGCGACCGCCAGCGCCATCCGCACCGGCACGGCGAAGGCGATGCCGATATTGCCGCCGCCCTGGCCGCCGGACAGGATCGCGGTGTTGAGGCCGATCAATCGGCCGCGGCTGTCGAGCAGGGGACCGCCCGAATTGCCGCGATTGACCGGCGCGTCGGTCTGGATGAAGTCCTCGAGACCTTCGCCGATTCCCGAGCGGCCGAGGCCCGAGATGATCCCCATCGTCACGGTCTGTTCGAGCCCGAGCGGATAGCCGATCGCGAAGGCGATATCGCCGACGTCGACCATGTCGCTGTCGCCGAGTATGATCTGCGCGAGTTGCGCGGGCGCGATGCGGATCAGTGCGACGTCGGTCTGGGCATCGCGCCCGACCAGAGTGGCATCGACGGTGCGGCCGTCGTTGAGCTGCACCTGCAGCCTTGTCGCCGGTTCGACGACATGATTGTTGGTCAGGATCTCGCCCCTGGCGGCGTCGATGATCACGCCCGAGCCATTGCCGAGCACGCCCTCCTGGCCATTTTCGGGCGACCGGCCGATCGCGAGGATCCGCACCACCGCCGGCGTTGCGGCGTTGATCTGGCTGGCGAAAGAATAGACGCCGCGCGCGCTGTCATAGGGTGCAGGCGCGGCGGACTGGGCGCGAAGCGGGGCGTGGGCCGTCAGCGGCATCGCCAGAACGGACGCGAGCGCGATGCGCGCGGCACAGGATCTCAGACCCGATTTCATGCAGACTCCCCTCGAACACGTCCCCACCATGACGTGATGCGAGCGATAGCGAAGCTGACGCAGTCTGACAAAGGCCCGGGATCGGGCGCCTTACGGGCCGTCGCTCAGCGGACCTTGGTCTTCCGCCAGGCATAATAGGCCGCGACCATCTCGTCATGGCGCTTGTCCAGCCCCTGCATCGTCAGATTGACGTGGCCGAAGCCGAGATCGTGATTGGCCTTGGCGAGCCGCCCCAGCAGCGACTTGCCCGGATGTTCCTCCGGCCGGATCAGCCACAGGCTCAGGAAGCGCTGGTTCATCATGTCGGTCTCGCGCGCCTCGCGGATCGCCGAGAAGGCGATCGGCTTCTCGGCCCAGCGCCGCCAGTAGACGCCGCGCTGGTCGATCCGCACCTGTACCGCGCCGTCGAAGAACAGCCGTGCGATCGCGAAGGTGCAGCCGAGGAAGAAGATCGCGCCGATCGGCGAGATGATCTTCGCGACCGGCTTGTCGATGAAGAAGACCGCGACCGACAGCGCGGTCATGCCCAGCGCCAGCAGCAGCAGCAGGCCGGTGCGCAGCCGCGACGTGCGCGCCTCGAACGGCGCCAGCGCGGTCATGGCGCCGCCGCCCGGCTGCGGGTCTTGCGCGCGCGGGCGATCAGCAGCCGGTCGATCTTGCGGCCGTCCATGTCGACCACCTCGATCCGCCAGCCCTGCGCGGTGAAATGTTCGCCGGTGGTGGGCAGATGCTTGATCACCGACAGCACATAGCCGGCGGCGGTCGCATAATCGCGGTCGTCGGGCAGGTCGATGCCCAGCCGCTCGGCCAGCAGGTCGGCCGACATCGATCCGGCGACCAGCAGGCTGCCATCCTCGCGCTCGACCAGTTCGGGATCGGTGCCCTCGTCCTGGTCCGACGCGAAGGCACCGGCGATCGCGCGCAGCAGATCGATCGGCGTCACCAGCCCTTCGAAATGGCCATATTCGTCGTGCAGCAAGGCGACCGGCACTTCGGCCGCGCGCAGCGTGTCGAGCGCGTCCATCGCATCGAGCTGATCGGGCATGACCGGTGCCGAGCGCATCAGCGCGCGCAGATCGAGGCTTGTGCCGAGGATCAGCGCGCCGACGATGTCGCGCGCCTGCACCACGCCGATGATCCGGTCGACCGATCCTTCCGCCACCGGCAACCGGCTGTGCTGGGTGTCGGCGAGTTTGGCGCGCACCGCGTCGAGATCGGCCGAAACATCGATCCAGTCGACCTCGGTGCGCGGCGTCATTACCTCGCGCACCGGCCGGTCGGCGAGGCGGACGACGCCCGAGATGATCGCGCGCTCGCTCTCCTCGATCACACCCGACTTGCTCGCCTCGGCGACGATCAGATGGAGCTCCTCGGCGGTCACATGCTGGTCGGATTCGCGATCGAGACCGACGAGGTGGAAGATCGCCGCGCTCGAGGCGTCGAGCAGCCACACGATCGGCGCGGTCGCGCGCGACACCCACAGCATCGGCGTCGCAACCAGCGCCGCGATCGGTTCCGGATTGCGCAGCGCGAACTGCTTGGGGACCAGTTCGCCGACGATCAGCGAGAAGTAGGTGGTGATGGCGATGACGAGGACGAAGCCCGTTTCGCCGGCGTAGCGCTCGGGCAGGCCCAGCCAGACCAGCCGCTGCGCGGTCGGCTCGCCCAGGCTCGCACCCGAATAGGCGCCGGCGAGGATGCCGATCAGGGTGATGCCGATCTGGACCGCCGACAGGAACTTGCCGGGATTGTTCGCGAGCAGGATCGCGGTGCGTGCGCCGCTGCGCCCGGTGCGTGCCAGCGCCTCCAGCCGCGGCTTGCGCGCGGAGACGATCGCCAGCTCCGACATGGCGAACAGTCCGTTGAGTGCGATCAGCACGAAAATGATCGCGACGTCGGACCAGGGGAAGGGTGCAAGAGGCGGCATCTGATGTCGTCACGACGCTCTTGGCCCGATTCTGTCAGTTTCACAACCGGCTGATCATCGAACGTTCAATGCGCATGCGGAACAAGCGGTATGGGGCGGGCGTTCTCGCGGCAATAATCGGCCGACGAGGACGGTGAAATCGGGTCCAACGAAGGGAATAAAACATGAAAATCTCGGGCAAATTCAGCATCGGCGTCGCGTCGCTCGCGATGCTCCTCACCACCACCGCCTGCGTGACCGATCCGGTGACCGGCGAGAAGCGCGTCTCGAAGGCCGCGATCGGCGGAGTCGCCGGCGTCGTCGGCGGCTATTTCCTCGGCGATCTGATCGGCGGCCGGCGCGACCGCACCGAGAAGATCGTCGGTGCCGGCATCGGCGGCATCGCCGGCGCCGCGATCGGCAGCTATATGGACAAGCAGGAGCAGGATCTCCGCCGCCAGACCGCGGGCACCGACGTCCAGGTCGTCCGCGACGGCGACAATCTGATCCTCAACATGCCGTCGGGCATCACCTTCGCCTATGACAGCGCATCGGTGCAGCCGCAGTTCCAGAACACGCTCAACCAGGTCGCCGCGACGCTCGCGAATTATGAGAAGACCTATATCGACGTCTACGGCCACACCGATTCGGATGGCAGCGACGCCTACAACCAGAGCCTGTCGGAGCGCCGCGCCACCGCGGTCGCCAATTATCTGACCGGCCGCGGCGTCGCCACCGCGCGCATCGCCACGCAGGGCTTCGGCGAAACCCAGCCGATCGCCGACAACGCCACCGCCGAAGGCAAGGCCGCCAACCGGCGCGTCGAGATCAAGATCGTGCCGATTCCCGAGGCCGACACGCGGCGGTAACTGGTTTTCGGGCTTCCGCGCCCGCCCAGCGGAGGCGTTCGCCCTGCGAGCGCTTCCGCTGGGCTACGCCCGAATCCGGTGCTCCAGACGACCGACTGGAGGCGATTAAACGGTTCCCTGTCCGAGATTAACGGATGATATGATCACCGTTGTTGCTGGCACAATTTGCTCGCTCGAAGGCCTCCGGATCGGCGATGTGATTTTCAGGGCGGAGAAGTTGCGGATTAGTCGATGCGATTGATCGCTTGACCCCACGCAGGTTGTGGGTGATCCCAAGATGCATGAATGGGTCGACGATTCGGGGGAATTCGACTTGTGGCGGGGCGCCGTTCGATATCCTTGATTCTGTGCGCTTCATTGATCGCGATGTTCGCCTGGGTCACGCCCGCTCGCGCGGAGACCAGCCCGGAGGTGCTCTGCACGGCGGGTTCCGACACGAACACAGGAGCCGATGATCCCGCATTGCTGACCGCGAGCCGGACGGCGGAAACCATGCTCGCAACACGATCGGACAGGGAAGGGTCTGCCGATCGAGCGATCGTCATGCTCTCCCGCGCCGCTGGTCAGGCGCGCGATCAGTCGGCAGGCGCGCTGGCGCGCTTTTGCGCGACGACCGGTGAGGCCTTCCGCCTCGGACGCATGGGCAATCCTTCCGAGGCCCGCGCCTTGCTCGAAGACGGGTTCCGCCATGCCGAAGCGGCGCGCGTGCCGGCGGTCTCCGCGCTGGCAGCCTATCGCCTGGCCTTGGTCTCGGGCGGCGCGGCAGGATCGGGAACGCGCGGTGCGCGGCAGCGGCGCGGCCTGACGCCCCTCGCGAACAGCGGCGCTGCCGCGGCCGACACCGGCGACGAATATTGCGACGCACTGACGAAGCCGGTGCTCGATAGCGGCGGCTATTTGAACCATGACCTGATCCAGTGGGGCGACGCGGTTTATTCGGTCGGCTCGGTCGCCTATCGCGTCATTGCGCTCAGCTGCGCGATCAATCGCGCGCGGGCCGCTGGCGATCAGCTGCTGGCCGCCCGCGCCTCGCTTGCGCTGGCGCGCGCGTGGCTGGACCATGCGCGGCGCACGCCGGAAGCAGCCCAGGCCACGCGCGACACCGCGCGACAGGCCGCGCTCGAGGGCATCGAGTCCGCGCTCGGCATCGCCGACCCGGCGCTCCGGGTCGAGCTGAGCGCAAGGCTCGCCGATGCGGTGCTCGATGCCGGCGCACCCGATACGCGGCTGCTGTCGCTGCCCGCCCAGCTTCGCGCCGGCGCCGCCGGCGATCCTTCGCTTGGCGCGATGGTCGAAGGGTTGGCCGGGCGGGTCGCGCTGTCCGAGGGTCGCCGGGGCGCGGCGGCTGCCGATTTCCGCACCGCGATCTTCCGCGAGAGCCAGGCGAGCGCGCCGCTCCGGCTGGCCGACTGGTATCTGCTGCTCGCCCAGGCCGAGCCCGAACAGCGCGGCCAGCATGTCGCGATCGCCTATCGCGCGCTCAATTCGGTCAGACCGCTGCTGCCGGCCTATGATCCGCTGATTGAAGAGAGCAATTTCTCGCTGCGGATGCGGCCGGTGTTCGAAGCCATGGTCGACACGTCGCTCGCGACCGCGCCGAGTGACGACGATGCGACTCGCATCTCGCTGGTCCAGGATGTCGTCGAATCCTATCGGCAGGCCGAGCTGCAGAGCCTGTTCGGCGCCGAATGCGTCGCTGCCCGCCCACCGATCCGCCCGTCGGAACTCAGGCCGGGCGAGGTGCTGCTCTATCCGATCCTGCTGCCCGATCGGGTCGAATTGATCTATGCCGCGGGTGGCGAGGCGGGGAGTGGCGGGGCGGGCACCGCGCGCTATCACCGCCTGCCGGTGGCGCGCGGCGTCGGCCGCGCGGAGGTGCTCGCACTGATCGGACGGATGCTCGATCTGACCAGCGTGCCCGAGGACGATCGCGATGCGCAGCCGGACGGATGGCGCGATGCGGCGCGTCGGCTCTACCGGCTGCTGATCGCGCCGGTGGAGGGCAAGCTCGATGAGGGCGCGACCCTGGTGATCGTGCCTGACGGACCGCTGAGCGCGCTGCCTTTTTCGGCGCTGATCGACGGGCAGGGCCGCTACCTGATCCAGCGCGCGGCGCTCGCCATCGTGCCATCGCTCGCTTATGCCCAGCCGGGCGGTCGTACCGCGACCCGGCCCGAGGTGGTCGCGGCGACGTTGGAGAAGCGAGTCGATCTGCCGTTCGGTTCTTACGAGGCGTTGACCGGCACGGCCGGGGAGGCGCGCGCCGCGATCGCCGCGGCCGGCCCCGGCAGGGGCGTGCTGATCGAGAATTTCCACCGCGCCGATCTCGTCCGCGCGCTCGCGCGGCGCGACGTCGACGTGCTCCATCTGGCCACCCACGCCAGTTTCAACGGCCGGTCCGACCGGTCCTATGTCGTCGCCGACGGAGAGCTCATTCCGCTCGCCGACCTGCGCGAGATGATCGCGCGGAGCGGTATGCGCGGCGAGCAGCTCGACCTGGTCGTGCTGTCCGCCTGCGAGACGGCGGTCGGCGACGATCAGGCGAGCATGGGTCTGGCGGGTGCCGCGGTGCAGGCCGGCGCCCGCAGCGCGATCGCATCCTTGTGGCTGGCGGACGATGCCGGCACCGCGGCATTGATGACCGCCTTCTACGGGCGTTACGGCGCAGGCGACGGCAAGGCCGTTGCGCTGCGCCGGGCGCAACTTGCCATGATCGAACGCGGTGACGATTTCGCTGATCCGTACGTCTGGGCGGCCTTCACCTTGCTGGGGGGGTGGCGATGAGCAAGCGCGCCTGGCTGCTCGCCGCAACCGCCTGGCTGTGGCCGGGCATGGCGCAGGCGCAGACCGCGACGACCAGTATCGTTCCCGACGCAGCCGGCAGCGGCCTGGCCACCGGTACGACCGCGGCGCGCGCGGGCGCCACCACCACGATCGACGGCGGCCGATTCGCGGGCGGCAACCTGTTTCACAGCTTCCGGACTTTCCAGCTCGGACCGAACGAAACCGCGCGCTGGGAGACAAGCCTCACCGCATCGGCGAACGTCCGCAACGTGATCAACCGCGTGACGGGCGGTGACGTCTCGCGGATCGACGGCAGGCTCGATTCGACCGCGCTCCCCAACGCCGCCTTCTTCTTCATCAACCCGGCCGGAATCGTGTTCGGATCAGGTGCGCAGGTGAACGTACCCGGCGCAGCCCATTTTTCGACGGCGAGCGCGCTGCGCTTCGCCGACGGCGCGACCTTCTCGGCCACCACCGCCAACGGCTCCACCTTCACCGCCGCTGCGCCGCAGAGTTTCGGATTTCTCGGGCAAAGCGGCGACATCACGATCCGGGCGGGCAATCTTCGCCTTCCCACGGCAATGTTCGACCTGACTGCCGCGAATGTTCGGGCCGCAGCTATGCCGGATACGCTGCAGACCATCTCCGCGGAGCGGCTGCGTGTCGTGGCGGCGGGTGATGGCGCGGTCGAAATTCCGGTCAGCGGCGCTGCCGAACTGGCTTCCCTCTCGGGCGAAGTCAGCCTCCGGCATGCGGACTGGACCGCAGTCGCGAACGGCGAGGCGGTTCTCCTGCAAGGCGGCGCGATCCGCCTCGACGATGCGAGGATCGATGTCGAGCCGGCCGAGGGCTTTGCAGAAATCGAGATCGGTTCCCATCGGATGTCGCTCATCCGGGGGGCACAGATCTCGGCCAGTTCGCAGGGCGGTGGTGACGCAGGGAATGTTCGCATCGCAACCGGCACGCTTGTTCTCGATGGTTCGAATTCAGAGAAGCCCACCGGAATCATTGCGTCTGCCAACGCCGATTCGCCGCGGAACGCCGGACGTATCTCGATCCGGGCCGAGGACATCACGCTCCGGGATGGCGCCCAGATCGGCAGCGTTGCCCGCGGGAGTGGCCAGGGCGGCGTGGTCGATATCGCCGCGCACGCACTCAGCATGGTCGATGGCTTCATTGCCACCAGTTCCTTCGGTTTACCCGGAACAATCTCGATCGCGCTTTCCGGTACGCTGACCATGACGGGCGGCCGCATTTCAAACTCGGCGCGGGGCATGGCAGATGCCGGACCGATCAGGATAAGCGCAGGGAGCGTCTTGCTTCAGCGCGCTCGAATCGACAGCGAGGCCCCTTTGATCGGTTCCTCCGGCAATGGCGGGGATATTCGTTTCGTCGTGAGCGGCGACATCAGGATCGATCGGAAAACGACCATAACGACCGACACGCTTGGCCTTGGCGACGCCGGATCGGTGAGCATCCGGAGCGCCACTTTGAGCCTGGCGGACAAGTCGCGCATATCCTCCTCGACCTCCTCGAGCAGCGAGACCAGCAAGGGCGGGACGATCGATGTCATCGCCGACCGGATCGATGTGACGGACGGCAGCGCGATCAAGTCGGACACCTCAGGCGCCGCGGATGCCGGCCGGGTCAGGCTGGAGGCGGACCGTCTCAACGTGTCCGGGGCCTCGGTAACGTCAGAGACGACTGCCACCGGGAACGCGGGTCGGCTGGAGATTCGCGTCGGAGCGCTCAGCATCGCGGACGGGGCGAAAGTCAGCACGTCGACCTCGGCGGCGGGCAACGCC
>Ga0207641_10002641_pt1 | contig 16400 bp, 10 predicted proteins | sample KBSSwiS62_FD_184306 | JGI IMG/M metagenome (GOLD analysis project Ga0207641, IMG submission 184306) | Switchgrass rhizosphere microbial communities from Kellogg Biological Station, Michigan, USA - KBS Switchgrass S6-2 (SPAdes) (version 2) | ecosystem: Host-associated > Plants > Roots >... | reverse complement strand
CGCAGCAGATGCCACGCGGTCGCGCCCTGCACCAGGGTGGTGAGCGCGTCGGCGTTGCTCACCCCATCCGGGATGGGGAACAGCCGCGCCGGGTTGACCGCGATGCGCTCGGCGTAGCCGCCGCCTGCGACGAATCCGAGCAGTCGGCCGCCGTCGGAGCCGCGCACCACCACCTCACTGCCGGGGATCAGCGGCAGCGACTGCTTGGCCAGATACGAGTCTTCGGTCTGATGCGTGTCGGCGTAGTTGATGCCCGCGGCGAGCACATCGAGCACCTCCTCGCCATCGGCGGCGACCGGCTCGGGCTGCTCACTGACGACGAGCTTCTCGGGCCCGCCGAACTCGGTCAGATGGATGGCGCGCATGCCTGCGACGTTACTCGCGAAGGGTGGTGAGCCACTCGTCGAAGGTCTGCGTGCCCAGCTGGGCGGGAGGCTGCAGGGTCGGATCGGGCAGCAGCGTCCCGTCGCGCATCGCCTTGCCACCGGGGCCCGGTGCCGGAATGCCGATGACCGGCGCGCGCTTGCCTACGGCCCGTGCGGCGGCCCGCACCATGTGCGACAGGCTCTCTTCGCGAGGCCCGGCGAGCTCGGCGACCAGGCCACGCGGCGCTCCTTCGGCGATCTCGACCAGGCGCTCGGCCACTTCGCGGGCGGCGATCGGCTGCACCCGTCCGTTGGGCGCCAGCATGATCGGCCCGATTCGAGCAATGCCGTAGATCTGCCGCGAGAACTCGTGGAACTGGGTGGCGCGCACCTCGGTCCACGGCACCTCGCCGGCGCGCATGAGGCGCTCCTGTGTCATCTTGCCGAGGTAGTACCCGTAGCTCGACTTCTGACTGCCGACGATTCCGAGCAGAACGTGGTGCCGCACGCCGGCGGCCGCCTCAGCGGACAGCAGGTTGCGCGTGGTGGCTTCGAAGAAGTCGGTGGCGGTGTGCGCATCCTGCGTGAGTGTCGAGACGACGTCGATCACGACATCAACTCCGTCGAGGGCTCCGGCCAGCCCTGAGCCGGTCACCAGGTCGACTCCGGTCGAGCGAGTCAGCACCACGGGGTCGTGGCCCCGCTCGCGCAGCACATCGACAACGTGGCACCCGACGACTCCGGTTCCTCCGGCAACGGCGATCTTCATTCCTCCATTCTTGCGTGCTCGGCCACCGGAGCAGACTGGTGCCATGACTCTGCGGGCCGGCGAGCAGAAGGCTGACCTTCACCCCCGTGGTCGCGCTGAAATAATTGGCGGTATCGATCCCGCTGCCGCCGTTCAGCGTGTCGTTGCCCAGATTGCCGACCAGCATGTCGTCGCCGGCACCGGCGGTGAAGATATTGCCGAATTCGTTGCCGGTCAGCGTGTCGGCAAAGTTGGTGCCGACCACATTTTCGATGCCGCGGATCGTGTCGATCCCCGCGCCGCCGGTATTCTGCGCCGACTGACTGATCAGATTGACCGTCACGCCCGCGCCTGCAGCCGAATAATTGAGCGTGTCGACGCCCGATCCGCCGTCGATGCTGTCATTGCCCACCAGGTCGCCGATGATCAGATCATTGCCGAGGCCGCCGGCCAGGCTGTTGTCGCCGGCGGCATCGAGCAACGTGTCGTCGAAATTGCTGCCGATCACGCCCTCGATCCCGATCAGGGTGTCGAATCCGCCGCCGCCGGTGTCCTGCGGAGAAAGCTGAAAGGCGAGATCGACCTGCACGGCGCTCGCCGCCCCGGCGTAGGAGACGGTATCGAACCCGCTGCCGCCGTCCAGACTGTCGGCGCCGTTGCCGCCGTTCAGAAGGTCGTTGCCGTTGCCGCCGATCAGACTGTTGTCGCCGCCGTCTCCGGTCAGCGTGTCGTTGAACGCACTGCCGGTCAGGTTTTCGAACTCGCTCAGCGTGTCGAGTCCGGCGCCCAGCGTGTTCTGCGCGCTGCCCTGCAGCGCGAGGCTGACGATCACCCGCGCGGTCGCATTGACATAGCTTGCGCTATCATCGTCGAGTCCGCCGATGAGCACGTCGGCGCCGTTCAGACCCTCGATCGTATCGCCGCCTTCTCCGCCCTCGATGCGGTTGTTGCCGTTGCTGCCGGTCAGCACATCCAGGAAAACCGAACCGATCAGATTCTCGACCTGCGAGATCGTGTCGAAGCCGGCGCCGTTGATATCCTGCGCGCCTGTGATCGCCAGTGAAACGACGATGCCGAAACCATTGGCATAGGTGACCGTGTCGATGCCCGCGCCGCCGACGATCATGTCGTCGTCGCCACCGCCTTCGAGCAGATCGGCGCCGCCGCCGCCGTTGAGCGTATCGTTGCCGTCGCCGCCGGCAAGACTGTCGGCGCCCGCGCCGCCGCTCAGCTGGTCGGCGCCGCCGAGGCCCTGGGCGCTGCCGCCGGCCGCGCGCACGGTCATCACGTCGGCGAACTCGCTGCCGAAGAGACCGGCGATCACGCCCGCGCCGAAGGTGACGCTTGCACCGGCCGACGATCCGGTGCCGGCATTGGCGTTGATCGTCCATCCCGCCGTGGAGAACCCCGCCTGGATGCTGTTGGCGTCAGCCAAATCGTCGACGATCGTCGTCAATCCGCCATTGGCGACGACGGAATAGGCGTCCGCGCCCGCTCCGCCCTCGAAATCGTCGCTCGCGCCGTCCTCGCCGTCGAACAGACTGTCGGCACCCGTCCCGCCGAACAGCTGGTCGCTGCCTTCGTCGCCGAGCAGCAGATCGGCGCCGCCGTCGCCATGGATGATGTCGTCGCCGCCATGGCCGCTGACGATGTTGTCGGTCTCGTCGCCGTCCAGCGTGTCGCCGAAGTCCGACCCCTCGAGATTTTCGAAGCCGGTCAGCGTGTCGAGGCCTCCGCCGCCCGTATTCTGCTGGATCGTGATCGCGAGATCGGCCGTAACCGCGGCGCCGGCGCCCAGATATTCGGCGGTGTCGTTGTCGCTGCCGCCGTCGAGCAGGTCGTCGCCGTCGCCACCAGCGACACGGTCCGCCCCGCCGCCGCCGTCGATCCGGTGTATGCCGCCGCTGCCGGTGAAGACGTCCGACTGGTCCGATCCGATGACCCGCTCGATGTCCGCGAAAATGATCGAGGCGGTGCCGGTCGTTCCCGTGCCCGCGGCAAGGTCGACGGTCCAGCCGCCGGTCGTGCCGTTCAGCTCGAGCGTGTCGAAGCCGTTGCCGCCCTGAAGCGTGTCGGCGCCGCCGGCACCGCCGGAGAGAAGATCGTCCCCCTCGAGGCCGACGAGCACATTATCATTGCCGTCGCCGCGCAGGATATCGCCGAAGTTCGAGCCCTGGACATTCTCGAATCCGGAGATCGTGTCGAGGCCTTCGCCGCCGACATTCTGCTGGGTCGTGATCGCCAGATCGACGGTCGCCGCGTCGAAGTAGGCCACAGTATCGACACCGGCGCCGCCGGTCATGACGTCGTTGCCGTTGCCGCCGATGACGGTGTCGTTGCCGGCGCCGCCGTTCAGCGTGTCGTTGCCGGCCAGACCCTCGAGCTGCGATCCGGTTGCGTTCGCGGTCAGTACATCGTTGACAGCGCTGCCCGCCGCGTTCTCGATCGCCCCTGCGAGGAAGCTGATCGTGGCGCCCGACGACGCGCCGGTCCCGCCGGCGAGATCGATCGTCCAGCCGAATGCGGAATTATTGGCCGTTATGCTGTCGGAGCCCGCGGCATCGACGATCGTCGTCTGACCCGTGCCCGACACGATCAGGAAGGCGTCGTTGCCGGCGCCGCCATCGAGCACGTCGCTGAAGCCGGCATCGGCGTCGGCCAGAATGTCGTTGCCGTCGCCCCCGGACAGCGTGTCGCTGCCGCCGCCGAGGCCGAAGATCTGATCGTTGCCGTCGCCGCCGACGATCACATTGGCGCCGCCATTGTCCCGCAGATCGTCGCCGAATGCCGAACCGGTCAGATTCTCGAATCCGGACAGCGTGTCGAGGCCGGCACCCTGCGTATTCTGCTGCGCGGTGACGGCGAGATTGACGATCACCGCCGAAGCGGCATCGGCATAGGTCACGGTGTCGGTCCCGCCGCCGCCGGTCATCACGTCGTTGCCGGCGCCGCCATGGGCGGTATCGTTGCCGGCGCCGCCGTTCAGCGCGTCGTCGCCGCCATTGCCCTGCAGCAGCGATCCGCCCGCGGCGGCCGTCAGCACGTCGTTGACCGATCCGCCCAGCGCATTCTCGATCGCATTTGCGGACATCGCGAGGGTGGAGCCGATAGTGCCGCCGCTGCCGGCGGCGAGATTGATCGTCCATGCGAAGCCCGATGCGGAGGCGTCGATCGTATCATTGCCACTCGCATCGGTGATGCTGCTGGTCGCGCTGACGATGGTGACGACATAGCGGTCGTCACCGGCGCCGCCGTCGAGGCTGTCACTGGCGCCGTCGGTCGTATCGACGATGACGTCGTTGCCATCGCCGCCCGACACGACGTCGCTGCTATCGCCGCCGGTCAGCATGTCGCCGCCGCCGAGGCCGGTCAGCGTATTGGCCCCGCCGTCGCCGGTGAGCGTGTCGCCGAGCGTCGATCCGGTGAGATTCTCGACGCCCGAGATCGTGTCGAGGCCGGCGCCGAGCGTGTTCTGCTGGACCGTGATGCCGAGATCGACGGTCACGCCCGCGCTTTCGAATTCGTAGCTGGCGGTGTCGATGCCGCCGCCGCCGGTGATGACGTCGTTGTTGCGCCCACCGCCGAGCACGTCGTTGCCGGCGCCGCCGGTGAGCGTGTCGTCGCCATCCTCGCCGAACAGGCTGGACCCGCCGGAGGCGGCGATCAACTGATCGCCCAGCGCGCCGCCGAAGGCCCGCTCGATCGTGCCGCCGGCGAAGCTGATGGTCGCGCCGGTCGATGATCCGCTGCCGGCGCCGAGGTCGATCGTCCACGCCGCCGAAGACGCGTTCTCGATGTCGATCGAGTCGAACCCGGCGCTGTCGACGATCGTCGTCGCGCCGCCGCCGCTTGCGAGGAAATAGCCGTCATTGCCGCTGCCCCCGTCGAACGCGTCGGTCGCGCCGTCGCCGGCGTCGGTCAGCTGGTCGTTGCCGGCGCCGCCGAACAACTGGTCATTGCCATTGCCGCCCTCGATCACGTCGTCGCCGCCACCGGCCTGCACCAGATCGTCGCCCTCGCCGCCGGAAACGATGTCCTGATCGGAGACCGACGCTGCGCCGACGGCGTGGCCGGTTACGGAGACGTTGAGGATATAGGTGGCGCCCGCCGTGATCGCGGTGGTGCCGCCGCCCGAAAACTGGCCGACCCGGATGAAATAGGTGCCGGCGGTCGGCGCATTGAAGCTCAGGAAGGAATCGAGACCCGAGGACGAGCCCTGATCGATCGCGGCATCATCGTTTTCCGCCACCTGCGGATTGCCCGACGCCGGTCCGAACAATGTGACGACGCTGTCGAACGGCGGGCCGCCGAGGCTGCCGCCGCCATAATCGATGTCGAGCGTGATCGTCTGCCCGGTACCGACCGTGACCGCGAAGACATCGAACGCGCCGGCGCCGACGCCCAGGATCGATGTATAGGGCAATGTGGAATTCGCCACGTCGGGGTTGGTAACGGTCGACCAGTTGGCCGTCGCGTCGATGCCGATCGCGGTCGCGATCGTCGCGTTCGACGCCGACGAGTCGGTGAACAGACCATGGTGATCGGCGAGGATCACGTCGTTGCCGCCGAGGCCACTGAGGAAGTCCGGACCGTTGCCGGAGATGCCCTCGACGGCGACGATGATGTCGGCGTCGCCGGTGCCGTCGGTACTCGAGGTGGTGACGATATTGCTCATCGGACTCCCCACGCGCGGCGGCCCATGCCCCGCTTGAAACGGGAACCGGCCGCCGATCCCATGCACGGCGGCGGCCGGTTCGCATTTGGTTTCGACGATGCGCCGGGATCGATCGTCCCGGTCGGCGGTGACCCGCGAATCTCTGGCGACCGATCGGAGTTAAGTCATGATCGCGGCATTGGATCAAGCGCGCGTGGCCGTGGCACGAAATAATCGGGCGCCAGTGACCAAACGCACATCCGCACAGCGCATATCACCGTAGCTGCGCTTTGCGACCCGAGGGTGGCTTAACGGTCACCGTCCTCCTGGCGGCCGGAACTTCGGTTCCGGCCGCTTCTTTCTTTGCCCTCTACCGCTTGCGGGAGAGGGACAGGTTTGCGCAGCAAACCAGGGTGAGGGCCTGAAGGGCGAGACCAGCTCAGGCCCTCACCCTCGCCGCCTTCGGCGTCTTTCCCTCTCCCGCAAGCGGTAGAGGGGAATCGAACCATGCGCTAAACCTCCACCATGGCCGACACCGACTCAGCGATCCGCGACCCGTCCGACCCCTATGAGCGCGAGGCGCAGACCTTCCCCGTGCTCCCGCCCGAGATGATCGCCAGGATGGCGGCGTTCGGCGCCGAGGAGGATGTCCCCGACGGGACCTGGCTGTTCCAGCGCGGTGACCGCGGGCATGATTTCTTCGTCATTCTCGACGGTGCGATCCAGATTCTCAGCTATGATGATTGCGGCCGCAGCAATCTCGTCACCACGCATCGCGCCGGCCAGTTCAGCGGCGAGGTCGATCTGTTCAACGATCGCAAGACGCTCGTCAGCGGCCGGGCCGCCGGCGACGCGCGGGTGGCGCGGATCGATCGTACCGCGTTCCGGCGCCTGATCGCCGCCGAGCCCGACATCGGCGAGATCATCATGCGCGCCTTCATCCTGCGCCGTGTCGCGCTGCTCCAGCACCAGACCGCCGGCGTGACCTTGGTTGGTCCCGGTCATATGGCGGACATGACTCGGCTCAACGGCTTCCTCACGCGCAACACCTATCCCCACCGCGTGATCGATACCGAGGCGGAGGGCGGCGCGGCCGGTTTCCTCAACGCCTTCGGGATCGTTGCGGCTGATCTGCCGGTGGTGCTGTGCGACGGCAAGGTGCTGCGCAATCCGACCAACGCCAGGCTCGCCGATTGCCTCGGCCTCACCTTGCACGTCGATCCCGCGGATGTCGCGGACGTGATCGTCGTCGGCGCCGGCCCGGCCGGGCTGGCCGCGGCGGTCTATGCCGCGTCGGAAGGACTCGCCACCTTGATCGTCGAGGGCACCGCGCCCGGCGGGCAGGCCGGCACCAGCTCGAAGATCGAGAATTATCTCGGTTTCCCCACCGGCATTTCAGGGCAGGCGCTGGCGGGCCGCGCCCAGATGCAGGCGCAGAAATTCGGGGCGCGGCTGGCGGTGTCGCGCGATGTGACCGCGATCGACTGCGGGACCAGCCCCTATCGCCTGACGCTCGAGGATGGTGCGACCGTGCAGGCGCGCAGCGTGATCATCGCCAGCGGCGCGCGCTACCGCCGGCTCGATCTCGACCATTATGACCGGTTCGAGGGCGCCGGCATCCATTATGCCGCGACCGCGATGGAGGCCGGACTCTGCGCGAACCAGGCGGTGGTCGTGGTCGGCGGCGGCAATTCGGCGGGGCAGGCGGCGATGTTCCTGTCGCGCACCGTCGCCCATGTCCACATGCTGGTGCGCGGCCGCGGCCTCGCCGAGACGATGTCGAACTATCTGGTCGAGCGCATCGCCGCGTCCGAGCGGATCACGCTGCACAGCCATAGCGCGGTGACCGAATTGCACGGCGACACCCACCTGCGGTCGGTCACGTGGCGCGACGTCCGCAGCGGCGAGACGACGCACATCGAGGTCGGCGCCCTGTTCGTGATGATCGGCGCCGCGCCCAATACCGGCTGGCTCGATGGCTGCCTGACGCTCGACGACAGCGGCTTCGTCGCCACCGGCACCGCGCTGTCGCCCTATGAGACCAGCGTTCCCGGCATCTTCGCGGTCGGCGACGTGCGATCGGGCTCGGTCAAGCGCGTCGCGTCCGGCGTGGGCGAGGGGTCGGTCGTGGTGCAGGCGCTGCACCGCTTTCTGGAAAGTGCTGCCTGAGCAACCTTGCCGGCCGATCGATCAATCCGCCAGATCGGGTTCCAGCCGCAGCTTCAGGACGGTCAGCGCGCCCAGCGCGAACAGCGAACCCGCCGCCATCACGAGGGCGACGCCCTGCAGGTCAAAGCCCGACTGGAACAGGAATCCCGCGAGGATCGGCGACAGCGCCGCGCCGCCGCGGCCGACGCCGATCGCGAAGCCGGTGCCGGTGGCGCGGACATGGGTGGGGAAGGCGCGCGCGAACATCGTGTAGAGTCCGACGATGGCGCCGTTGGTGAAGAAGCCGGCACCGCCGGCCAGCACCGACAGATGCGCAAGCGAGGAATGGCCGGCGCTTCCGAACACCGCGACCATGATCGCCGAGCCGAGCAGGGTCGCGATCGTCAAAGGCTTCAGGCCGATGCGCTGGGTCAGCAGACCGAAGATCGCGCCGCCGATCGCGCCGCCGACATTGGCCCAGACCAGCACGCCGGCCGCGGAACTCGCCGCGAAGCCCATGTCGACGACGATCTTGGGCGACCATTTCAGGATGAAATAGAAGCTGATGACATGCGCGAAATAAGCGAGCGTCACCAGCACGGTCGTCGCGATCAGGGCGGGCCTGAAGATGTCGACCAGCGATGCTTTCGCTTCGGCGGCGGTGGCCGGCGGCAGCGCCTGGATCGCGCCATGGCGCATCCGCGCGAGCGCCGCGTTGATGCGCGCCAGCGCATTCGGCGGCCGTCTCGAGGTCAGGAACTGGACGGTCTCGGGCACGAAGAACCACACCAGCGGGATGAAACAGGCGGTCGCGATCGCGCCGAATTCGAACACCGCCCGCCAGTCGCCGCCTTTGAGCAGCAGCGCTGAAATCGAGCCGCCGACCACCGCGCCGATCGGGTAGCCGATCACCATGACGGCAAGGCAGAGATTGCGCCGCCTTTTGTTGGAGAATTCGGCGGCGACGGCATTGATCGCCGCCAGCATGCCGCCGATGCCGAGACCGGTCAGCACGCGCCAGACCGAGAGATCGGTCACGCCGTACGCGCGGGTCGCCATCACCATGCCGATCACCATCACGACGAGACAACCGAGGATGGTCGGGCGCCGGCCGATGCGGTCGGCGATGCCGCCGATCAGCACCGAGCCGACCGCCATGCCGATCAGTTCCATCGACAGGACCACGCCGAGCGCGGCGCGATCGATGCCCCATTCGGTGGCGATGCCCGGCGAAGCGAAGCTGATCGAGAGCACGTCGAACCCGTCGAGCGCATTGAGGCCCACCGAGATCGCGACCGCGGCGATCTGGATCGCGCTCATCGGCCGGTCCTCGATCAGCGCCCGTGGATCTTCGCTCATGCCAGTCTCCCCATCGTCATTTTGCAGCGCTCATAGCCGATCGCGCCGGTCGGCACAGCCGCCGGTTGCGGACGAGGTCAGGCGCGCATCGCTCTGGCCAGCACGGGATGCGCATAATGCTGCGGGATCGCGCTGCGGTGCGGCCAGGTCTGGCGCTGTTCGGGCAGCAGTTCGTCAGGGCCGGTGGGGTTTTCGGGCCAGATCGAGACCTGCGGCTGGAGGTGCGAGATCGTATTGTGCCAGCCCGCCAGATAATCGGCCTGCCATTGCACCATATAGTCGAGCCGCTTGATCTTCCAGACGCCGTCCTCGCGGACATAGTCGTTCTCATAGATGCCGGCTTCGTAGAACTGCCCGGGGAGGCCTTCGGGCTGGTATTCGCGGGACTTGTGCGTGCCGCCGGCGAGCAGGCAGCGGAAGCGGCCCTTGGCGGTCAGCCCGTCGGCGGCGACGGTGACGATGTCCTGCATCTGGAAATGATCGAGCAGGAAACCATATTCGGGGCCGGGCCGGCCCTGCGTGAAATAAAGCTGGAACCAGTCCTTGTAGAGGCGGGCGACGCCGGCATGGCCGCGATAGATGCCCGACAGGAAGAGCACCTCGCCATCGGCGGCGAACAACTCCACGACCTCGTCATACTGGCAGAGATCGATGTAATAGCCATAGGCGTGATGCAGCCGGCGGATCGCATTGACGTCCTCCAGTTCGCCCAGCCGCCGTTCCAGCCCATCGATCCTCGCGAGCAATGCGCCCGCATCGATCCCATCCGACATTTTCGACTCTCCCAAGCGATTATTTGTATGTAAGACTAACGAAAAATCACCGCTTGGCGAGAGGGAAAATGCGGATGAACTGGAACGGCAAGGTCGCGTTGATCACCGGCGGGGTGTCGGGCATCGGCTTCGGCATCGCACGCGCCTTCGCGGCGGCGGGCATCAAACTGGCGCTCAGCTATCGCAACGAGGATCATCGCGCCGCCGCCGCGCGCTGGTTCGACGAGGCGGGGCAGGCGCCGCCCTTGTTCGTCAGGCTCGACGTCACCGATCGCACACGCTTCGCCGAGGTGGCCAGCGAGATCGATGCGCATTTCGGCCGGCTCGACATCCTCGTCAACAATGCCGGAATCAGCATCTTCGGGCCGACCGATGCGGCGACGCACGCCGATTACGACTGGATCATGGGCGTCAATTTCGGCGGCGTGGTCAACGGGCTGGTCGCGATGCTGCCGCTGATCAAACGGAGCGGGGCGGGCGGTCATATCGTCAACGTCGCCTCGATGGCGGCCTGGCTGCCCGGGCCGCAGGCGGGCATCTATACCGCGAGCAAGTTCGCGGTGCGCGGGCTGACCGAATCACTGCGCTACAACCTCGCGCCGCACGGCATCGGCTGCTCGCTGATGTGCCCGGGGCTGACGCGGACCAACGCCTGGGACAGCGCGTTCCGGCGACCCGACGATTTCGGCGACAGCGGCTTCGGCCCGGTCGACCGCAGCGCGCTCGAAGGCATGAGTGCGGTCTTCGACGTCGGCATGGACCCGCTCGAAGTCGGCGAGAAGACGCTCGCAGGCATGACCGAAAATCGCGCATTGATCTTCACTCATCCCGAATTCGCCGACGATTTCCGCGAGATCTACGAAACGAGCGTCGCGGCGTTGCCGAACGAGGCCGTGCCGGAGGGGCGGATGCATATCGAAAATCTGCGCCGCGCCGCCAATCGCGCGGCGGCGGCCGGGCGGACGATCACGATGGAGGATCTGACATAGGGCATTGCGTTACGGTTTTTGCCGAATTGATGGGCCGATGTCGGGCGAAGAATGGCAGTTCCCCGGCGAAAGCCGGGGCCCAGGAGTCACACGCCCGGTGCGCACGACTCCTGGGCCCCGGCTTTCGCCGGGGAACAGGATGTGCTGGAACTGCGATCCGCATTCTCGCCGCGCTCGGAGCCGCCATCCGAAGCCGCCGAGCATCGAAATCACGCGCCGTCGTCGCCATCGAACCAGTAGGCGACCGACCGAAACTCGATGCTCTCGCGCGGCCACGCGACATCGACGCCGGGATCGACGAACGCCGTATGCGGCACCCGCCAGTTCGGCCCGCGCGCGCTGTCATAGAAGGTGATCAGCACCGCCTCGTCCCGCGTCATGTCGGGGAAATAATGCCAGCGATGGGCCGGATTCCAGGCGAACACCGAAGCCGCCGGATAGCGGCTTTCGTCGGCGAGCGGGCCGATCGCCGCTTCGGGATCGGGCAGCGCGGCGACGTTGATCATCACATTGGGCACGCCTTCGCCGTCGCCGACGCTGTCGCCGGCGCATAGCGCGAGCGGGCAGTCCTGCGGCGGCGGCGAGAAGGCGCGCCAGACGCTGCTGATCAGGACGCGACTCGGCGTCCGGCCGGCCAGCCCCTCGCGTTCGAGAAACAGCATTGCCACCCGCTCGGCGCGGTCGGGCGTGAAGTCGACATGGACGTCGGCCGCGGGCGGTTGCCGACCGCCCTCGGTCGCGGCGCTGCTGCGCAGCATCCATCCGAACGGGGTGGTCAGCGCGGCGCCGGTCGTGGCACGGATCAGCGTGTCGACCTCCACCGGATAGCGCCGGTCGACCTCATCCGTGTCGCGGAAATCGCCGACCGCGCTGCTATGATCCAGCAGCGCGAAGCCGTGACTGGCCAGCGTCGGCGCGATCGGCCGGGCATCGGCGATCTCGACGTCTACGGGCACGTAGCTGCCGGTATTCATCTCCGCGCCGGGTGCGACGAAGCGGCGATTGGGCGGGCCGCCCGGGCGCAGATAATTCAGTGTCGCACGCACCATCGCGGTCAGTCCGCCAGCCAGTAAGCGGTCGCGCGCATCTCGATGCTCGCGCGCGGCGGCGCTTCCGCCGGGCAGTCGGGATTGTCGAACGCGACATGCGGCACGCAATGCGACTGGCCGGGGTCGCTGTCATACGTCTTGAAGATGATCGCCTGGTCGCGGTCGAGACCGCTGAACCAGTGCCAGCGATGCCCGTCGCCGGGTGCGAAGACGAGACCCTCGAACGACCAGGCCGGCGCGCCCGGGGGATCGAACATCGCATCGGCGGGCAGCAGGTCGGTCGCCGCGAACGAGCGGGCGTCGCACAAAGCGAGCGGGACGTCCTGCGGCGGCGCCGAGATCGCGCGCCAGATGTTGAAATGGACGAAGCGCCGGACCTGCCGCCCCGACGGCGCCGCGCGTAGGGCGAACGCGGCCGCGGTCGTGTCCGAAACGTCGACATGGGCGAAGCGCGCGGGCCGCGAATTGTCGAGCGCGCCCGACAGCGCCGAACGCTCGGCGAAGCGCAGGATGCCGGGATTGGGCACCGCAACGTAATCGGCGCCCGACAGGCTGGCGATCAACGCGGCGATCTCGTCGCGGTGGATCGCCATCACCGCATCGGCGTCGGCGAAGTCGGCGACGGCGCTGCGATGGTCGACCCGGACGAAGCCCTCGCGGTCGAGGCGTGGCGCCCGGTCGCGGGCATCGGCGATCTCCATCCGGCGGGCGTCGATCACCACCGTGTCGCGGCTGGAATCATTGGCGAAATAGCGCGGCCGGACGGCGCTGCGCGCGGCATAGATGATCGTGGCCAGCATCTGTCGTCGCTCCCGCGTGGTCCCGCTACCAGATCAGCGGCAATCGGTTGAGGCCATGGACGATTCCCGTCGCGCGCACCGGCGGGTCGCCGGGGTCGAGGCCGAAGTCGGGAATCCGCGCCAGCCATTCCTCGAGGAAGATCCGGATCTCCTGCGTCGCCAGCGGCGCGCCGATGCAGCGGTGGACGCCATGGCTGAAGCTCGAATGCTTGTAGCTGTCGCGGCGCCTGAAATCGACCGTCAGCGGATCGGCGAAGATGTCCGCATCCATCGAATGCATGCAGGCCGACATCAGAATCTGTTCGCCCGTCTTCATCGCGGCGCCCCGATCGTCCGCGCCCTGATAGTCGATGTCGGCGCGCACGACGCGGGCGATGTTCGGCACCGCGAACCGCCGCAACAATTCCTCGATCGCCTTGGGGATCAGCGCCGGCTCGTCGATCAATTGCCGGCGATGGCCCGGATTTTCGGCGAGGAACAATGCCGCCCAGCCCATCACCGACGCGACCGTGTCGAGTCCGCCGCCCAGCAGGCCGCTGGCCAGCCCGCGCGCCTCGGCGTCGTTCATCACCCGGCCGCCGATATCGGCGCGCAGCGCCTCGCTCAGCACATCGTCGCCGGGCGCCGCGCGGTGCGAGGCGACGAGTGTGTCGATATAGGCGTTCATGGTGGCCCGGCCCGCGGCGCGGCGTTCCTCGCTCGTCGGCCGCAAGGTCGCGTTGACCGCTTCGAGCAGCGCTTCGCGATCCGAGAGCGGCAGGCCGAGCATCCGCAGGAAGATGATGATCGGCAGTTGTTGGGCGAAATCGGCGATGAATTCGCAGCGGCCCTGCCCGCGAAAGCCCTCGATCAGGTCGATCGCCAGCACGCGCGCCTCGCCCGACCAGCGCTTGAACGCGTTGGGCGTGAACGCGGGGACTAGCAGCTTCCGGTACGCCGCATGCTCGGGCGGGTCATATTCGAGCGGCAGCCCGCGCGGGCGATCGGTCTTCGGGATGAAGGCGCTCGACGACGAGAAACGGTCGAAATCGCCGAGGATCGCCTTGATGTCGGCGCCGCGCGTCGCGATCCAGTGACCGCCATTGCGCGGCGTCCACTGCAGGGCGGCGCCGGACTGCAGCGTGCGCCAGGCCGCGAATGGATCGCCGCCCGGCGCGCACGGACGATAGAAATCGAAATCGACGATCTGCTCGGGGCGCACGTGCGCCGGTGCATCGATCACGCCGCTCTCCTGCTCTTATCGTAGGTGTTGCTTACGATAAGAGCAGAACGGCGCGTCCTGCGCGAGTCAAATCTCGCCCCACACCTCGCGCGCGACATCGAGCACCAGGCGCATCTTAGCGGCCTGCTGCTCGACCGCGATGTCATTGCCATGGACCGTCGACGAGAAGCCGCATTGCGGCGACAGCGCCATCTGGTCGACGGCCAGGAATTTCGCCGCTTCCTCGATCCGCCGCAGCACGTCGTCGCGGCTTTCCAGCTCGCCGAGCTTGGTCGTGACGAGACCGAGCACCACCGTCTTGCCCTTGGGAACGAAGCGCAACGGCGCGAAATCGCCCGAGCGCGGATCGTCATATTCGAGGAAGAAGGCGTCGATATCCAGTTCGTTGAACATCACCTCCGCCACCGGTTCATAGCCGCCCTCGGCCGCCCAGCTCGACCGGAAATTGCCGCGGCACAGATGGACCGCGGTGACCATGTCGGCCGGCTTGTCGCGGATCGCGCTATTGATCAGCGCGGCATAGAGCCGCGGCGCGTCGTCCGGGTCCATGCCGCGCTTGCGGGCATTGTCGCGCTGCGTGTCGTCGCACAGATAAGCGAGGTTGGTGTCGTCCAACTGGAGATAGCGGCAGCCGGCATCGGCGAGGCTCGCGACTTCGGCGCGATAGGCGGCACCGACATCGGCGAAGAAATCGTCCATCTCGGGATAGACGTCGACGGGAATGCCTTCGCGACCGGCCCGGAAGTGGAGCATCGTCGGCGACGGGATCGTGACCTTGGGCGTTTCACGCGTCACCGATTGCAGAAATTCGAAATCGGCCTGCTGGATCGGCCTGGCGTGCCTGATCCTGCCGTCGACCACCATCGCCGGCGGGGCATAATCGAGTTCCTTGCCGCCATGCTGGTGGAACTTCACCTGCGTGCCGCCCTGTTCGACGACGCCGTCGAGCTGGAGCAGGAAATTGGTGTGGAAATAGGTGCGGCGGAATTCGCCGTCGGTGATGCTCCTGAGACCCAGATCCTGCTGGAACGCCACGACGCCGCGGATCGCCTCATCCTCCACCAGGCGCAGCGCCGCGGCGTCGATCTCGCCCGCGCGGAACCGCGCCCGCGCGTCGATCAGCGCCTTGGGACGCAGGAAACTGCCGACATGATCGGCGCGGAAAGGCGGTTTGGCTGACATTGATTCCCCGGGTTCAAATGAAGTGCATCTCGTATGCAAAACATACGATATAATCGCAAGGGGAGTCATCCCGCTACCGGTTGACGTCGTTGAAATTGCTGGGAACAGTCTCAACCCAGCCGGGGAACAGGAAAGTCTCGAACGCTCGCCCGCGCTTTTGCCCCAATGACACCGGTGTGCGACAAAGTCATGATTCCGCGCCGGTTTCGCTTATGGCCCCAGGAACGCGCGCTGAGCGCCACGGACTGGACCGGTCCCAGCGCCTCCGCGGACGTGCCGAGCGCAAAGCCATAGCGGCCCGCCGCGATCTGCCACTTGCCGGCTTCCCATTCCGCCAGGATACGCGGCTCGATGGTGACCGTGACGTTCCGCGATGCGCCTGCGGCAAGCTCGACACGTTCGAATGAAGCAAGTCTCAGCGTCTTTTCGCCGTTGGCGGCGACGAGATAAAGCTGCGCGACATCCGCCCCGGATCGCGCACCGGTGTTGGCAACGGTGAAGGTGGCCGTGATCGCCTTGCCCGCCGCAAGCTTCAGCCCCGAATGCGCAAAGCTGGTGTAGGACAGGCCATGGCCGAACGCGAAGAGCGGCTTTGCCCCGGTCCGTGCAAACCAGCGATAGCCAACATCCGAACCCTCAATGTCGTAATCGGCCTGCAGCGTCTGGCCGGGCCTGCCCTTGCCCTGGAAATCGGGTTCGACCGTGTCGCTGCCGTCCAGCCTGCGGCGGGGCAGCTGGTCGACGCTCGCGGGAAAGCTGATCGGCAGCCGGCCGGACGGGTTGATGTCGCCGAACAGCACGGCGGTGATCGCCTCCGCCCCGCGAATGCCGGGATACCAGGCCTCGACCACGGCTGCGGTGTGTTCGAGCCACGGCATGGCCACCGCGCTGCCGGTTTCCAGCACGACGATCGTATTGGGGTTGGCCGCGGCCACCGCGGCGATCAGCGCATCCTGGCCGCGCGGCAGGCTGAGATCCGGCTGGTCGGGTCCCTCTGTCTGCCATTGCGTGGCGAAGACGATGGCGACATCGGCCTTGCGCGCCGATTCGACGGCATCGGCGATGCATTGACCGGTCCGGAAGCTGATCCGGGCCTGCGGCGCCCGCGCCG